>Ga0115551_1002557_pt1 | contig 11031 bp, 7 predicted proteins | sample COGITO_mtgs_1103_FD_87179 | JGI IMG/M metagenome (GOLD analysis project Ga0115551, IMG submission 87179) | Pelagic marine microbial communities from North Sea - COGITO_mtgs_110321 | ecosystem: Environmental > Aquatic > Marine > Epipelagic | place: Germany:Helgoland, sampling site Kabeltonne... | reverse complement strand
TGATGTGACCATCGTTGTTTGGAACCGCACGTGAAAGCCAAATCGAAGATTCCGTCCATCGGACCAGCCGATTTTGAAGTGACTCTCGTTCGCGGTCAACTGCCGGGTTCAGACCTGAGGCAGGCGCGAATCGTGCGGCGGAAGCACCGTCCGCGGACCTCACCCGTCGAGGGGATCGTTCGTACCTCGCTCGACCCAGCAGGTGCGCGCCGAACCCGGACCCACTCCGCGTTCGACAAAGCGCGTCAAATTAACCTGCCACCTGGTTCACTCACGTTGTTGGCTGCGTGATTTGTTTGTCACCCTCGCCAACGAACCCGGCGGTCGTCGCGCGATACGTCACCGATCTCGTCTCCGTCGCACACCGCTGACCCCGATCCCTCCTCTCACCCCCAGAGAAGTAACGACAGGTCGATAGGCGCCTCGGCCGCGGGGTTGCCTCGGTTAGAACGGCCAAGAAGTGCTGACTTCGCTTGAAATGGTGAGAGCCGGTTTTTTTTCGCCCCGCCCCCCCGCGTCGTTTCCCGCGACTCCGACGATGATCAGACCACTCATCGCCGTGCTTCTCTCAACCTTCCACGCAGACTTCCCCCAAGGCTAACCACGATGGGGAGCTTCGGCCGTCGCTCTCGTCGCCCTCCGTGAACGAGGACATGCCCCTCACCAGGAAGCAGGCCGTCGCGGTGCACACCGGAACGCTCATCCCCATCGTCGGCTTCCTCGCGCTGTACTCCACCATGGGGCTGGGCATCACCGTCTACGCGGAGCTCAGCGAGCCGGGTAACTACGCCATCGCGTGGTACCTCGGCGTCGTGTCCATCGCGTGGCTCGCGGTGATGTTCCTGGTGGACGCCTTCGACGCGAGTCTCACGTCGACGTCGGCGCAGCGCAACGTGACGATACTGACCTCCATACCGTGCATCACGCTCTTCGTGGCGTCGTTGCTGTCGGTGGAGTACTACGTCAGCGCGCCCATCGTGCTCTTTGTCATCTTCAAGTTACTGGTGGGTAAGGTGATCCGCGACCAGGTGTGCCCCCGCGTGGGCCTGAAGCAGTACATGCTGCATACTGGCTGGGGCAACATCGCGTTCACGTTCGTCACCCTCATCGCGTGGATCATCTGGATGCACGTCTGGGATAAGCAGTGGGACGATAAGGAGATGTTCGCGGATCACCACGCGGATCTACGGTGCAACAGGTACGTCCACAGTCTGGAGTACAGCCGGTGCAAAGCCGCGTATCTCCTGTGGGTGTCGCCGCTCATCGTCGCCACGCTGTGCTTCTTCTACGGGATCGCGTCGCTGTACCTGTGCAGGGAGCAGGGCGCGATGAAGATGATCATGATACAGTTTCTCATCCTCGGCATGGGCCTGTGGGTGTCCATCAGCATCTCCGGAGCGGAGATGGGTCTGGCGGATGACATCCTGCAGTTTGGCGTGCTCTTCTGCACCCTCCTCGTCGTCGTCAGCGTCAACATCATCGGCTTCGACAACCTCAAGGAGAAGATCTCGAGCATGAAGATCGCGAGTAAGATGACGGAGTACTCGCAGAGCAACCCCGCCAAGGGCCTGATCATCGTGCTGTGCCTGCCGATCATGCCGTTCATCCTCCTGCTCAGCGTGGGAATCAGGTACACGCGCAAAATCGGCCTTTCCTTCGCGACGCACCGCCGGGAGGAGGACAAGGAGACGAAGTGGATCACCAGGTACATCCGGGACAGCTTCATGTGGCTGTGGGGCCAGGAGACCACCAGCGTCTTCACCTGGGCCTGTTACATCGCCATCTTTTATTTCGTGTGCGACGTCGGCGTCGGCAAGGGCGCGGTTCTCTTCCTCGGGTACATGATCTCCATCATGAAGGAGCTCAACCCCGGGGTGGTGATCGCGTGCTTCGTCGTGCTCGGCGTGAGCATGTTCCTCCTACCCCCGATCCCCGGCCCGCCCGTGTACCTCACCGGCGGCGTCCTCGTCGTCGGCGCCATGGAGGATTCCGTGGGCTTCTGGCCAGCCACCGTGATTTGCATCTTCGTGTGCTGGTTCACGAAGTTGATCTCCTGCTCGCTGCAGCAGAAGCTCTTCGGCGAAAACCTCAGCGGGTACGTCGGCGTACGATACGCGGTCGGCATCAACTCCATACAGATGCGCGCCATCAGGTACTGCCTCATGCAGCCCGGGCTGTCCATCCCAAAGATTGCCATTCTCTGCGGCGGACCCGACTGGCCGACGTCGGTGCTCTGCGGCATCCTCGGCGTGCCCCTCAAGGAGGCCATCATCGGCACCGCCCCCGTGCTCCCGCTCTACCTCGCGTACACCGTCATGGCCGGCGCGTTCACGCTGAAGCTCAGCAGCGATTGCGCCGCGGATACGCCGGCTGCCGGTGTCAACTCACCCTCGCCGCCGCCGCCGCCGCCGTTTCCCCCGCCGGGTACCGCGTACGCCAGCACAGGCGACACCAACTACTGGGAGATGGCCAGCGCGGTGGCGCTCGGCGTCGCGATGATCTCCATGTCCTGCACTTCCTTCGCGGCGGTCTACTTCATGGAGGACACCATCGAGAATAAGCGCAAGGAGTGCGAGGCGTTTCCGGTTGATGAGGAAGTCGAGGCTAGGGAGAAGAAGGTGCAGCGACGCAAGGCGGCGTACAAGGCTGTCACCTCGTGGGACGCCCTGCCCAAGCTGGACAAGTACCTCCTCGGCACATCGCTGTTCCTGATGACGCTCTCGTGCCACATCGCCGGTAACTTTGGCTCGCTCTGCTTCGCCACGTTTTCAGTCACGTGCTCAGTCGCGCTCGCAGACGTGGTGCTGCCGCTCGGGTGGGTCGCCATCGGGACGTTCAGCACGGGATGTCTCACGTTCTACGTGTACGGCAAGGGCGCCGGACGACGGGCTAAGAAGATCGTGAAGGCTGAGAACGACGCCGACATGGTCACGGAGATTGGGCCCGGGGGGGCGCGGGGCGGCGCCGGCCGAGGGGCAGTCGCGGCTCCGTCCGTCGCAGAGCAGGAGCCCGGGAAGTTGCCGGGCGCGGTGACAGAGCAGCAGGCGGCGGCGGCGGCGTGGTCGGACGAGGAGACTCCCCCGGGGAGCGTTAGCAGCTACGGGGACTACGGGGAGGACGAGGAGGAGCAGGAAGGCCCGAGGGACAAGCCTTGGGAGCGCATGTAGTGCACGCGTTGACGACAGCGCAGGACTAGTCGACGTACGAACATTTAACATTTATTGACGTTAAAATTCTATTTCGTATTTGCCCCTGCCCACAGCATGCGAAATGCCCTCCTCCAACCTCTCGCGTTTATGGTATAAAACCTGCCGAAGTGCCGCTGGCTCTCCCTCTATTCCACGCCCAATCGCCAAGGTGAGCGACCCGAATTCAAGTCCACGCGCCCTATCGGAGTGCCCCCCGTCGTGGTCGGCGCGTCTCGCATCGAAGCACGCGTCGCCGCGCGCGGTCGGCTCCGTTTTCCGGGCCCGTCATGCATCCTCGGAGAAATCCACTCCGCTGCTTTCCCGTGCCTTCCGACCATCTCGCTGACGGCGTCCTCCCCTTCGCTCCGAATCCGCAGGGTCGATAATCAACCCTATAGACGCGCCGTCGTCGTTGATAAACAGCACCGGACAACATGCTTATTCCCAAGAAGAACCGCAAGGAGGTGTACAAGTACCTCTTCCGTGGTGCGTACCCAGGCCCTAGCAGCCAGAAGAGACTCTCTCCCTCGAGATGATTGAGAAAAAGTGCCGCGACCGCCCCGCCGGAAACCCGACGCTGACCGCCCTTCCCGACCCCATTCAATCTCGCAGAGGGCGTCATCTACGCCAAGAAGGACTTCAACCTCCCCGCTCACCCCGAGATCAAGGAGGTTCCCAACCTTCAGGTGAGCATCGCGCGTCGGAACGTCGCACCGTCAAACCCTAAATCCCATCGATTAGATTCAGATTCCATCACATGGCGACGACGAACGGGCGCTGACCGATATCCCCCCACCCCTAACAACGAACAGGTGATCAAGCTGATGCAGTCCTTCACCTCCAAGGAGCTCGTCAAGGAGCAGTTCTCCTGGAGGTACTACTACTGGTACCTCACCAACGAGGGCATCGAGTACCTTCGCGAGTACCTCAACCTCTCCGCGGATGTCGTCCCCAACACGCTGAAGAAGTCAACCCGCCCCCCTACTCGCCCCATGGCGGACGAGCGCGGCCCCCGCCGCGAGGGCGGTGACCGCGGTGGCGGCCGCGATGGCTACCGCTCCGAGCGCCCCGGCGGTTTCGGCCGCGGCGGCGACAAGGCGGGCCCCGGCGGTAACTTCAAGCCCCAGTTTGCTTAAAGCGCCACTGAGGTTCAGCGTTCATTCCGAGTTGCATAGAATATTAGTTCGTGTGTAGGACCGGGCGATGGAAGTTATTAATCGATGAAAACCACTTTCGTCTCATCACGACAATCACGCGCTATTGTTATCACTTCTCCACGATGGCGTACACCGCGGAGGCGTCGAGGCTTCCGAAGTCCTTCTCCCTCAGCCACGCGACTACGTCTTTCGCCATGACGTCCACGCCGCCTGGAATTTCAGATTCGAAGTTGAGCACCATCACCGGATCGTGCAGGCTCTGCCTCAGCAGGAACCAGCCCCGCTTCCCGTCCCCTTCGTCCCTGTTCACGCGGTACCCCTCGTAGTTGACGTCGACCGGCGTGTACCCCTCCATGGAAGTCACCGCGGACTTGAGCTGATCGAGGACGTCGCCGCCGTACGCCTTGAAGTCGTCGGCGGTGATCTTCAGGCGCACCTCCTTCTCCTCGAGCGGCTCCCGCAGCTCGGAGAGCAGGTCGGAGATGCCCGCGCCGCCGCGCAGCCTACGACGGACCGCCTCGATGATGATCTTGACCGCGATGTACGCGCCGTCGTCCAGGCAGTAGTTCTCCTTCATCGCGCCGTGGCCGGAGGTTTCAATCATGAGGTGGCACGGCTCCCCCGCCTTGTCCCTTCGCACGCCCTCGTTGATCACGTTCTTGTATCCGCGCATGTAACGCACGTGCTTGCCGCCCTTACCCTCGATGAACTCAGCGAGTCCGTCCGAGGTGACGCTGTCCGTCACCACCGTGCTTCCCGGGTGCTCGTCCAGGACGATGGCGGCGAGGAGCGCGATGAGTTTGTTTCGGTTGATTGGGTTCCCGTCGCCGTCGATGACGGCGGATCGGTCCACGTCGGTGTCGAAGATGACGCCCAGATCAGCCTTCGCCGCCACCGTCGCGCGCACCGCGCTGTCCATGGCCTGCGCATCCTCCGGGTTGGGCGAGTGGTTCGGGAAGTTACCGTCCGGGTCGAGGAACTGCGAGCCGCTCGTGTCGGCGCCCAGCGGCTTCAACACGCTCTCCGCGAAGAACCCGCCGCTGCCGTTGCCGGCGTCGACGATGATCTTCATGCCGGTGAGGGGCTTCTCGGGGGTATCCGGGTGCGCCGCGCCCTTCTTGATGAGCTCGCGGAGCGTCGCCGCGTAGTCCTCGAGGAACGGGACGGACTCCACGCCGTCCTCGACGCCGTCCAGCGGAACGGCGTGGCCGCTCGGCTCCGCTTCGCAAGCCGCCGCGGCGCCTTCGCAGATGACCTCGATGTCCGCCTTGTCCAGGCCGCCGTCGCGTGTGAAGAACTTGGCGCCGTTGCGGTTGAATGGGAGGTGCGAGGCGGTGAGCATGATCCCGGCGTCGTACGCCGCGCCCGGGGTCACCGTCGCCATGAAACACGCGGGGGTCGTCGCGAGTCCCATGTCCACGACTCTCCCGACGCCTTTGCTGGTGAACCCCGCGAACATGGCGTTGGCGAGCGCGGGTCCGCTGAGCCTCGGGTCGCGACCCACGGCGATGGAGAGATCTCCGGGCTTCTTGCCCTTCTTCTCCGCGAGCCAGTCCACGAAGGCGGCGCCGATGAGGTAGGCGGCCTCCTCGTTGAGCGTCACGGGCTCGCCCGGGACGCCCTCCAGGGCGACGCCGCGGACGTCGGATCCGTTCTGCAGCTTCTTGAGTATCGCGGGGGTGGTGGTGGTGACGATGGTGGACGAGGTGTCGCCCTCGGCCGCGGCGGCGTGGGGGATGTGGGGGCTCGTCACCATGCCGCCGCGGTGTCCGGGGCGGCGTGACTTTGAGTGTCGGGACCGAACGCCGTGCCGAGTCGGGACGATTGACGCCGCGTTACTTTTCCCGAGGCACGATTGCATCGCAAGTTCGGTGGGTGTGTCGGGACGCGGGAAAAGTAACGCTTTATCCCGTCGGCGGCAGCGGTTCGTGTGGTCGAGGGGACCGGGCCGGAGGCGCGAGGTGTCTTCGCGTTCGCTTCGCTCGGCGCGGGCGTGCCGATGTCGTCTGGGAAAGGAAGACCTCGGAAGTATCCCACAGATATTCCCGGGCACCTTTTCGCGGACCCCGATTGGTTGACGACTTCCATCCGAGTCAAACTGTGCCCGGAGATGATACGCGAATAGTCATGACGCGTGCGCCGTTTTCTATTTGGAGTTTCTATTTGGAAGTTTCAACGCGATACAGTCAGCTTTGCCCCATTTTCCCGCTCGCTTTGGCCATCGATCCCGTCGTAGGTTTTGCACAGTGGGCCTCGCGCATCCATCCACACAGGGGAGGAGACGCCATGGCGGAAGTCAAGAAGGTGTCGGTGAACACGGACGAGGAGGCGCTCATCAAGAAGCGCCTCCTCACGCAGACCACCACCGCGAGGCCCGGCGCGGACCCCCCAGTGAAGAAGCTCACCAAGAAGTACGTCGCCTACGTCAACGCCTTGGCGCAGGACGACGGCGACGGGGACGGCACGGAGGCGGAGCGCGCGAGGGAGGCGTGGCTGAAGGAGATCGCGCTGTACGAGTTCAACATGGGAAGGTACCGCGCGGTCGCGTCGGCGAACGCGCGGGAGATGGAGCAGTACGCGAGCGCGAGCGCCGCGGTGGACGGCGAGGTGCGGGGCACGAAAGACGAGATCGCCGCGCTCAAGGCGGACCTGGACGGCGCCAGGCTGGACCGCCAGCACAAGGAGGAGTACGAGGCCCTGCGCCGGCTGTGCGTGCAATTCCCGAGTAGGTCGAACACCACCGCGCGGCTGGCGTCGCTCGAAGCCGAGATTGCCGAGCTGGAGACGGAGTCGGAGGCGACGGCGTCAAAGCTGGATCTGCGAAAGAAACAGTTCGCCCTGCTCCTGCACCTAGTCAACGAACTCCAAGGGGAGCTCGCGGAGGAGGCGGCGACGGAGGCGGCGGAGGCGGACGCGAAGGCCGCGGAGGAGTTAGAAGAAGGGGAGATGGAGGAAGGAGAGATGGAGGAAGGAGAGATGGAGGAGGACGAGGAGGAGGGCGCGCTCGACCCAATGGAGGAGTAGTATGTATCTTTGGAATATCGAATTAAAACTTAGATACAGCTATGGGTACAGTCGCCGCGTCGCGCTGATTTCAGCTGATGCGTGCTATGCGTGTGCGTTGGGGCCGCCCAGTCGGTGTCAGGCAGCAGTCCCGGAGTCTTCAGACCTCAGCTCTCGGTTTCGCTTCCGCGCGTACAGCTCCGGGTTTTCGTACGCCAGGAAAGACTCGTGCAGCGTACTGTGCAGCCGCGCCTTGGTCTCCTCCGCGGAGATGCGCTGATCGAACGGAATCGCGGTGTTGATCGCGAGCTCGAAGATGTCGGTGACGAACACGACGCCGTTCTCCGTGTCCGTGGTGACCACCGCGCGCTGCACTTTCATGGGCAGCGCGTGCAGCGCGTTGAGGATGTCCTGCAGCAGTCCTTGCCGGTCGGGAGCCTTGATCTTCACGTAGCAGATCTCCGCGCCCATCTCGACCGCCACGTTGAGCACCTCACCGCTGCTGAGTACCGAATCGGACCCGTTGGCGGGGTTCCGGACGGCAGCCTCGCCCGCCGGGTCCGAGCCCTGCCCGCCCTGCCCGATCGCCAACATCTCCCGCAAATGCGACGGCGCCCCGCCGCCGCCGCCGCCACCGCCGCCACCCGCTCTCAGCGCGGCGAGCTCGCGCTCCTGCTCCTCGCACCTCGCCTTGACACTCGTGATCAGGTTAATCGTATCCTGCAGCACGATGTATTTGCTCCGACGTCCCTCGCTCTGGCCCGGCTGACCCGGGACTAACGACCGCAACTCGTCAATCATCGCGTTGATGCGGTCGCGCCGCTGCTTCTCGCTCGCGCCGTGACTCACCCGCTGCGAGTTGTCCTCGTCGGTGACGGACGACTTGACGGGCGGAGTGGACGCGCGGGCGGGAGGAGGCCCGGCGTTCGCGTCGTCAGTGGACGCACCGCGCCCGGCGCCCCGGCCGCGACCGCGATTCGCCGCCGGCGACGGCTTCCCCGGTTGAAACTGCAGGCTCTGAAGGCCAGACTGGTTGAGCCTCGCCGCGGCGGGCGAGTGCGAAGCGGGGTGGCTCAGGCCGGTGTTCTGGTTCGCGGGAGCCAGGCCCAAGCCGACGTGAGTGAGCCCGCCGGCGACTGCGATTTCGAGATGGGATGGGATCGGTCAGGCAGGGAGTCGGGGCGCGAACGGGGCGGGGTCCAAATGTCAACTCATGCGCGCGGGATGGGAATTAAATGGATGTTATCGCACGTTCGTCCGCGGTCGTCGCGTTGTCCATAGTCTCCATGAAGCTGAGGAGGTCGTGGAGCTCCGTGTCGGTGTACGTTCGGTCCTTGCCCGCATCGTCGAACAGCGGGGCGAGGCCGCCGGTGTGCTCGTTCTCGTCCCCCATCGATCCACCAGACCTATCTCTGCTGGATGGAGCCAACTCAGAGTCAAAATCACCGTTCGCAGGGCGCCGCTCTCCTAGGAGAGCCCTCGGGATCGCCGGGTTTGCTTCTCTCTCGCGATCTGTGTCCGTCGGATGAGCACGTAGATCGGTGTGGAGCGCAAAGGCGCCTGTGCACCCACGTGCGGGTCGCAGCCGCGCCGACCACACCGAATGCGGCCGGTATCTTAACAGTCCCACGTCGCAGCTTTAATCCTCGACGGTGGTTCAGGATGACGCATATGACACATAGTTGCCGAGGTTGATTCGCACATACAGCTAGACGGTCATTAAACGCGCCAATTCGATGAAATAGGAACGAGAAAATTTACCGGAAGAATGCCATACTGATAGATAGAGAGGAAAAACTTGTTGACCAGCAATTATGGTTAAAAACCCTGCTAATTAATAATCAGGTGACTTTGTTCGGGTCAAACTTCCCGAGCTCCACCATCATCGGCCTGAGGCTCTTACCCCTGCTCTCCCACTCGTCCATGCACACGCGCGCGTAGTGATCGAACAGCTCGTCCTCCTCCTCCAGCCGCCTCGTGTTCGCCAACGACGCGCGCAGGTCCAGCTCCCGCTCCATCGTCGCCTTTTTAATCTTGCGAGCGATCTGCCGCACGTGCGCCTGCTGCAGCCGCTTGTTCCGCGCGAATAACTCCATCTTCTCCTCCTCCTCCTCGCGCTGCAACTGCTCGTTGCGCTGGGCCCACTGCCGCACGAACAGCTCCTCCCGCTCCCGCTCCCGCGCCCGCTCGGCAGCCTTGATCGCGAGCTGCTGCTGCCTGGACAGCTCGATGACGCGAAGGTCCTCCAGGCGCTCCGCAGCCTTGAGCGCGTCGCTCGCGTCTCGCGCCGCCTCCGCGCGTTCCGCCGCGTTATCCTCAGCCTCCACCTCCTTCTTCTGCCGCGCCATGAGGTCAGCCTCCATCCGCGCCACCATCGCGTCGCGGACCGCCGCCTTCTCGGCGTTCTTGGCCTCCGCGTGAACCCTCCGCGCGGCGTCCTTGCGCTCCTTTGCGCGAGCGAATTGTTCAATCTTGCGATCCATCGCCGCCTCCGCCGCAGCCTCGCCGGCTTTGTACTCCTTGAGCGCCGCGTTAGCCGTCGCGGTCTCCATCGCGCCGCGCATCGCCTCCTCGCGCTTGCGCAGCTCGCGCAGCTTCTCCTCTTCTTCCTCCTCGGCGGCTCGGCGTCGGATCAGTTCACCCTCCGCGACGTCCTCGCGCATCTCGGCTAAGATCTGCGTCCTGAACTGCTCAATCTGTAAGAGCTGCGCGTCCCTCTGGCGCAGCGCGGCGCGCTTCCGTTCGTCAGCCTTGGCCGCCTCCGCGTAGTCGGCGACCTCCCAGGCCTTCTCCCGCTCCTTCACGAGGACGGCTTCGTGCCGCTCGCGGGTCTCCTCGACGCGGCGCTTCAGGTCGATCTGTAGGTCCCTCTCCTGCAGCACGTCGGAGAGCAGCAAGGATGAGTTGAAGGATTTGACCCTGTCGGTTTGGTCGTAGAGCATCTTGTTCGCACGCATGATCTGCGCCTGCCGCTGCGTCGCGCGGATGGACGCCTCCTCGCGGTCCAGGACGCACTTGGCCTCCTCCTCGTCGTCGAGCCTCTGCGCCTTGGCCTGCTCTCGCTGGTTCCGCTGCGCCTCGAGGGTGTTGTTCCAGGTGCCCTTGCGAGCTTCGCTGAGCTCCTTGAGCGTATCCTTCTCGGTGTTGGTCGCGACGACCGCGCGGCGCTCCTCGGTCTGCCTGCGCATCCTGGCGAGCTCCTCCGAGCTCAGGATGACCGGACCCATTTTAGGGAATTATGTAAACTCCGAACTGACGCTCTCGCCGGAATCCGCGCCTCGTGGACGGCTCGACCGATCTCGGGGGTATCGCTCTCGCGGCCGAGTCTAGAGACACGTCTCCGCGGGTGTTCGCTCGGTGAAACCGGACGTGCGACGGTTCAAGGGCGCTCGGAACACTGGCCGGAGGGGCTGATTGGGGCGGGGAGACTAAATCGGGCAGGTCAAGTCACCGCGAACAAAGGAGCTGTGTAAATTTCGCTCATCAGTTTCCAGAGCGGCTTCGGTTACAAATGGGAAAAAAATTCGCACAATTGCGGTTAGAGACTGGTAATTGCCTTTTCGTCGTATGGATCCCCGGTCAGGGCCGAGGCGCTGGCGGGAGGTGCATTCCCCACCCGTCATTTCGGATACCGGCACCCCACTGAAGCTCAAACGATCACGCGGCCCGATCGTCAGCGCCAT
>Ga0115551_1002545_pt1 | contig 11065 bp, 36 predicted proteins | sample COGITO_mtgs_1103_FD_87179 | JGI IMG/M metagenome (GOLD analysis project Ga0115551, IMG submission 87179) | Pelagic marine microbial communities from North Sea - COGITO_mtgs_110321 | ecosystem: Environmental > Aquatic > Marine > Epipelagic | place: Germany:Helgoland, sampling site Kabeltonne... | reverse complement strand
CCCTGACCTGACCATAGACCTGATCCATGACCTGACCCCTGACCTGATCCACGACCTGACCCACGACCTGATCCCAGACCTGACCCACGACCTGAACCAAGACCTGATTAATTGTTCTCATTTACATGATTCCTGACCTGATTCCTGACCTGATCCTCGACCTGACCCCAGACCTGGCCATCGAGCTGATCCCTGACCTGATGCCAGACCTGACTCCTGACCTGACGATAGACCTGACCCCAGACCTGATCCTCGACCTGACCCCTGACCTGATTAATGTTTTTCATTTGCTTGATCCTCGACCTGACGATAGACCTGATACCAGACCCGACCCCTGACATGATTCCAGACCTGAGACCAGACCTGACGCCAGACCTGATCCCCGACCTGATCCCTGACCTGATCACTGACCTGACCCAAGACCTGAATCTTGACCTGATTAATTGTTCTCATTTACCTGACCCCTGACCTGATTCCTGACCTGATCCCAGACCTGATACCAGACCTGACCCTCGACCTGATCACTGACCTGATTCTCGACCTGACCCAAGACCTGACGCCTGACCTGAGAAACGCCACCGTCCATGACCTGATCACTGACCTGACACCTGACCTGATACCCGACCTGATTAATTGTTTTCATTTACCTGAATCCTGACCTGATCCCTGACCTGATCCCAGACCTGATCCCTGATCTGATCCATGACCTGATCCCAGACCTGATCCCAGACCTGATCCTCGTCGACCTGATCCCTGACCTGATTCCAGACCTGACCCAAGACCTGATTATAGACCTGATTAATTGTTCTCATTTACCTGATCCCTGACCTGATCAATGACCTGACTCCAGACCTGATCCAAGACCTGACCCCTGACCTGACGATAGACCTGATCAATGACCTGACTCCAGACCTGATCCCAGACCTGATCCCAGACCCGACCCCAGACCTGACCCTCGACCTGATCACTGACCTGACACCTGACCTGATCCCTGACCTGAATCTCGACCTGATTAATTGTTCTCATTTACCTGATCCCTGACATGATTCCAGACCTGATACCTGACCTGAATCCAGACCTGACTCCTGACCTGATTCCAGACCTGACCATCGACCTGATTCCAGACCGGAAGCCTGACCTGACCATCGACCTGACCCCAGACCTGACCCCAGACCTGACCATCGACCTGATCCCAGACTTGATCCCAGACTTGATCCCTGACCTGACACCTGACCTGATTATAGACCTGATTAATTGTTCTCATTTACCTGATCCAAAACCTGAGACCTGACCTGACGATAGACCTGATGATGGACCTGATCCCAGACCTGATGATTGACCTGACCCCTGACCTGATACCTGACCTGATCCCTGACCTGACGATAGGTCTGATACCTGACCTGACTCCAGACTTGATTAATTGTTTTCATTTACCTGATTCCTGACCTGATCCCAGACCTGATCAATGACCTGAGACCAGACCTGATCACTGACCTGACCATAGACCTGATTCCTGACCTGATCCTCGACCTGACACCTGACCTGATCCCAGATCTGACCCCTGACCTGACGATAGACCTGATCCCAGACCTGATTAATGTTTTTCATTCATATTCCCATCACCTTGCAAAAACATAAAAACAAGACCAGCATAGCCGCCCAGAAAAATTCTGAGTTAGGAAGGTTCTTTATCATCTTTTATAATTTTCCCAATCTTCGTTGTGGTCGCCAGTCTCAGCATCAAAGATATTTTCGAATGTGAAAGTTATATCTCCTTCTTGTATCCTTTCAATGAGCTTCACCTTGCATTGCTCGATTAGAGTATCTGGATCGGTTCCCATTGGGGCGTCGACTGCTATTATATTGTCAATAGCAAAATCATATGATATGTTACTCATCTTCAACTCCTTCAAGTAAAAACGGAAACGCTTCTTCTAGGTCTTGCACACTATCTTTACATGCTGCTTCTAAGTCGCCTGCTCCAACAACGAAGGATGATGCTTCAAAATGTTCAATGCTGCCTCTTAGGTCTAGCCATGCGTGAGTAATGGCGTCTACTTGTTCACTCGTCAAAGTCCCTGATCCTAATTCTTTTGCTAAGTCACTCATCTTCAATCTCCTGATGTGGTTGGTTATTACGAAGGCTTGGGTTGCCACGCCGCCATAAGTCAGCGTCCTGAACTCTAAGGGACGGTCTACTAGCTTTGCAGACCGCACTCGACGCAGCAACTCAAGTCCTCGTTACATCAATCATTATAGTGTACTTATCGGCAATGTCAAGGGTAATCTGGAGTTTTTTTTGAAAAAAGGTGTAAATATATACTAGGCAGTTGTTTTTTTTGTAGAAAGGCTTAGATATGTTTAGTATTAGAGATTTTATGATAGGCGTTTTACTAACCACAACCATTGCACTAGCTATACATATCTATATCGGTCCAGAAATCATAATGATTAAAGTTCCAGTACCAGTCCCGATGGAGGGGGGTATCATGGACTTACCTGGGATTAGATAACCAAAACCTATAAGATCGCCCCACAGCCTCTTTACCGAACAGTTTGTTAAAAGTTCCCCATACTTTTCTACTAGGGGTTCTTGTGAATATCTTTTCTGAATTATGGGCAGTCTTTAAAACATCATAGTATTCTAAGTCAGAGAGATATTTTTTTGCCGCATGTTCTTGCAAGCGAAATTCTCTTTCACTTATGATGCTTGTGCCTTGCGGAGCATTTCTGAAAATTCTCATTTGTCAATTCTTTAAAAAAAGAGGTGACGGTTTCCCGCCACCCCATTTGTAACTAATCATCAAAAAACAAACCGTAAACAAAACCTGAAATACAGGCTAGTATAATAATACTTTTCAATTACTTAACCTCGTATTCCTTACCTTCTAAAGATAAGTGCATAAGAGTATTGATATTGATGAGACGATAATCGCCCTTGCCGCCTCTATCATCTTTAGCATTCATATCAAACGCCGTAACATAACCCAATTCTTTAGGGTCATACTTCATACCAACACCTTTGATATTCTTCTTGACCTTTAACCGCGCACACATTTCTCGGATGGAACCATCCTTTTTTTCAAACTTAACACCAAAAACTTTTCCATTAGAGTTTTTGATAAGGTCCAACGCCGCTACTTTTCCGATCTTAACGTTCTTCATTTGAATTCCTGACATCTTGAAAGATTAACTCTGATACAAACTTACACACTTGTTGGGCAACTTCTAATTCTACATGACTATTCCCATTCGCCTCGCCGCTCATGCTTCGTGGCGGACATCATACCCGTCGCCGTTGTCGATTAGTAACATGTTATGTATTCGCAGGGCTACCCGTAACTCTGCGAATACTTGCTCACCGAACAGCTCGGCGGCGTCGTAGCTGACGTTGTCCCCCTCCGTGAGTTCGGCGGCGAGGCTGGCGGCGTCGGATTGGGCGGATGCCCATGCGGATGCTGCTCTATTCTCAGTCATCGTCTTTCTCCTTTCTCTGACATTTCAATTATTGGTCCCGCAACAGAGCGGAGCTTCTTATCAATCTCCATCATTATATCCTATTTATCGGCTTTGTCAAGGCTAATCTTGAGTTTTTTCCAAAGAATTCCACCATTTTGGTGCAGACCGTGTTTTGTTCCATTCGCATTGAATGTTTTTACGTTTATCGTAATAGTAGTAGTCACGGTAAGCGGTTCTGACAGACACGTTACGATATTCTTCGGGCATAGCTTGGGCAAATCTAGTCATCTCACCTGCTGGGATGAGGTGAGACATGTTTGCCATCTGGCGAATACCATTCTCACAAGCATGTTTTTTACCATAGCGATACGTATATTCTTCAGCAAGTGCGATGGCATGTTCTGCTGCCCACTCGAAATTATTACGGGAATCACCGCACCATCGACTACAGGGGTGATTGTGGTAGCCGCCACGGAGAGGATTGCCAGACTGCGTGACCGGCATCTGGTCGTCAGTCGCCCCATGTCGCCTCAGAGCCGATCCAAGTTGCTGGTAGAGTTCCACCACCATCTTAACACAATGCTTATCGCAGTGCATCTGGGCAGCTTCTACGGGGTCGTGATCCAGTACAAAAATGTTCATCACAGCTTCCCTCAATCGGACTTGAATAGGCGAGACAGTGCCAGTATAAAGCATTATCGGCGTTTGTCAAGGGCGATCTTGAGTTTTTTTCAAATTTCTTTTTTCGATCCGCCGCATTTCTAGAGCAAAAACCCCAGAGGTTAATGCCTGAAAGCAAATATAAACCAGTATAATTGGCCCATGAACAAATAGACATGCGGCAGTCCATAAACATAGTCCGCTAATAATTATTTTCTTCATACTATTAGTCATCTTCGGGGAATAATCTATCCCAACATATACCACATGTTGCGGAAAGAAGTAATTCTCTATCGTCTTCGGAAAGATAATATAAAACTTCTTGAATAAGTTCACCCTTAGACCAAGTCTCCAGGTCTCCAGGCTTTGTCCATACTTCATGAGTACTACCACAGTGGACACATGTGATATCGCTACATACTTTATTCATATTATATCATTGTTTGTTATTATGAAGGTTAGGGTTCGTCTGCAAAACTATTTATGTCTTGCCTTACTCGCATACCTTTATCCATTTGTTCTTCGGTTATGTTTAGTTCTGGGGCGCTGGGTGCTGCCCATCCATAATCACCCCTCTCTAGTCTAACTCTTTCTTGTAAGATAGTTCTCACCTGTAATATATTATCTTCTATTTTTTCGCACTTATGATATAGAAATGCAAAACATATAAGCACAACCCCTGACGCCAGTATATTTCTCCATATCCAAATGACGGTGCTTGATATCTTTTTTTCTCTGTCTGATAAATCCTTCATTCCCCGGACCCCGTTCTTCTATCTAAAGTCCTTATTGCTTCCTTTATCATATCGTTCCTAAGCCATTCTTCTACCAATGTGTAGGAAAATTCTCCCCACTTCAAGCGTATTACTTCATTGGAGCTACAACTTGAGTCAGCTACAAACTCATAAAAAGTATCAGTAGATGAGTTAATCCCAAACGCTTTGGTGATTTTGCCCTCCCTCATACCCATATGAGTACACCCTGACGGTAGATGATAGGCTTTTCTATCCATTTTGTCACACCATGTTACTTCAGTCATTTATCAACTCCTAAATTCTGTTTTATAAGTATGCCACCAGACTTTACATTTATGACATTCGGTTCTGTACTCTGGATCAACAACCAGCTTGATTGTTTGTAGTGGAGTCGTAACCGTTTTTGTATCGTGGCACAAGGGGCAAATTTCTACTCTTGACTCAATACATTTATTTGGAACATCAATATATTTTAAGTCCGCTGGGTAATGTTCGCACCCTGTAATGTAACCATTAGGAGTATCGTAACATACCGTGCCGCATTTTTCACATTTAAAATTACTCATTTATCAACTCCTTGTGTGATTTGTTGTAACCACTGTAGTTCTTCAGGATTCATTCATTATCCCTTTTCTCATATAGTTCTTGTTCAACTGCGGCCACTAGATCCTCAAGATTATTGACTGAGTAACTATTGCCACTAATACATGTGATGCTACGAGTGATCCCACCAAGATATTCCAATATTTGATCTTTGGTCAATGCTTTCCAAAACGCATCAAAATCCGCTTCTTCAGTTTTGTTCATTGACGTTTCCTATAATCTTAGCAGTAGAAAGAGATTTCCGTGTGATCAGCCATTTAACATCGTATTCGGGCTGTACAAAATGATAGCCGTTTTCAATCCACTGAATCTCTCCATTCATTTCGGGGTACATCCATCCCGCTTCCCATAGAAGGATATCCCCTTCATAAATCTCCTGATCGTTATTGTCTTTAAATCCTGTGTATTGCTGGATTGCATAATCCTCTGGATCACTCACGGCAGAGTAATCATCATACATCCCTGCCTGAATCAGAGTTCCATCTAGACCCACAGAAAGCTGTCCAATAGATGAAGGTTCATCTAAATAGAAAATATCTTGTTTTACGAATTGCTTTGTTGGTTTGTGCCAAACCCTAAACTTAATTTCACGACTCATTTATCAACTCCTAATCCTTAACTCAATCGGACAGGTATCTTTAATTCATTGAAGCATTTTTTGATTCTTTTTAAGGCTTCGTGGCAGTCGCTATTTTCACATTCTATCTCCATAGAATACTCACCACATCTGGCAAAAACTTTATACCAATAACCAAATAGGGTTTTTTCTGTTTCTATTACTCTAACATATGGGCAATCAAAAAAAATATCTGACTTGTCAGTCATTCATCAACTCCCTCTACATGTTCAGAGACTAAAACGCGGTTTTTGTCATAGATATCAAACTCGTCCCAGCTACATAGCTCTCCATCTAATTGATTATCACTGGCTCTTACGCCTACCATTAATGCTCCCCCCTCACCACAATTTGCTTCTAGCCAACACAAACTTCCTTTAACATACCAAGTGCCGTCTGAAATGTAATAGAAATCTTCGTTGTTTAGAGGTGTGTCGTTAATACAGGCTCGCTGTGAATTCATTGTAATCATTTATCAACCCTCTAAAAGCTTCCACAGCATGTACGCGAGTGAAAGACCAAACGGAATTAAGAAGCAGGTAATTATACCCAATAAAACACACATATCGTGAAAGGCAAAAGAAATACGGTTTAAGCTACTTGCTATCTCTTTTTTAAATTCACTATCAGTCATTTATCAACTCCTTTCCTTAGCCAAACTACTCGGAACGAGTCTGCGACAGTGTCTATAATTCTAACAGAAACATCATTAGGTTGGTTGCTCGCAATCTGCACCATTTCATCCCAACACTTGTCTTTCTCTTCGTCTGTCTTATCAGCGAGCTTTGTCGATTCGTATTCCGATCCAAGGCCAAACCAACGTCGCCTTGTGCAAGTAATTTTCTTATATTCGCTGAAAGACTTGATCGGCTCCCATTCACCATTCTCCATGGGGTTCGCAGGCCGAGTTTCAATTGCATAAGTCATTTATCAACTCCTAATAATAAGTAGGTTCGCCTTCTTCCCACTCGCCACAAGGTTTTAATGGGGTCCATTCCATAATATCCACATCAACTATAGTGTGCCCTTTTGAACAGGATGCTGCCGGTGGTCGCATATCTTCTGATCTGTCTTCGAGAATAACACAGTGTTTACAATCTTCACACGTATTGCCTGAATTGTTCATACTAGGTCTGTGGAACCATATATCGGGTGATGAATCATCCGTTGTTTAACAACTGCGCCTTCAAACTTTGGACTAACACGAACAACTATACAGTCCTCAATATCTTTAACCCTAATCCACGTTAAAGTGTCTGCGAACCAAGTTATGTCCTCACCATCTATTTGTAAGAATCTGTGCGGTTTAAGAACAATTCTTCCAACGTGACAGGTTGATAAATTGGATTCTGTAGTCAATTGCAAATATGTGTTGATCGGAGCCTCTTTGAAGGTGAGTTCTCCGTCAGATTCTTTCTGGTTGACTTGGTCACACCATTCCTGAACAGGGTCAGTCATTTATCAACTCCTAGTTAATCTTATCAAACCAATAACGCTGATCCCACGAGATATTACACTCGTTACAGGTTATCGTTTGCTGCGGAGGATTTGAAAGTTTAATAGCATTGCCCACCGTTAGATTCTTTGTATCGTTACATTGAGGGCAGATGGGTAATAAATTGGAGATATTATCACCACTCAAATCTTTGTGTTCTTCAGAACTCATTCATCAACTCCTTCAAAGATATTTCCGATTATTTCGTAACCATGACCATCTGCATATTGTGAAATTTGAAATCCAGATACATTAATTTTAACAAAATCTTCATGGTCAGTCTCATTAACCCATTTTACCTCTGTTTCAATGTATTTGTCTTCCCATTTGCTAGAACGGTGATCGTATTGTTCGTACCGCTCTTGAACAATATCCCCCTCATAAATCTCCACCCCATTCTTATCTTTAAGTCCGGTGTATTGCTGGATAACAAAATGTTCTACATAAGAATCATCAATACCAAAAATACCCTTTTCAGAATTGTGCATTATTGGCAATCCTGCTGGATCAAACTTCCCCAAGGTCTTGTTCCAAACCCTAAACTTAATCTCTCTCATTTATCAACTCCCTGTATACAATTTCTGGACATTTTGGATTAAGGCAACCGTCTTTTTCTGTCCATTTTGAAAAACACTTGGTGCAAATACCAATATCTGATCTTATCATTTTGTTTGGAATTTTTTTACCATTAGGATTTGGATTTGGAAATGATATTGAATTATCGTCACTCATTTATCAACTCCTTCAAAGACATTTCAGTTTTTTCAATAATTTCAAAATGAAAAGGTTTATTTTCTCTGGCTAAACTTCTATATCCATTTTCACGCTCTGCTAGAACACGGTAGGTTTTATACGGTGGTTTAGCGACTTGGAGCATTCTTTTTACAATGTCAAATCTTTTCGCTTCGACATCTTTATAGCCACAATAGACGTTGTATCCATCACCCTCAATCCATAACAAATCAGCATCATGAAGTTTGCCAGTCATTTATCAACTCCTTCATTCCGTTTATTCCACATTGCATTTGCTGTAGCTACTATACTCCACCCGTCTGTGCTAAGTCCGTGAGTGCTTACATAATCCCATTCGCCATTAGCTTCTTTATACCCCTCCTTATCAGGGTGAAAATGGTTATGTTCGTCAGTCATTGATCTTTATCCTAACTTTCAAAGACCCGTCTTTGTCTTGTTTGGATGATGCCCAACCTATATGCTCTGCCATTTCCTTTAGCCATTTTGGAGTCACCAACTTTTCGAATCGGCCATGTTGTTTTCTCCAAGTGATCTTACCTTTTTTGGAGACGTACATTGGTTGTCCACAGGGGATTTTATCATATTTCCTATGGATAACAATTTCGCCATCCTGCAAGATTCTTATTTTATTTCCTGTGTTTACTACGTTTGAACGGGTATCATGACTCGGATGTTTTGTTAAATCAATATTTACCACAAATACGGTAGATACGCCCAGAAATTTATCTCCCCACTCCCTGTTTTTAAAACTCCAGGCAATCATGGGGTCATTATTATAGTTACCATACAAAGGATCGCCAATCTCAATTTCATCTTCGCAGAACCATTGAATTGAATCGTTTACACTATTAATTACTCGCACTGGCTGAGGACTCATCTGTGGTTCTCTCATATCAACTCCTTCACGATATTTTTGAAATTCTTGTGGACAAAACCTTGATTTACAGACCGGACAATGGTAGTGACCAAGAAGAGAATACATACCCTGAAACTGTGCGTGTTTATGTTCACAGTCAGTAACTTCTGACATTCCCTTTATGGGGTACGGAGGATATAAATATGGCTTGGGCCACGTAGGATATAAAATGTTCTTCTTCTGATATGGCTTGTCAGTCATTTATCAACTCCGTCGTACCAACACAAAGTCGTTACTCCAACTCTGCCCTGTCCAACACTACTCTTGTGAACCGTAAATGAATGAGGTTTAGATGGAGATATTTTATATTGGGCCGCTGCTAAAATTGAACTAGCAATAAGTCTAGGATTTGGATTTTGGTTTACGGGCCAATCTATATTTGTTTTTTCTATTTCTGATATATTATCTGTAATCGGCACATCCAATCCCATACAGCCTTGATTCAAAATCCATTCTATGGAATTTACTATATGTTTGTCAGTCATTCATCAACTCCTTCAATGTCGAGTTCTTTGAGTAATCTTTCTCTGTGATTTTCGCAATCACAGCAAACAGCAATATTCCCCAACTTTCCCGTATACCAATCTAATGCTCTAAGGTGGGTGTTTTTGCTGTATTCATTTATGTGAAATATAGAGTCAACCTCGTCACCGCTGCGACCACAAACGTCACACACCCACTCAATAGGATTTCTACATTTAACCCATCTCATTTATCAACTCCTTCAAAGATATTCCCGATTACTTCAAATCTATGATGCCACGACCCCATTCTTTCAATGTCATCATATCCACTGTATTCTATGCACCAAGAAGTCATTTCTGACCAAAACACTTTTCCTTGCTCTACTTTACTGTACCAGTTAAATCCACCGTTTTCGCCACCCATAGTGTCTTTTTTGTATGGCTCAAATGTTCTATAAACAGTTAAGATGTCGCCCTCATAAATTTCTTTATCATTCTTGTCTTTAAGTCCGGTGTATTGCTGAATAACAAAAGTATTTCCCATATCAGGCTGTAAATCAGCAGCAATAAATTCAAAAACACCAGGTGGCAAATCTAAATCAATCTCATTCGCAGGATTCAACGGAACGCATTTCCCTCCGTAACTTTGAAAATCCGCAGTAATCCAGAAATTCTTTGCATTAAGAAACCTTTTGCTTGGAACGTGCCAAATTCTAAATTTAATCTCTCTCATTTATCAACTCCGTAATAATATCCATAGGAATCCAGTGGAACCTTGTAAGTATTGCTAGTCTCAGTAATAATCATCTTAAATAAACGGCCATCTGGATGAAAACCATTTTGATTGTCTAGCCATAGTTCAATAGCAGAATCTTCATCTTTTGCGTTTATAAAGTCAAAACCTTCATTACCGTCTCGTTGCCACATGATAATGTAGTTAGTCATTTATCAACTCCTTCAAAGATATTTCCGACAACTTTGTAAGAGTAGTATTCCTTGTGCTTTATCATATTTGTAATCTCGTAAGGCTCAAGTATTCTACCATCACCCTCTAGGTAAAATCCGGCGTACTTGTAAACACCGCCATCAAATTCACCAATTCCATACTTCACCTCTGCTTTCCTTTCCCGCCAGTCGATACTCCACTGGATAATATCGCCCTCATAAATCTCCTGATCGTTATTGTCTTTAAGTCCGGTGTATTGCTGGATTGCATAATCCTCTGGATCACTCACGTGAGCAGATACTTCATAATCCATACCTGATAACCGGCTCAGAGTTCCATCTAGACCCACAGAAAGCTGTCCAATAGATGAAGGTTCATCTAAATAGAAAATATCTTGT
>Ga0115551_1002544_pt1 | contig 11066 bp, 7 predicted proteins | sample COGITO_mtgs_1103_FD_87179 | JGI IMG/M metagenome (GOLD analysis project Ga0115551, IMG submission 87179) | Pelagic marine microbial communities from North Sea - COGITO_mtgs_110321 | ecosystem: Environmental > Aquatic > Marine > Epipelagic | place: Germany:Helgoland, sampling site Kabeltonne... | reverse complement strand
CACGAACTTTATAATAAAGGTGATGGGGCGTTTGAATTTGAAAGAACATCAAGCAGACTTATGGAGATGAGAAGTACTGAATATCTTAGTCAAAGACGAATACTTATTGAAGAGTAAGGCTAATATTAATATTAATAAAAAATAAACTTTATTTATGGGTTATACTTATTGCGACTCGCTTAGTTAGCCGTTAAAGATCCATCAAACATTATTGAGAGGAATATTCATGGCACGAGCTAAAATCGCCCTTATAGGAGCCGGCATGATCGGTGGTACACTTGCCCATATTGCCGCACGTGAAGAGCTAGGTGATGTAGTTCTCTTTGATATATTCGAAGGAACAGCCAAGGGTAAAGCATTAGACTTATCTGAGGCGTCCCCAGTATTCGGAAAAGATTCTCGACTCAAAGGCACTAATAATTATGCAGATATAGCAGGCGCTGATGTATGTATAATAACTGCTGGCTTTCCTCGCAAGCCAGGAATGGATCGAAAAGATTTAGTTGGTAAAAATCTAGGAGTTATAAAACAGGTTGCTGAAGGAATAAAACAGTTCGCTCCGAAAGCTTTTGTTATTTGCATAACTAACCCTCTAGATGCTATGGTATGGGCATTACAAAAGTTTTCAGGTCTTCCTCCACGAAAAGTTGTTGGGATGGCCGGAGTTTTAGACTCAGCTCGTTTTCGTTATTTTTTAGCAGCGGAATTTAAGTGCTCAGTCGAAGATGTGCATGCTTCTGTACTCGGCGGACATGGAGATACCATGGTGCCTCTCACCCGCTATTCGACTGTTAATGGTATCCCTTTACCGGATCTTGTTAAAATGAAATGGACAACCCAAGACCGTATTGACTCGATTGTGGAGAGAACACGCAAAGGTGGCGGTGAAATTGTAGCCTTGTTAGGTAATGGCTCTGCATTTTATGCTCCAGCAGAATCTGCCATCGAAATGGCCACTAGTTATTTACGAGATAAAAAACGTATTTTACCATGTGCTGTGCGACTCTCAGGACAAATTGCTGGGGTTAGGGGTCTCTACGTAGGGGCTCCAGCTATGATTGGATCAAGAGGCGTTGAAAAAGTCATGAATATACGACTAAAGAGTAACGAGCGCGAAATGTTTATGAATTCTGTTGCAGCTGTTGAGAATATAATCTCTGAGTGTCAAGAAATGGAGCCTGAGTTAAGAGATTAGTTTGGTTTTTTACAACAATCAAAACATTTTCATTTATTAATTAATTTGCCTCAACTGATTTGAAAGCACTTGGTAAATTTTTTTGATTAAAATATGTTTTCGGCTGTTGCTAGTAAGAAATAGCACCCTTATAGACACTATCCAAGTTGGGATTAAACTTAGTTCTAACCTTTTGAAATAAAAGTTGAGAGAAACTCCATGAATATCCATGAATATCAAGGCAAATCTGTACTTAAACAAATAGGTGCACCTGTATCTAAGGGAAAAGCAATATTTGATGCCTCTGAAGCTGAAGCAGCAGCGATAGAATTAGGGGGACCTCTTTGGGTTGTTAAATCGCAAATTCATGCTGGTGGTCGTGGAAAGGGTACTTTCATAGAAACCGCTGCTGGCGAAAAAGGCGGTGTCAGGTTGGCTTGGTCTGTAGAAGAGGTTGTAGAAAATGCTCATCAAATGCTTGGGTCTCATCTTGTGACTGCTCAAACTGGAAATGATGGCAAGCAAGTTAACAGGTTATATATTGAGGATGGCTCTGACATTGATCGTGAGCTTTATCTTTCTATTATAATAAATAGAGAAACCTCTAGAGTATCATTTATAGTTTCTACTGAAGGGGGTATGGACATAGAGGCAGTTGCGCATGATACTCCTGAAAAAGTTATTAATTTTGACATTGACCCTGCTACTGGTTTTATGCCCCACCACGGCCGCAGACTTGCTAAAGCCTTAGAACTGGAAGGAGATTTAGCAAAACAAGCAAATACTCTTGGACGCATATTATATGACGGATTTCTGTCTAAAGATATGAGCATGTTAGAAATTAATCCATTAATTGTTACTGAGAGTCAAAAACTGCATTGTTTAGACGCTAAAATTAGTTTTGATGAGAATGCTCTTTTCCGTCATAAAGACATTCAAGAATTGCGCGATGCCACAGAAGAGGACTCTAAAGAAACCGAGGCTAAGAAATTTGATTTATCATATGTAGCACTTGATGGAAATATTGGGTGCATGGTAAATGGTGCTGGACTGGCTATGTCAACTATGGATATCATAAAGTTATATGGAGCAGAGCCTGCAAACTTTTTAGATGTGGGTGGAGGAGCCACAAAAGAAAATATTGTAGCTGCCTTTAAAATTTTGACATCAGATTCCAAGGTTAAGGGAATACTTATTAATATTTTTGGTGGAATAATGAAATGTGATGTTATTGCTCAAGGAACTGTAGATGCTGTCAAAGAGGTCGGTCTTAAGGTCCCTTTAGTTGTGAGGCTTGAAGGAACAAATGTAGAAGAGGGTAAAGATATAATCAATGACTCAGGTTTGAACGTAATAGCTGCTGATGACTTAGATGATGCTGCACAGAAGATTGTAGCAGCGGTTGGAGCAATATAATGTCAGTTCTTATTAATAAAGATACAAAAATTATTACTCAAGGCATGACTGGTAAAACCGGTACATTCCATACAGAGCAAGCCCTTGCTTATTATGACACCAAAATGGTGGCTGGCGTTACTCCAGGAAAAGGTGGAAGTACTCATATTGGCTTACCAAATTATGATACTGTTGCTGAGGCTAAACATGCTACAGGTGCTACAGCTTCAGTAATTTATGTGCCGCCTCCCTTTGCAGCCGACTCAATTCTAGAGGCTATAGAGGCTCAGATGGAATTAATTATTACAATTACTGAAGGAGTCCCTGTAGCTGATATGATACCTGTTAAACGAGCACTTCAAGGCTCAAATTCAAGGTTAATAGGCCCTAATTGCCCAGGTGTTTTAACTCCAGAGGAATGTAAGATTGGTATTATGCCAGGTAAAATATTCAAAAAAGGAAGTTGTGGTGTTGTATCTCGTTCAGGAACATTAACATATGAAGCTGTCTTTCAAACTTCTCAAGTTGGTTTAGGTCAAACCACTGCCATTGGAATTGGAGGAGATCCTATTAATGGAACAAACTTCATTGATTGTTTGGAACTATTTTTTAACGATGAAGATACCAAACAAATAATTATGATTGGTGAGATCGGAGGATCGGCTGAAGAAGAAGCTGCTGAATATGTTTCTCATATGGCAAAAAAGGGTATCAAAAAACCTATGGTTGGGTTTATTGCGGGGCGTACTGCTCCCCCAGGTCGTACTATGGGGCATGCTGGAGCTATAGTTTCCGGCGGAAAAGGCGGTGCTGAAGATAAAATAATGGCAATGGAAAAAGCAGGAATACGTGTTTCTGACTCGCCTGCAAAGCTCGGTGTTACAATGATGGAAGTTCTCAACGGATAGGAGCATAATTGCTCTGAAAGACGGTATGTTATGACTAACAAAGGTCGTAGTAAAAAAAATAAAGAAATGCTCGAGACATTATTTCTTGATGGCGGAAACGCATCTTATCTTGAAAAAATGCAAGCTAAGTATTTTGCTGACCCTCAAAGTGTTGACCCTAGTTGGCAGCAATATTTCTTTTCTTTGGATGAAGATCCTGGAAATGCTAAATTAAATGCTAATAGCCCAAGTTGGAAATCTGAAAATTGGCCTAAAGATATTAATGGAGAAATAACTTCAGCTCTAACTTCAGACTGGATTGAAAATGTTACATTAGAAAAAAAAGTTTCTAAACATATGCCCAATGCTTCTATTGACGATGTTAGGCAGGCAACTAAGGATAGTTTACGTGCTTTGATGTTAATTAGAGCTTTCCGTATGAGAGGGCATTTAATAGCTACTCTAGATCCACTAAATATGCAGAAACCTGAAGTACACTCGGAGCTCGAACCTTCAACATATGGGTTTTCTGATAGTGATTTGGATAGAGAGATTTTTATCGATGGAGTTCTAGGATTACAAACTGCATCTATTAATCGAATACTAGAAATTGTTAAGCGTACTTATTGTTCGACCTTTGGAATGCAATTTATGCATATATCTGACCCAGACGAAAAGAGTTGGCTGCAACAACGTATCGAGGGCCCAGATAAAGAAATTAGTTTTTCTAAAGAAGGCAGAAGAGCAATTTTACATAAACTTATAGAGGGCGAAGCGTTTGAACAACTTATTCACAAACGATACCCTGGTACAAAACGTTTCGGTTTAGATGGTGCTGAGAGTTTGCTACCAGCATTAGAACAAATTATTAAACGGGGAGGGCAGTTAGGGCTTGAAGATATTAATTTTGGTATGCCGCACAGAGGTCGTTTAAATGTAATGGCCTCAGTAATGCAAAAGCCTTATTCTGCTATTTTTCATGAATTTTTAGGAGGTGTATCATCAGGGGGCGATGACTATGGTTCTGGAGACGTAAAATATCACTTAGGTGTATCTAACGACCGTCAATTTGATGGAAATAAAGTACACCTTTCTCTCGCGCCTAACCCTTCGCACCTTGAGGTTGTTTCACCTGTAGTCATGGGTAAGGCCAGAGCAAAGCAACAAATGGCTTCTGGGACATATCAATCCCATAACCCCGAAAAAGTAATGGCAGTCATTCTTCATGGGGATAGTGCTTTTGCTGGTCAGGGTGTTGTTATGGAATGTTTCCAAATGAGCCAATTAGTGGGTTACAGAACTGGAGGTACTATTCATGTAGTAGTAAACAACCAAATTGGCTTCACAACTACACCAAGTGAGTACCGTTCTGGTCAATACTGCTCTGATGTGGCGTTTATGGTTGAGGCACCAGTATTTCATGTTAACGGCGATGACCCAGAATCAGTAGTGTTTGCTGCACGGGTGGCAACTGAGTACCGTCAGAAATTTGGAAAAGACGTTGTGCTTGATATCATTTGCTACCGAAGATATGGACACAATGAAGGTGATGATCCTTCTTTTACTCAACCACTGATGTATAAAGCAATTGATGGAAAAAAGACAACAAGAGAGATTTATGCAGACCGTTTAATCAAAGCGGGTGATTTAACTGTAGAAGAACATCAAGGTGATGTAGCCAATGTTTACGCAAAGCTAGACTCTGAATTTGAAAAAGCAAAGTCATTTAAAACTCAACCCCCAGATTGGTTACAAGGAGTTTGGCAAGGCTTATCTCAGCCAGAAGCAAAAGATGAGAGACGCCAAGGCGATACATCGGTAAAGTTAGAAGCGCTAAGAGAAATTGGCAAAAAAATTACTTCAATACCTGAAACTGTTAATATTCATCGCACTTTAAAACGAATTATAAATGCTAGATTTGAAAAAATTATTGCAGAGAAAAATATTGATTGGGGTCTAGCTGAGCATTTAGCCTTTGGAACATTAATTTCCGAGGGACATCCTGTACGACTATCTGGTCAAGATTCAGAAAGAGGTACTTTTTCACAAAGACAGTCACATATAATAGATCAAGTAACTGAAGAGAAATATACACCTTTAAATAATATCTCCGATACACAAGAGTATTATCAAGTATTAAACTCACATTTATCGGAAGAAGCTGTTTTAGGATTTGAATATGGCTTTTCTTCCGCAACTCCTAAAGGTTTAACAATATGGGAAGCGCAATTTGGTGATTTTGCTAATGGTGCTCAAGTCATGGTCGACCAATTTATTTCAAGTGCTGAGCAAAAGTGGTTACGAATGTCGGGTCTTGTTATGTTATTACCGCATGGATATGAGGGTCAAGGCCCTGAGCATAGTTCAGCTAGGCTCGAACGTTATTTACAAATGTGTGCTGAAGATAATATGCAAGTAACTAATGTAACTACTCCTGCAAATTACTTTCATGTTTTGAGGCGTCAAGTTAAGCGTAATTTTAGGAAGCCTTTAATAAATATGAGCCCAAAGTCTCTACTTCGTCATAAATTATGTGTTTCTACCTTTGAAGAAATGTCAACAGGGTCTGATTTTCATAGGCTTTTGTGGGATGATGCAGAGTTTAGACCAGAAGTAACTAATATAAAACTATGTTCTGATAATAAGGTAAAACGGGTTATCATTTGCTCTGGTAAGATTTATTATGATTTATTTGAAGCAAGAGAAAAATTGCATAGAAATGATGTTTATCTACTCAGAGTAGAGCAATTATACCCTTACCCTGAGCATGCGATGAATAAAGAATTGAAGCGATTTAACAATGCAGAATTTGTTTGGTGTCAAGAAGAACCTAAAAATATGGGCGCTTGGTCTTTTATAAACCCACTTATTGATGAAACATTATTATCTATAAATGTAAAGCAAGATCGTATACGTTATATAGGACGAGCCTCCGCAGCCTCGACTGCAACAGGTATTGCAGTTAAACATAAAAGAGAACAGCAAAGCATTATTGATAATGCTTTTACAAAATAGGTTGAATATATGACTGATATTATCATACCGAATGTTGGTGAAAGTGTTTCTGAAGTCACAATTGCTCAATGGTTTAAAAAAGTAGGTGATATAATAAAAAAAGATGATCCAATTCTTGAACTCGAAACCGATAAAGCTGCCCAAGAAATTGTATCTCCTGCGGACGGTGTCATAGAAGAAATATTAGCCAAAGAGGGCGATAATGTTGCGGTGGGAACTTTAGTAGCGCGTATAAATTCGAATAATCCCAGTCTTGCTCTACAAAAAGACATATCTGCTTCTAATAATACTTCTTCAACTCAAATTACAGTTCCGAATTTAGGAGAATCAGTATCGGAAGTTACTATTGCATCTTGGAGCAAAAATATTGGAGATAAAGTAGTTAAAGATGAGGCTATAGTCGAATTAGAAACTGATAAAGCCTCTCAAGAAATTGTAGCCCCCTTTACAGGTATAATTACTGCCATCAATGTTATTGAAGGCGAAACTGCATCAGTCGGCCAAGTTCTTTGCGAGTTAAAGCCAATTGATTCAAATAAAAACGCTGATAATAATAAAGAAAGTGCAGTATCTGATAATAAAGCAGAAGCATTGAAGCCTAAGAAAGCCCCTATGCCAAGTGCTGAGAGGCTTATCAAAGAAAAGGACCTCAATATATCATCTATGAAAGGTACGGGTAAGGATGGCCGAATAACCAAAGGTGACACTTTGTCTGCCATTGCAAATACTAATTTAGATGCTCCAGACTCTATCGAAAGCAATATAAATGGGACTGGATTAAAAGTATCAGAATTAAGAGAAGAACGAGTACGAATGTCTCGGTTGCGCCAAACAATTTCTCGTCGTTTGAAAGATGCTCAGAACACTGCTGCTATGCTTACTACCTATAATGAAGTAGATATGAGTAACATAATTCGGATGAGAAATAATTATAAAGAAATCTTTGTTTCAAAGCACGGTGTAAAATTAGGCTTTATGAGCTTTTTTGTTAAAGCATGCGTACAAGCACTAAAAGATGTTCCAGCTGTTAATGCTGAAATAGATGGTACCGATATTATTTATAAGAATTATTATGATATTAGTGTTGCTGTTGGAACACCAAAAGGACTTGTAGTTCCAGTACTGCGAAGTTGCGATAGTCTTTCACTTGGAGGTATTGAAAGAGGTATAGGCGACTTAGGAGCAAAGGCTCGCGACGGATTGCTTTCAATGGATGATATGATGGGAGGCACGTTTACTATTTCCAATGGTGGAGTCTATGGTTCATTGATGTCATCACCAATATTAAACCCTCCGCAGGTTGGTATCTTAGGGATGCATAAAATAGAGAAGCGCCCTATTGTAATAGATGATCAAATTGTTATTAGACCGATGATGTATTTGGCATTGAGTTATGATCACCGTATAGTTGATGGCAAAGAGGCTGTAACTTTTCTGGTAAGAGTTAAAGAGTGTTTAGAGGATCCTGAACGTTTATTGCTAGACCTGTAATAATTTTAATTGTGTTGTAGGAATTTAATATTGACTGAATTAATAATAATTAGCCACCTTCGGAGTTTTAATGTCAAATAATTATGATGTGATAGTTATTGGTGGAGGTCCTGGAGGCTATAATTGTGCTATTCGTTGTGGGCAGCTAGGGTTGAAGGTATTATGTGTAGAAAGTCGAAAAACACTAGGCGGGACATGCTTAAATGTGGGATGTATTCCTTCAAAGGCATTGCTACATTCGACTGAAATGCTCGAAACAGCTCAAAATGATTTTATAAATATGGGTCTTATAGGTGATATTAGTTTTGATCTAAAAAAAATGATGTCAGCTAAAGAAAAAACAGTTAACGGTCTTACATCAGGAATTGAGTTTTTATTTAAAAAAAATAATGTTATTCATATAAATGGAACTGGTAAAATTATTAATGACTCTACAGTTATGATTGATGGAGCATCTTATAGTACTAAAAATATTGTTATCGCTACCGGTTCTAATGTTACAAAATTACCGAATGTAGAAATTGATGAGAAGAATATTGTATCTTCGACTGGCGCGTTGAAATTAGATAAAGTTCCAACTAAATTAGTTGTTATAGGCGGTGGTGTTATAGGTCTAGAACTCGGGTCTGTCTGGCGTCGTTTGGGCTCTGAAGTAACAGTAGTAGAGTATCTTGATCATATACTGCCAGGCATGGATTCTGAAGTTCAAAAACAAGCTTTGCGTATTTTTAAAAAGCAAAAAATGAAATTTGAACTTAGTAGAAAAGTTATAAGCGTTAATAAAATAAGTCATGGTTTAGAAGTTCAAACTGAAGCAAGCTCCGGTGGTAATTTAAAAACTATTAATGCTGATGTTGTCTTAGTTTGCATTGGTCGAAAACCTAATACTGATGACCTTGGACTAGACGCCATAGGTCTTAAAAAAAATGAACGTGGTTTTATAGTAACGGATAATTTCAAAACAAATATATCGAATATTTATGCTGTTGGTGATTGTACAACAGGCCCAATGTTGGCCCATAAAGCCGAGGATGAAGGTGTTGCAGTTGCAGAAATTATAGTTGGAAAGGCTGGTCATGTTAATTATGAAGTAATTCCAGGTGTGGTTTACACATCTCCAGAAATTGCTTCTGTTGGTAAAACAGAGCAGGATTTAACAAACGCTAATATACCTTTTAAGCGAGGAAAATTTTCTTTTGCTGCAAACTCTAGAGCTCGCGCAAATCATCAAACTACCGGATTTGTAAAGATTCTTGCCCATGCGGAAACAGATGAAATTTTAGGTGCACATATAATTGGTTCTCATGCCGGCGACTTAATTGCTGAAATAGCTTTAGCTATGGAATTTAAGGCTTCGAGCGAAGATGTAGCACGTACATGCCATGCTCATCCTACTATCACTGAGGCTATCCGACAGGCGGCTATGGATGTTGAAGATTGGGCAATGCAAAGCTAATTTTATTAATTAATTAGAAAGTCAATCGCATTTGTGTATTCATAAAATTATAAGATTTTTCAGTATATTTTTTACAGTAATTCTTACCTTGTCAGCATCCGATATTGAGAAAATTTCTCATAATAATATGAATGAAATTGATAATCTTTTACGTACTTCTGTTTTAAATAAAGAAGTAATTGGAGTATCAGCTTTAATCTACGATGAGGGAAGCGTTATCTATAAAAATTCATATGGTTTACGTGATCGGGAACGAAATATCCCGGTAGAAGTAGATACTATTTGGAGAATTTTTTCCATGACAAAACCAGTAACTGCAACAATAATTATGGATTTGAAAGAAGAAAAAAAACTAAATCTTTCTGACCCTGTTTCTAAATATATTCCTGAAATTGATAATATGCAGGTAGCAAGAATTGATGAAAATGGGTTTGTAAGTCTTGAGTCACAAAATAGAGCTATTACTTTAGAAGACTTAATGTTGCATCGTTCAGGAATGGGCTATGGTATATTTGGTTCTCAAAGCATCCTTACATCCTTATACAATGATGCTGAACTTTTTTATGTGGTTGATAAAAAGTCCGGAATATCAGAGAGCATGGAAAAAAAAATGATTAAGCTATCCAAGCTGCCTTTATTGTTTCAGCCTGGTGAGGCTTGGTACTATAGTTACTCAATGGATGTACTTGGTAGAGTTGCTGAAGTTATTGAAGGTAAGAAATTAGGAGAGATAATGGAGGAGCGGCTGTTTAAACCGCTTGGTATGACTGATACTAGTTTTGCAATTAAACCAGAGCAACAAAAACGATTTGCTTCAAACTACTTTAGAACAAAGGAAGGAAATTTCATTTTAATAGAGGATGGACAAAATAGCCCTTTTGCTAATCCTTTGAATGAATTCCAAAGTGGAGGGGCAGGACTTGTTTCTACAATAGATGATTTTGCTATATTTGCTAAACTTATACTCGATGGAGGAAAATATAAAGGCCATAGAGTATTAGATGAAGAAACTATTGATTTAATGATAAAAGATCATATGGGGCAAGATAAGCCTTATTTAATTCCATGGTTGGGTCCTGATTTTATGTCAGGTTTTGGTTATGGTGGATCTATTCAAATTAACGAAACACCCGAGCAGTTAGCTAGAAACGGTAAAGGCATTGGTCATTGGGGTTGGTCAGGAGCGGCTCGCACAATTTTCTGGATTGACCGAAAAAATAATTCATTCGGTATACTGTTGCTACAGTTCCTGAGTGATGAGGACCCAAAAATACATGATGAGTTTAGAGCTTTAGCATTTGCTATGACTAAAAATCAGTAAACTAGATCAGTTAAAAGTGTATTGTTCTATTATATGCGTTTAATACAGCTTCATGCATCATTTCGGATAAAGTAGGGTGCGGGAATACTGTTTCCATTAATTCATGCTCAGTTGTTTCTAGTTTTTGTGCAATTGTATAGCCTTGAATAAGTTCAGTGACTTCGGTTCCAATCATATGCGCTCCTAATAGCTCACCTGTTTCTTCATTAAAAATAGTCTTTATTAATCCCTCAGGCTCTCCTAAAGCTATTGCTTTACCATTACCTACAAATGGAAATTTCCCAACTTTTACTCTATAGCCTGCTTTTATGGCTTGTTTTTCTGTAT
>Ga0115551_1002538_pt1 | contig 11077 bp, 6 predicted proteins | sample COGITO_mtgs_1103_FD_87179 | JGI IMG/M metagenome (GOLD analysis project Ga0115551, IMG submission 87179) | Pelagic marine microbial communities from North Sea - COGITO_mtgs_110321 | ecosystem: Environmental > Aquatic > Marine > Epipelagic | place: Germany:Helgoland, sampling site Kabeltonne... | reverse complement strand
TGTCCTTTGCCGCCCAAGAAGGCAACCCGATGATTGTCATGGAGCTCATAAAGGCGGGCGCGGATGTGAACCTCGCGAGGCATGACAGCGTCACTCCCCTTCACATGGCCGCTCAATTTGGACACGAAGGTTGCGTGGTTGCGCTGATCCACGCCGGAGTAGACGTTCACCGACGTACCGTCCCGGGCCTAACGCCGATTCAACTCGCCATCGATTACAAGCACGAGAAGATCGCGAAGCTGTTGAGACACCTTGGAGCGCGAGACGACTGAGAACTTTTTAATAAAAACGCACTCACTGCACCGCGATGAGGTCGTGCCACAGCTGCTCGTCCGTCTTCTGCAGCGTCACCACAACCTTCCCGCTCTCGATCGTCCACGTGCAGTCGTCCGGCCTCACCTTGCGGAACAGACCCGGGGGCTTATCTCCCCCAACCTCGAACTTCGTCTCTCCGTTGACGACAACCTTGACGTGGTCGGGTCGGAACACGGCCCACACGTCCTTCGCCTTGGTCCCCTCGCCCGCGTCCACGACCACCTCCACCTCGTCGTCCGTCTGGGTCCACTTGAACCCCTCGCCCTCACCCTTGGGCATCTCGCCGTCGCCGGACGTCCCGCCGAACCCGACGGTGGTCATGCCGCCCTTGTCCTTCATCGCCGCCTGAAGCTCGGACATGGACTGGTTGTGCTTGTAGTTCTCCGCGGCGGCCGAGCGGAGCCAGTCGCTTCCGACGCTCAGGTCCTTGACCGCGAAGTCGACGTTGCACATCGGGGAGGGTTCAGCCTGGATACGGCCGACGAACATGTCGCCGTAGAACTGCACGCCGTCGAAGCCGCAGTCCCGGGCGAGACCGACGGCCCTGGCGTTGGGCGCGAGGCCCTTGAGCATGCCAACCTCGTCTAGGTAGAGGTAGACGCCGGTGTGTCCGTTGGTGGAGGAGGCGCGGACGAGCGCGAATGTCTCCGTGGATCCCTGCGCGCTGGCGTTCTCGAGCGCGGCGCCGGTGAGGGCCATGCCGTTCTCGCCGAGCTGCCGGATGGCCTGCTCGCGAGCCATCCTCTCGTTGATCGCACCGCCGCCGATGAACCTGTGTTGCACGGCGGAGGGGAGCTGATCGCCCGCGGCATCGTGCGCGAGGATCACCTCGAGCTGCTCGAAGGGTTCGGAGTCGTCCGCGGGGATGCGGACGTACTTGACGCGGCGCGTGACGCCCTCGACGTGATCCAGAGGGTGAGCGGCGGCGGCGGCAGCCTCGGCCTTCTTCTTGCGATCCTCCGCGGACTCGATCTCGACGCCGTGCGCGCGGAGCCACGCCTCTTTCTCCTCGGGGGTGTTCAGCTCTTCATCCTTAGCGACTGGGGCGTCGTCGGTGGACATCCTGGATTGCGTTTCGTCGCCGATGGGGCGAGATCCGGGTGCGACGCGGTGTGAGTCTCCAGATCGCGCGAAGATCGGCCAAAACTTTTGAAGAAATCAATATTTTACAAGATGCCCCGGCGCCAGCCACTCACATCCCGAACGGCGGCGCCTTGACCTCCCGCTGAAGCCGCTTGATCTCGTCCAGATCCCGCGGCGCGTCCTTCCACGTCGGCGCCTCGCGCTCCACGTACTTACGGATCCTCTCCGGCACGTCGCGCCATCGATCCACCCGCCACGCCAACGCGTGTAAGACGCCCTCCTCCGTCATCGGAGCGGCGGGGCCGAACCTGGTCCACACGCACCTGTGCGTGCGACGGTTCGTATCCCCGTCGGAATCCCGATCGTCGAAGTAGTCGTAGTTCTCGTACGCCTCGTACCGCCCTTGGTCGGTGTCGAGGTTGAGAAACACCGGGCACGTGAAGCACGCCTTGGCGCCGCCGTCGATTCGCCTAACCTCCACGGCGTTGCCAGCCATGCGGGTCAGCGCCTTTCCCGCGCCCATGGCAACCTCCGTGGTGACCGGGCCGCCGTCCGCGTTGCGCCTGTACGTCACGTGCTGGTACGGGTACTGGATGTGCGTCACGGGCTTGCCGTCGAACTGTTTCATCACCGTCCCGGTAACCGGGTCGCGGAAGACGAAGAGTTTGCGGCTGAGCTGGTGGCACACGTCGCCGTCCTCCTCAGTCACACACCTCGCGACGTCGATACCCTCCACCTTGGCGAGCAGCTTACCACTGGGGTACTCGAACAGGTCACCCTGGATGCACCAGAACACGGGGCTAGATCCGTCGCCCAGTTTCATCGAGCACCACCTTCGGAAGTCGCCCTCGGTCCATCCACTCGCGGGCTTCGCGTCTTTGACGTCGGCGAGCCAAGCCTTGGCGGATGAGTAGTCGCCGGTCATCCCGGGCGGTGGCGGGGTGGCGTGCGTGGCGTCGTCGAGCCACGCCTGTGCGGACGAGTACTTGGAAACGGCCTGCGGCGAGGCGTTTTCTTTGTCCTCAGGGTGCGTCGCGTCGCCGGCCTTCGCGGAGCGCTCGGCGACGTCCGCGGCGATCGTTCGATTTTCCAGCCTGGTCTTCACCGGGGATCGAAGCGGGGTTCCCGCGGTGTGGTCGCCGATGCGTGGCAGCGGGGAGAGCGGGATGGATCCTCGGGGTGGTGGGGACTTGACGGCGTTCGCGGCGCGTCGCTTGACGAGCGGGGACGTCGCGGCGGTGGTCGTCTCGGGCGGGATCTCCTCGCTGCGGGAAAGAGGGGAAAGACGGCGGGTGAGCGTTGGGGGCGTCGGAGCGCGCGGAGTTGAGTGGATAACGGCCGGCGTTCGGGTCCGAGCACTCGCGCACCTGCTCGATGTATCATCATCGCGATGTTTCCTGCCTCTGCGTACGCCGACGATGTATCCGACGACCACGCCGAGCACCCACGTCGCGACCGCCACGAGGGGAACTGCGCCGAAAGCATTTGTCGATTCACCCGACGGTTTGAGCCCGCGCGAAGGGCGCGCTTTGACCCTCGGTCGCCTCGGCTCGACCGATACGGCCGCATCCTCCGCGAAGATGGACCCACTCGGCGCGACAGACGCGACGCGCGCCTCGCTCATCGCTTCCAGCTGGCGCGGCTCGGGTATGCCGAGAGCGGCACCCACGGCTCGAAAATAAATAACTTACTTGTAAATAAATCGGTGACGGTTTGCGTCACATCCGAGGGAAACTGCACCCAAAAACGGCTCTCCGACCGGCCACAACTCGACGCGCTCGATGGTGGCCCAAGTGCATCCGGCGCCGCCGCCGGTCGTCGACGTCGACGTCGAACGCGGCGCCATCGTCGTCACCGACGTCGTGTCCGATGACGAAGACGCCGTGGACGACGAGCCAATCTCGCCGCTCCCCGAGCTTCCCGATCTGTCACACACCCCCGATGCGTCCCCGCCGGGTTCGACGCGCGACCTCACGACCGCGCGCGTGAGCATCGGCCACGACGCGCGCGTCGCGGAGGAGCACGAACAGAAACTGCTCGATTCGATGGGAAAGCCGGTACGGGTCCAGAGCGTGTTCCGCGCCGTGAGCGGCATCACCACGCACTACGGCGACTCCCCGACGGGGATGCATCCCAAGCTCACCGCGGTGGACGAGGACGCGTACGGGGCCAAGACGTGGACCTGGCGCGAGATGAGGAACACCGCGTTCTACACCTTCATCCACCTCCTCGCGTTCGCGGCGTTGTCCTATGCGGATCCCGACTCGTGGTGGCATCGCCGCGGTCTGGGCGAGGTCATCGGCGGGGTCAACGACGGCGTTTCGCACCCGACGTTCGGCGGGGAGTTTTGGCGAAAGATCGCGGCGCAGACGGCGGTGTTCTGGACGGTTCTGCCGCTCATGGGGCTGCTCGTGGTGACGCGCGGGTGGAACGTCGGTTACACGCGCAAGATCTGCCACATCGTCACGTACCTCACCCCCCTCGCGTTCAACCTCGCGTGGCCCACGACGGAAGGGAAGGAGTACCCGCCGAGCGTGTGGGTCGTGAGCTGGTCCGTGTGGTTTCAGTTTTGCAACTTTTACCTGCAAATCAAACCCGCGAGGCGGCGCTCCACGATATGCATGCTCGCGTTCAAAGCGTACGACAGAGCGCAGGACAGGCCGTACACCCTCACGTGGATCATATCCCAGATGGCGGCCGGGTATTTCATCATCATCGCCCTCTACGCCTATTGCCACGAGTGGCGAAAGGACCAGTTGCCCGACCACGCGGAGTATTCCGTCCTGATTCCCATGATCGTCAACGTCTTCGGCGACGCTCTCGCAGAGCCCGTGGGTATATACTTCGGCAAACACCCGTACAGGGTCCGAGCGTTGTGGCACAAGGGCCGGTGCTGCGCCGGTGAGTTCAAGCGGACGCTCGAAGGAAGCCTCGTGGTGTACGCTTTTACCCTCGCGGCTGTTGCTCCGTGCCTGAAGTACGGTCTGTTCACCCGGGGCCAGTACGTTGTGAACATGGCGGCGCTGCCCCCGTTGATGACGCTCACCGAGGCGATCGCGCCGCACACGTGGGATAACCCGTTCATCACGCTCGTGGGCGCCGTGTTCATCCTCTGCACCTACGAGTTCATCGAGTGAGACTGAGTGGAAGAAATAGTGTGGAGCCTTTTTGTCGCTGGCTGGTATCGGCCAACTTTCCGCTCGCTTTTGAAATACGAGTAAAACCGTGCCCAACCTTAGATCGCGCACACAGGAGACGCGAGGAGCCACGCGTTTCGTCTCCCGGGTTCCCTATCGGCACTCGCGAGCGCCGCACACCGAGCGACACCCCTGTATCGGTACCCAAACCCGACGGGATAACGCCCCGAGCACATCGCTGGGCACCCCAAAAACAACGGAGGAGAGAGATCTGCGCTGCCGAGATAGGAACGTGAGAGAGGGACATGACGGCGATGGAAGTGGACACCGCCGGCGTCGACGCCGGCCAGAAGCAGAAGGTGGGCGCCGTGGATGACGCCAAGAAGAACATAATGTGGGTGGAGAAATACCGGCCGACCAAGCTCGCCGACGTCGCGGCTCACAAGGACATCATCGATACCATCGGCAGGCTCACCAGCCAGGACCGGCTGCCGCACTTGCTGCTGTACGGCCCGCCGGGTACCGGGAAGACGTCCACGATCCTCGCGGTGGCGAAAGAGCTCTACGGACCGCAGTTCTCGCAGATGACACTGGAGCTGAACGCATCCGACGGTACGTCCCCCGATCGATCCCGCCATTTCAAAAAACAAACCCACCCACACGACACCACCGCAGCATGCAAACTCACGTTTTCCCGTCCCCCCCTCGCACAGATCGCGGCATCGACGTCGTGAGGAACGAGATCAGCGCGTTCGCCTCCACCATGCGCTTCGGCGCCAACGCCGGGTTCAAGCTCATCATCCTCGACGAGTGCGACTCCATGACCAAAGACGCCCAGTTCGCGCTTCGCCGCATCATCGAAAAGTACACCAAGCACACCCGCTTCTGCCTCATCGGCAACTACGTCTCGAAGGTGATCCCCGCGCTCCAGTCGAGATGCACCCGGTTCAGGTTCGCGCCACTCGGCCCCGAATCGGTGAAGGAGCGCGTGCAGTTCGTGGTGGCACAGGAACAGCTGTCAATCACCGACGACGCCGTGGACGCCGTGACCAAACTCGGCGCCGGCGACATGCGAAGGACGCTGAACATCCTTCAATCGTCGTTCCTGTCCAAGGAGGGCGACGGGCCGATCGAGGCGAACTCCGTGTACGCCACGACGGGCCAACCCAGGCCGGAGGACATCGAGGCCATCGCGGGCGTGCTGCTCAACTCGAACTTTAAGGAGGCTGTGGAGAAGGTGGCGGCGATCAAGCAGGAGCGCGGGTTGGCGCTCGCGGATATCGTGAGGCTCCTGGTCGAATACGTGTTCAGGCTGCACATGCCGCAGCTGGCGCGCGCGAACCTGGTGAGCGCCATGGCCGACGTGGAACACAGGCTGGCGTACGTGACGCACGAGCGGATGCAGCTGATGGCGCTGGTGGGTGCGTTCGCGGCGGCGAAGGAGGCAATCGTAGCCGCCGCCAAGTGAGGGGATAAAATTGATATTCGTGAAGGAATAATAACCACCGCAACAAACCTACTACGCCTCCTTGCTATACATGATGGGTCTTATTGGTGGTGCCCTCCATTTTCTTCTTCTTCTTCTTCTTCTTCTTCCTACCACTGCCGTACGGGGTCATCTGGTGCGGCACCACCCCTCTGTCCTCCTCGCTGTGGAAGTAACAACACCAGGTCTCCATGACGTATTGCGTGACCCTGTGAAACAGCTGGTTCGCGCGAGAGTTGTCGAACCCGGCAAACGGTGTCACGCCCTCGTCCCAACCCTCGTTTAACCCGCGTCCCAACCCGTCGACCACGAGCATGTCCACGTCATCGGCACCCGCGAGCGCCTTCAACACGTGTTTAGCCCGTGCGCCGTACTTGACCGCGACGTCTTTGGCTGGATCTCCTGTTACGCCGCCGATCAAAGCGTCAGTCTCGGGATCCGGTACGTATCCCGGAAGAGTCGTCATGACCCCCTCGATCGGCGTCGGATCGCAGTTCCCATCTTCGGCGCCCTCGTCGCAGAAGGTCAACCTCGCGACGCTTCGTATCGCCCGCTCCTCGAGCCGCTTCGGGTCGCTCGACCGGCCCGCGAACTCCCGCCGCCGCCGCAGGAAAGTGTGCTCGCGATAGCTCAACCCTTTCCCCGGCTGCCGCATCTGAAACGCTAGGTAGACGTGGTCGTTCGGGCACACGAACGGCAAGGTCATGTCCCCGTTGGTGCAGTTCTGGAACAGATACCACCACCGGTCGCACGTGCACAGCATGGGCGGTAGAATCAGCGTCCGGCCGGTGATGTTCGCCAACGCTAAACCGTCGCGGACCCTCTCCGTCTGCCACTGTAAAAGCGACAGGTGTCTCTCCGGGCGCTCCCCCTTACCCACCACGTAATTCGGCGTGGGATCCGCCAGGTACTCAGGAACGGTGAACCGAACCTTCAGGTACTTCGGTGCCTTCGCCTTGGAATCCCCAAAGTAATACTCCTCGCCGTCCACCGCCCACATGCCGTGCTCTCTGAACCGGCCAACCTTGCCCGCGCTGCCGCCGTAGTTATGCGTGTTGTGCACAGCGTACACCTCATCCGCGAAGCCCTGTTTCCCCGCGTGGTGACCGACAAAGTGAAGGTGCCCGTTCGGGAACAGGTTCGTGGGCAGCAGCGCCACGCGTGTCTTTGTCTCCACGGCGTAGTCCCTGTCGCCGGTACCGTCCGGCATGTCGAGCATGAAAGAAGCGCGGGGGAACCGGGCTTCAAGCTCGCGTTTTAATTTATCGTACGCGTCAAACGAAACCCCGTCGGCCCGCACGTGCACGGTCATGTCCGCGCCCAACTGTTTTGCGATGGCGTTCTCTTCTTCGTCGCCGATGATCTCAGGGCGCGCGTGGTAGTACCTCGGGCGGAACCCGCGTCGCCAGTCGTCTGGAAACGTCTGGTTATCGGTCTTCGCATCCGGGGAAACTTCGTCGAATTTTAAAATTTCCGCCGGCTTGTTGAAAGCGTGCCACCTGGACAGCGTGTCTTGAAAGTGCTGCTGATCGTTCTTATGCGTCTCGATCGTCCGTCGCTCCCGCTGCGCCCTGCGCCACGCGGCGACGAACGCCTTGGCGCGCGGGTTGGACCGGAACAAGGTCACGCCCGTGTTCGCGCTAGCCTTGGTCGGCTCCGAGACCTGCCCAAACTCATCCTCCTCGGGCCTGTCGCGTTCGCTACCAAACACGCAATCGCTCGTGACCGCCACGTCGGCGTTCGCGAGTTGCCCAGTCTCGAAGTACGCACGCGGGTCCCGGAGCCACACCACGTCCACGTCGGACAGGAACACGTTCAGTCCCGCGTCCAACAGTTTCGCCAGCGAAGCCGTTTTGGCCTCCCCGAGTAGGTTGAACCCGACGCCGCTGTGCCTCCACCCGGTCTCCGCCACGACACCCGCGGCGCCGTCGTCCATCGCGGATTTATCGATGCTGTCCGACGCGTCCATGCGGTCCACGCCGTTGTCGTCGCACCATCGCACGGTCTGCGCGTCCATGGCGATGACGAGCACGTTTCGCATGTCAACGCGGCGCACGTGCTCGAGCCAGTTTATTAGAAAGTCTCGCATCTCGACCGTGGCGAAGCAGGCGGTGACCGTGTCGCCGACGGCGTACTTGCTCAGCGAATCTTCCGCGTCGAATTTGTGCGATGCCACCAGGCCGACGCCGGCGACGATCGGCGTCGGATCCGGGTGGACAGTCTCCGCGTCCTCGTCCTCGTCGTCGCCGTCCTCGTCGTCGTCGGTTCGCACCCGCTCACCGCGGATCTGCGTCTCGAGCGAGTCCCCGTCGCCGCTACTTAGGCTCGCGTCAAAACCGGTCCATGTCGATGGCTTGTCGCCCGACCTCTTCACGCCGTCGCCCGCGCCCCTGGGGGGCTTGAGCTCGGCCTCCCACCGCGCCTTGAGCTCCGTCGGGTCCGGCAAAGTCGGAGCGGACCTGCTCATTCGATGCGGCTTGATGGCATCCCCCGCATCGTCGTTCCGCTCGAACCACCGCTCTGGCTGGAGCAACGACAGCCCGTTGGCCCTGAGCACGAAGTGCAGTAGGGTCAGGGGCAACACGAGCCTCAAGAGGACCCTGACCCCGGGGCTCAGGCGCCTTCGCGCCATGGTGGCACCGGCGGTGCCCAGAACTCTGGAACGTCGCGTTCGTTATTTCGAAATACTTGTACCAGTCCGAAATGGTCTGCCCACAGTTGGAGCGCGGAGCCCGAGGTGGCGACGCGGACGTGATCCGGGATCACCGCCGGAAGTATCCGTTCCCCGACACATCGGTCGATCGGATACCGCGGGCGGGATGTGGTGGCGCAAGGCAAAGGCCGATGCCGAACCACATCCGGTTGGAGAACCCTCATCATCCCCCGAGGACGTCGGCGAGCCCGTGCGGAGGGTGGCGAGCGGGGGAATCGGCGACGTCCCTCTCGCGTTCGCGGGTCGCGTGTACTACGTCACGGATGGGATGAACGGCGAGCCCATCGCGGGATGGCCGCCGAAGCTCGCGGGACGCGGGTTCAGGAAGCCCGCGTCGCAAACGCGAAGGGCGCCGGCGAAGGGTAGGGATGTTGGTGAAGCCGAGGAGGCGGACGCCGAGGACCTCACCGGCGCCCCGGTCCGCCGGTTCCCCCCGACGCTCTCCCGCGCCGATGCGCTACCGCCGCCGCCCGTCGCATCGACCCACTCGAGCTTCGCGGCATCCATCGACGATGGCGAAGAAGAGGACGGCTTCGTCTTCCCCCGCTCGCACCGCCGGCGAGATCTCGGCTCGTCCGCCTACTTCCTCACCGAGGACCTCGCCTGGCGATGGCGCGACGCCATCATCCGCCCGCTCGGACTCTGGCAGTTCCCGCGGCGCAGGCTCTTCAGGCCGTCCGACGTGCCCCTCGGTCCGTGCGGCGTCGCGTCCATGCCCATGGGCGACGCCTATCGCCGGCTGTGCGTGGGATGGGGCAACCCGGTTCTCGCCGCGCAAGTCGGCGTGGCGTGCGAAGAGAGTCAAAAGACCCTCGCCGCGGAGCTCGTGGGCCTCGCGATGCGCGACGCCGGGGACGAGACCAACCCACTCGCGGTGAAGGGACGGAACGGACGGATCGTCGGCGACGGCGTGGCTCGGAACATGGTGGGTTTACTCACGGGATACCTAGCCGACGGCGACGACGAAACGAACAAGAACGATAAGTCGGTGGATTCGAACACGTCCCTGTTTGCCCGCGTGGAGGATAAGCCCATGCGCGCCGGGACGTGGGCCGCGGACGCCGTCGCCGCGTTCGTCTCGGACCTCAAGCGCGACCTCAAGGAGGCGGCGGATGCGGACGGGGACGGGAAGGTGAGCCTCGACGTGACGGTGCCAGGCGGCGCGGGTCCCGACGGGAGCATAGCGACGTGGCGGAGGGTGGCGCGGCAGCTCGCGAACTCCACGCAGAGCGCCGCGCGGCACCTCACCGGCGGCGCCGTCGTCCACGCTGGCCGGGAACCGAGCGCCCCGACCGGCGAAGGCGGCGAAGTACCGAGCGGCGGCGGTGAAACGGCCGAGCGAACACTCGAGAAGGAGATGTCAACGCCGGAGGAGGAGCCGAGGATCGAGGACGCCACCGCGGCGGAGTACGACCTCCTGCTCACCGCCTACGCCCAGCGACCCGAGCTTTCGTGGGCCGACGACTCATTTCCCGTGGACAAGCCCGTGTTCTCATCCCCGCACGTCCACGTACGGGTAAACAGGGAGAGCGGGACTTCTTCGAACGACGGCGTTGAGAAGGTCGGGGCGGACACGTACAGGCCGTGGTTCTTCGACATGGAGGATCTCAACCGGATCCTTCGCAGGGCCGTCGCGATCGAGGCGCGTAAAGCCGCGGGGGCCAACGCGGAGCGAAGGGTGACGTTCAAACGCCTGATGGCGCTCACCGTCACCGCGCTGGCCAACACCAAACCCAACGAAAAGCTCGGCCCGTTTGCGATACCCGGGCTCACCGGAAAGGGCGGATCGAAGCAAGGAGGCGGCGGCGGCGGCGGGCTCATCAGCGACGGCAAGGACGACATCGGCGACGTCCCTTCCGACGAGGACGACGAGGAGGAGGACATGATGGACGGCCTGGACGACGGCGACGAGGACGAATCCCTCAACGACGACGAGCTCATGCGCGAGTACATGCGCGAGATGGTCAAGGACGGCACCGCTGAGGAGATGCTCGGAGCTTGGACGCAAGCCGCGCAGCAGGGCAACAACCCGCTCGGTGGTAAGAAAAAGGGTGGCCGAGGAAACAACGCGGGTGACGGGAAACAGGAGGTTAACATCGGCCCGTTCGCGCACTTCGCCATGGTGCACGGTTTCACCGTCTGGTTCGGAGCGTGCTGCGCGTGGTGGGGTTTCGCGAATAAGCTCGACACGTTTCTGTGCGACAAAGGTGGGTGGGTCGGGCAGTTTCTGATGGTTCAAAACACCGAGTTCGCCGATATGATGCAGAACGTGGAGGTTGGCACGTTCGAGGGGATATGCGCGGCGTCACTCGCGAGCGGCGCGGCGCGGGACGTGAGCGAACG
>Ga0115551_1002537_pt1 | contig 11077 bp, 7 predicted proteins | sample COGITO_mtgs_1103_FD_87179 | JGI IMG/M metagenome (GOLD analysis project Ga0115551, IMG submission 87179) | Pelagic marine microbial communities from North Sea - COGITO_mtgs_110321 | ecosystem: Environmental > Aquatic > Marine > Epipelagic | place: Germany:Helgoland, sampling site Kabeltonne... | reverse complement strand
GGCGATTAAATACCTCACTCAGTCTTCGTGGTCACACGCTTGCCTATTTGTCGGGCGGGGCGGTGAGTCGAGTAGCGCGAGCACGCTGCTTGAGGCAGACCTTAAAGAGGGCGTGAGGCTTGTCGAGCCAAATTATTATGCCGACGCTAATCTTCGTATCTGCAGACCAGTAGGGCTGAGTGATGAGGATCGAGAGGCGTTAGTGAGCTTTGCGATGGCAAAGCTTGGGCATCAATACGATAAGAAAAATGTCTTTGACCTAGTGCGCTATCTCATCCAGAAGCCGGTGGTGCCCAATAGGCTGCGTCGCTCGATGATTGGCCTTGGCAGCGGTGAGCCGACTAAAGCAATCTGCTCGACTCTCATCGCAGAGACCTTTCAGTCGATCGATTACCCTATATTGCCAGTGCAGGAATTCGTGATAACGAATGAGTGCAAGCATTTGACGTTAGGGGACGAGGCAGTTGGCAGGGGGGGAGAGGTGCCAGTGTTCTACCGCAGGCACTTTACGCATTACACGCCGAGGGATTTTGATCTCTCGCCCTATTTTCGAATAGTAAAGCCGACACTCGAGCAGGGTTTCGACTATCGCAAGTTAAGGTGGAGCGAAGTCGAAGAGCCAGTCGCCGGATTCTGAAGGCCTTATCGCGACAGATTAGATAACACCCATCAATACATTCACGGCAACTTGAAACTGTGGGTCGCCACGAGAGACTGTCTCGAAGGGAAAGGGTGCGTTGCGTTTCGGTTTGACACCGATGCCCTCGAAGACATTGCCATCGATAAGAACACGGTCGGCGGCCGAATAGTCCAGAAAGCCTCCGTCTAGGCTTTTATTTAAATTATTTTCCAAGTTCTCAACCAGAGTCTCAACTCCCCCGTCGCGCTGATAACTGCCTAAGCGGCCTAGCGTCGGCTCGCCGACGGTGGTGACTCTGTCGAGTTTTGCTAATTGATACGCGAGTAACTCTGCTGCGCCGCGAGTCGAGCTGTCGATGAGAATTGCGATGGGCTTGCGATAGGCACGGAGTGTGTCATCTCGCTGCCGAGCGGGAAGCAGGCGATTCCGCTCGTGCTCGATTGCGTTTGAATTAGGCTTGCCTACCAAGCTAATAGATAAAAAATCACTGCGGCTCGCGCGAAATAGATCGATATGTTCTGACGCCAAATAGCCGTAGCTATTGCGCAGGTCTAACACTATGCCATCGGTATCGTGTAGCGACTGAAGCAGTTGGCTCAGAGTGACGAGGTCGCCTGTCTCTCGCGTTAGCGCCCACAGGCGCACATAGCCGATCACCTTATTGCCTGCAGCAAAGCTGAGTACGCTATTAAGAGTAGCACTGCGGTAGCTGTCGTAGAGGCTTTCGAAAACAGGTTCGACACGCGCAGTGAGAACAGTCGCCCCGCGTCTATAGGTCAATTCGGCTGGTGCGCTGTGCGGGCGAAATTGGCTCTCTGCTGCATGCGAATTCAAGCTGAGAAGGGGATGAAAATCGGCGCCATCGATGCGTAAAACGATGTCGCCGCGTTCGAGGCCTGCGGCGTGGGCAGGATAACCCTCGAGTGCAGCGGTGATCAGATAGCCGCCGTCAGCCGCCTGCTCTGTCTCGATGCCGAGGTGGTTGATTGCTAAGGGCTTGGCGCCAGCTTTGGTGTCGAAACTCTGAACTCGGTAAAAGGCAGTATCGAGGGATGTTAGCGATTCGGGATCTGCAGCGGCAGAATAATTCGCGCCTAAAAGCAGAAACGCAGCAGCAAAAACACAAATCGAAAAGCGTCCTAGCAGCCTGCTCACGAATAAGCGTGTGTTCATTGTGCAAGCATCCAGTTCAGCCTAGGCCATCGACGCGAGGGCTCGCAGGGCTGCCGGGCGCGCAAAGTGGCGGTCACGCAGCGCGATATACTTTTCCGGTACGTCAAATTCGAATCGCTGCGCCCAATTAAAGGTGTGCGCAAGCAATATATCGATAGCACTAAACTGATTGCCAAGAGCAAATTCGGAATCGTCGAGGAGAGCGTCGAGGCTGCGTACCGCCTTCGCCCATTCGAATGCCGCCGTGTCGAACATAGCAGCAATGCGCTGCTCTTCGGGCAGGGCGAACAGGTGTTTGCCTTTACTCCAAAGGGGCTGGTCGAGTTCGGCAAGGATAAAACACGACAGCTCGTCATAGCGCGCGAGTTCGCTGACGGAAGTCGGAATGAGCTTGGACTCTGGCGCGAGCCGCGCAATGTAATTAACGATTGCAACGCTTTCGGTCAGCACCTTGTCGCCGTCGACTAGGGTTGGCACTTTGCCCTGAGAATTCAGCGCAAGATAATTAGGGTGCTTCGCGCTGTTTTCGAGCGTCGCGTCTTTGCGCAGGGCTGTTTCGATATGTTCGAAAGCCAGCCCCGTTTCTTCGAGCGCCCAGAGTGCGCGGAAAGACCGTGAGGGGCCAAATCCATAGAGTTTCAGTGGCGTTGGGTGGCTCATATTATGTCTCTCGGATGTGTGACGCGCTCTGGGCGATTGTTAGTTTGTGGCAAAGCAATAGAAGTAACCGGCGCCGCCAGTTGCAACCAGATTGGCTTGGCTGCAGCCGCGCGAACCGTGCGCGCTGTTCCACGAAGTGGGGTTCGCTCCGCCACCCTGACGATCAAAGTGTCCGACATGCGCGCTTCCCGAGTCATTGCTCGTCCAGTTGTTGCAGGTGTGATTGTCGCCATCGTCTACAGTATTTCCGGCAAGCGTTGAGCCGGTGAGAATATCGTGTTCATTCGGTGTGTCGCCGCGGCCATTCACCGTATTGCCATTTTCGTCGAGCGAGTTTTCTTTACCGAGATTCATAAAGTCACTGTGCAGGGCATTGAGCGTGCTCGCCACTTCAACACCGCGGGCGTTATACCAAGGGCCGAAACCTATACGGTCTCGCGCGTCGATCGCCGCCATTTCCTCGGTCGCATGGGCGCTAAGATACGCGCGCCAAGTTTTGCCGCGAGAGCCTGCCGCCTGGGCGAGGTTCTGGCAATGTGCATCAGCACCGGCGAGACCACCGAGGTTGGCGCCGTCCCCGCTCCCAACACTTGTGATGAAAAAGCTCATGGCGTTATCAGCCTCAGAGTCCTGTGCGTTTGTTGCGCCGAAAGTCGAGGCGGCAATGACCGCCGCGCAAGTAAGTAAGCGTTTCGTGTTCATGCTGAATCTCCTGTTGTTGATTGTTATTAATTGCACGCGAGTAATACGAACGAGGCATCGTTGTCGCACACTTTGAGCGAACTTAAAAGCCTCAACCGCTAAAAAGCGCCCGCCGGCCCCGGGAAGACCACGGGACTCTGAACGCCCTGGCTTGACAGGCTAGACACGCCAAAGAAATAGTTGTCGATAACAATATTCTCGAGCGTAAAAGTATCGACATTACCGACGTCGCGTGAGTAATCCCACGTGGGTGATGTCGTTAACCTCCAGTGCACACGGTACCCCGCTGCAGCTGCGTCCTGCGTCCAGCTAAGTGTGGTGTTGGGGCTGACCTGGCCGCGCACTGCGACGTTGCTTGGCGGCGCCGGTGCCCACGCCATGCCGGCAAGCACCACGGCGTTTAACGCGGTGAGCTTGGCAGCGTAGTCGAAGTCTACATGCTCGATGGTGTCGCCGTATTCGACGCCGTCTTCAACCCTTAGGTCTTGGTGTTGCTGTGTGTAGTTCTCGTTCGTTTCCATAATCCGTACCGCGGGGAAGCCAGCTTCGTTAAACGGGCGATGATGGCCTCCGCGGCCAAAGCGATCTAAGCGGTAAACCATCATCACATCAAGATTACTAATGTATTTGTCCGCCATCAGGTCAACATAACGGGCGATATTGCGCGACGCTGAGTCGACTTCGCCGCCCTGAAAACGCCGTAATCGTGCCTCTTCGGTGGTTTCTACATAGCGCGTGCCTTCGGAAAAAACGCGTGCAGTAGCATTGTTGGTGACACCATTGACGCCCGTGATGTTGCCGATCATGTCGTTATTTATTACCGCTTGGATATCCCAGCCCTGCGCAATGGCATGCTCGGCGAGTATCGCACCGCCATAGAGACCCTGCTCTTCACCTGAGAGGCCAACGAATGCGATCGAGCCTGCAAATTGGTACTGGCTGAGTACGCGCGCCGCCTCGATAACCCCAGCCAGGCCCGACGCGTTGTCATTCGCACCGGGTGATTCTGATTCGGCGTTGAGCGGGTCGCTGACGCGAGAGTCTATATCGCCGCTCATCATCACATAGCGGTTAGGGTCTTGTGTGCCACGCAATACGGCGATCACGTTGACAACTTCGGTTGGGTTGGGAATGCGGTCGCCCGACACAGTGTCGCCAACGGTGAATACGTCGAGACAGCCGCCGCAGTCAGCTGAGATTTGGTTGAACTCGGCCTCAACCCAGCGCCGAGCTGCGCCAATCCCTCGGGTCTGCGATTGGGTTTCCGACAGCGTATGCCGCGTGCCAAAGCCAACCAGCGTTTCAATGTCGGCTGCGATGCGAGCGGCAGAGGGGGCTGCGGCTATTGCATGCAGATCGCTGTCGCTCGCAAATGCGCTGGCGACGAATGAAGGGAGGAAGAGTGATGAAGCAATCAGAGCGCTAAGTGTCGAAGGCTTGATAGGGGTGTTCATTGTGATGTCCTTTTTAGTGACTTGAGCGTTTAGCGCATTAGTGTCAACTGCTGAGGTGTTAGTTCTGAAGCGGCTAAACACGAGCGATGGGCAGTTAAGCAAGTGCTCGAAATTCCTATCTGGTACGTATTGTTGTGCGCAAAGGAGAAAATATCAAAAAATAAGTACAAATCTAATTGATAATGATTCTCATCTGCATTAAAGTGCCTGCTCTGTCTCGCAATAAAGCGCACTTGCGACGGATCGCGTGCGCTGGCGAGGCAGACTTTATGTTATTTGCCAATTAAATAACTAACTAAATAAATAACTAAATAAATCGCCGGGCGGGGTGGAATGAACCGCACTTCGCCAACAGGAACTGTAATGAACACACGTTTTTCACGCAACACCCTTGCAAGCGCCATTGCTCTTGCTGCGCTGCAATTCTCCTCGGGGTTCGCCGCAGCGCAGGACGCGCTAGCATCGTCGGTCGAGGAGGTGACTATAATTGGCAGTTTAGAAGAGGCGCGGAAAATCGCAGGTTCGGCGCATTTTATTGGTGAGCAGCAACTTAGGCAGTTCGCGTATTCCGATGTGCAGCGAATCGTGCGCGAAGTGCCGGGTGTCAGCCTTCAAATCGAAGACGGCTATGGCCTAAGGCCTAATATTGGTATTCGCGGTGTCGCGACCGAGCGAAGTGGGCGCATTACGCTGCTCGAAGACAATGTGCTTATCGCCCCTGCGCCTTACTCTGCACCTGCTGCGTATTATTTTCCCACTATGGGACGGATGGCGGCGGTCGAAGTGGTTAAGGGCCCTGCAGCAATTACACAAGGACCCTATACCATTGGTGGCGCGCTGAATATGGCGTCGACGCCTATCCCGCGCGAGACAGGCGGCACGCTGCTCACCGAGGTTGGTCAAGATGCGACTTATCGTGTTCATGCCACTTATGGCGGGCGTAGCGATAACGGTGTTGGCTTTTTGATCGAGGCGCACCAGTGGCAATCTGATGGTTTTCAGACAATCGATCGAAGCGGGGCAGACACAGGTCTCGATGTCACCGACTTTACTGCGAAGCTAAGCTACGCGCCTGTCGGCTCGCCCCATGCGATTGAGTTAAAACTACAGCTCGCCGATCAGGACTCGAATCAAAGTTATTTAGGCCTCAGCGATGCAGACTTCGGCAATGATGCCCTGCGCCGCTACGGGCTTTCGGAGCTAGATAATATCGCGACCGAGCACGAGCAGGCGATTCTGCGTTACAGCTTCGACGTAACCGCCAACCTCAGTGTGACCGCGACAGCGTATAACAATACGCATCAGCGCAATTGGTTTAAGACCGAAGGCATAGACCTCGACGGCAGCGTGAATGCCGATAGTTTTTCGGGCAGCAGCTGGGCCAGCGTCGTCGATGCGGTAAATCTCGGCAAGGGGTTGGGTAACTATACCCACGAAGAGTTGCAGGGCATTCTCGACGGCAATATCGACACTGCAGCTGGCAGCGTGCAACTGCGCTCGAACAACCGTGAATACTATTCGCGGGGACTCCAGTTTGGCGCGAACTGGGACGGCAGTTTCGGTGGGGCGCTGCACTCGGTGAGTATGGGACTGCGCTTCCATGAAGACGAGGAAGATCGCTTCCAGCGCAATGACACGTACTCTCAGGTGGCCGGGAAACTAGGTTTAGACTCGCTGGGCACAGAGGGCAATGCGGGTAATCAGGTGCAATCCGCCGAGGCGCTTGCCTTCTATATTCGTGACGAAATTAGCTTTGGCGACTGGACCCTATCCCCCGGTATTCGTTTCGAGGATATCGATCAAGACCGAGTGCGCTATAAAAATGGCGCAGCGCGGGATTTCCGCGACGGCCGCCAAAATACTGCGCAGGTCTGGCTTCCAGGTATAGGCGTTAGCTATCAAGCCACGCCGGCATTTAGCGTCATTGGTGGCGTACACAAAGGTTTTACAGCGCCGTCTAACTCGCCTGGTGTCGAGGAAGAAGTCGCGATTAACTATGAGTTGGGCGCGCGATTCCAAGACGGCAGTCTGTCGGCCGAACTCATCGCATTTGTGAGTAACTACGATAATTTGCTGGGCCAATGCACTGCGTCTTCGGGCAGCGATTGCGTGATCGGTGATGCGTTTAACGGCGATGCAGCCACAGTAAGTGGGCTGGAGGCATTGCTCACCGCTGATCTGTCGCAGAATGCAGCCTACCGTCTGCCGCTCACATTGAGCTATACGCGCATCGATGGCGAATTCGATACGAGCATTGCAGACACCGATTTTTTTGGCACGGTCGAGGCGGGTGACCCGCTCCCTTACCTTCCCGAAAATCAACTGCGCATTGCACTCGGGCTTGAGACAGGGCAATGGACGGGCTATCTCAGCGCGAACTATGTAGATGACGTCTGTGTGCGTGCTTCGTGTGGAGCATTTGAGCGAACAGATGACAGTCTCACGATCGATTTTAGTACGAGCTATCAGTTCAGCCCGATGGTTAATGTGTTTGCGCGGGTCGAAAATCTTACCGATACGCATGACATTATGGGCCGCCAGCCTTATGGCGCGCGGCCCAACAAAGAGCGCACGCTGTCAGCTGGTCTGAGATTTAATTTTTAAGTCGATGTGATCGCCTGCAAACATGACGCATAATACGCGCCCGAACCGCGCATGACCTGCGCACGGGCCAATGCCGAGCTCGATGATTGAATTTTTGAGGAGTTTACCAATGGTTAAGAAGCAACTTTTGTCATTTGCCGCTTGCGCCGCGTTCGTCGCCGCGGGCGTTGTTAGCGCTGCTGAAGTCAATGTTTACTCTGCGCGCTCCGAAGAACTTATTAAGCCTGCGCTCGACCGCTTTAGCGAAGAGACCGGCATCGAAGTCAATCTGATCACCGAAAGTGCTGATGCGCTTATTCGCCGCATCGAACTCGAAGGCGCCAACTCGCCTGCGGATGTTCTGCTGACAGTCGATGCGGGGCGCCTTTTTCGGGCTAAAGAGGCCGGCATTTTGGCGCCGCTGGAGTCAGATATCCTGACGCAGCGCATTCCCGCTGCCTACCGAGATCCTGACAACCAATGGTTCGGATTGTCGCTACGCTCGCGTGTCATTATGTTTGATAAATCGCGCGTCTCAGCCGCCGAAATTTCTCGCTACGAAGATCTCGCCGATCCTAGGTGGAAAGGTGAGATATGCATTCGGTCCTCGGGCAATATCTACAATCAGTCTCTACTTGCCTCGCTCATAGAACACCTTGGAGAAGCGGCAACCGAGGCATGGGCCGAAGGGCTAGTTGCAAACATGGCCAGACGCCCACAGGGTGGAGATCGAGACCAGATTCGCGCCGCCGTGGCGGGGCAGTGCAAGCTTGCAGTGTCTAATACGTATTATCTTGCTGGCATGCTCAATTCGGGTGTTGCTGCCGATATTGAAGTGGCCGAACAAATAGGCGTAATTTGGCCTAATCAAGCCGACCGGGGTGCGCATATGAACGTCAGCGGCGCGGGCGTGATTAGCACGGCCAAAAATCCGAATGAGGCACGACAACTTATCGAATTTTTGAGCGACGACTACGCGCAGCAGTGGTATTCGGAGGTGAACAACGAGTACTCAGTTCGGGCAGATATTCCTGTCAGTTCAACTCTCCGGGGCTTTGGGGAGTTTAAAGCCGACCAGCTAAACCTTGAGGCGTTAGGTAAAAATAACGAGGCGGCTGTCAGGCTCGCTGACCGCGCAGGTTGGCAGTAAATTTCTCAAATAGAGAATCGGATATGCATCATTTTCTATGCCTGTCCCACGCGGGCTTAATAACCGATCGTTTATGAATGAGAGCGCAGAGTGAGCATTGTCTCACCAATCAAGAGAAACCAGACTAGGCCAAGGCTGTCTCAATTGAGGCCTTGGCCTTTGTCGTTGCTGGTATTATCGATGCTGCTGGCAACGCCGATAGTCGTCGTTGTCTCTTCGGTATTCTTTTCGGCGGGAGATATCTGGACGCATCTGCTCGACACTGTGCTCACGCGCTATGCGCGCAATTCTCTGCTGCTGGTGGCGGGTGTTAGTGTTGGTGTGCTTGCCTTAGGGATACTTCCTGCGTGGCTCGTCACTGTCTATCGGTTCCCCGGCAGCAAAATTCTCGAATGGGCATTGTTGCTCCCGCTGGCTATTCCTGCGTACATTATTGCGTACACTTACACCGGTATGCTCGACGTTGCTGGCCCTTTGCAAAGTGCCTTGCGCGAGGCATTCGAGTGGCGTTACGGCGATTATTGGTTCCCCGAAATTCGTTCGCTAGGCGGCGCTATCGCGATGCTGTCGCTGGTATTCTACCCCTATGTTTACTTGTTAGCGCGTGCCGCGTTTGCCGAACAGTCGGGCAGTGTGATGGAAGCTGCGCGCAGCTTAGGTTGCTCACAGCACAGCGCGTTTGTTAGGGTCGCATTGCCCTTGGCGCGACCCGCGATTGTGGTTGGCTTGAGCATTGCGCTAATGGAAACGCTTGCCGATTACGGCACAGTGCAGTATTTCGGCATCTCGACTTTCACCACGGGTATTTACCGCACATGGAACGGTCTGGGCAGCAGTGTAGGAGCAGCGCAGCTCTCGGCGCTTCTGCTCGGATTTGTGTTTGTTTTAGTGTCACTGGAGGCATGGTCGCGGCAGCAGTCGCAGTTTTTTAATACCGGCGTGCGCAATCGACCGAGCACGCCCGGCACACTCCGCGGCCCGAGTTTATGTCTCGCTTACGCGGTCTGCGGATTGCCCGTGCTGTTAGGTTTCGTCGTGCCTTTTATGCAGCTGCTCGTTTGGGCATCGATCACTTACGACACGATTCTAACCCGTGACTTTGCCGGCTATCTTTTTAACAGCGTCACTCTCGCCGCAATCACCGCGATTGCTGCACTGGGGCTCGCGCTTTTTATTGCCTACGGCAAGCGGGTATTTCCGAGTCAATTGACGCGAGCATCCTCGCGCTTGGTAGGTTTGGGCTATGCTTTGCCCGGCACCGTGGTCGCGATTGGAGTATTGGTGCCCTTTGCTTGGCTCGATAATCGGCTAAGCGAATTTATGGTCGCCACGTTTGATTACAATACGGGCCTGCTTCTCAGTGGCACGGTATTTATTCTTGTTTTCGCCTATTTAGTCCGTTTTTTGCCGATCGCGCTCAATACGGTAGACGCAGGGCTCGCTAAGATTCGGCCGTCGATGGATGAGACGGGGCGTAGTATGGGCTTCAGTCCGGCGGCGCTGCTGCGGCGCGTGCATATTCCGATTATGCGCGGATCCTTAGCAACAGCATTGCTTCTGGTCTTTGTCGACGTGCTGAAAGAGCTGCCTGCGACGCTCCTCTTGCGGCCCTTCAATTTCAATACGCTGGCTATTCGCACCTACGAACTCGCCAACGAGGAGCGGCTCGCTGACGCAGCGGGGCCGGCACTCGCTATCGTGTTGGCGAGTCTGATACCTGTTATTCTTCTCAGTCGCACACTGCGGCAAGCAGGTGAGGCACCGTCCTCTCTGCCACAAGGTTCTTCAACTTCGGACGAGAGTAAATGACGTCACCGGCACTGCAATTAGACAATGTGAGCGTTCATCTCGGCGGCAAACTAATCGTCGATTCTGTGTCGTTCCGGGTGCCTGCGGGCGGGATTGGCTGCCTGCTTGGCGCTAGTGGCTGCGGTAAGACTACCCTACTTAGAGCCATTGCAGGCTTTGAGCCTGTGAGCTCGGGTAGCGTCGCGCTGGACGGTTTGCCGATTAGTACGCCGATAAAAATGCTCGATATCGAGAAGCGCCGAGTGGGTATGGTGTTTCAGGATCATTCTCTTTTTCCTCACCTGAGCGTTCGACAGAATATTGCTTTCGGCCTGCAGTCGATGAGTGTGGCCAAGCGCGAGGCGCGCATAGATGAGTTGGCGAGTCTGCTGGCAATCGGTGAGCTTCTCGATGCCTTTCCACACAGGCTTTCGGGTGGTCAGCAGCAACGAGTGGCGATTGCTCGCGCGATGGCGCCGCGCCCCGAGGTGCTGCTCCTCGATGAGCCCTTCTCTAGCCTTGATGTTGAGTTACGCGAACAACTCGCGCGCGAAATTCGCGGCGTGTTAAAACACGAAGGCGTTACGGCGATACTCGTCAGTCACAATCAGTTCGAAGCCTTCGCGATGGCCGACGAGATTGGGGTAATCAAAGGCGGTAAATTACTGCAGTGGGACAATGCGTTTAATCTGTATCACACGCCGGCGTCGCTTGCGGTCGCCGACTTTATCGGTGAAGGCGTGCTAATCGATGGGCGTGCAGTTGGCGAGCACACTGTCGAAACCGAACTCGGCGTCATTGATACGCGGCAAATTCAAGACTTCAATCTGCCCGGCACCACCGATATTTCATTGCTTCTGCGCCCCGATGACGTGTTTCACGACGACGCTAGCCCGACGAAGGCGCGCGTGGTTGAGAAGGCGTTTC
>Ga0115551_1002495_pt1 | contig 11176 bp, 13 predicted proteins | sample COGITO_mtgs_1103_FD_87179 | JGI IMG/M metagenome (GOLD analysis project Ga0115551, IMG submission 87179) | Pelagic marine microbial communities from North Sea - COGITO_mtgs_110321 | ecosystem: Environmental > Aquatic > Marine > Epipelagic | place: Germany:Helgoland, sampling site Kabeltonne... | reverse complement strand
GCCTCTTCGCCAATCAAGCCCTGATCTAACAGAGAACCAAATGGACAGGTCGTTCCCGCCCTCCACATAGCGTCAAATACACGGCCAGATGGATCGCCACATAGCACAGAAACTGATGCCACTCGCAAACCGCTTTGCCCTAGAACCCTAGCTAATTTAATACGCTCACAGTTCAAGTCTATTATAGCCTTACCTCTGGCAATGCCGAGGATCTGAGATTGTATTGCTATGGAGTTAGCCGTACCGCAAGAATCATTCTGGTTGATGTTTATTCCTGGCGCACTTGCCGTTCCCACAGACTTATCTATAACAGTCGAGGAAACCGTGTTACTATCTGCGGCTTGTGTTATAGCCGCAAAAAACAAATAACCAACCATAATAAAGGCTATAAGAAAGCATATTAAAACAGTTTTTTTCTTAACTCTCATCTACCGCCCCCCATGAACAAATGTTATTCAAAGAAAGAACTTTGCAACTTATTGTACTACAACTAGACATCATTACTAATAACAAAAAAAACACAACTAAAATAGGAAGTGTTTTCCAGTAAATTCTGTTTCTAGGCATAACGAAATTTACTTCTCGTCTTTCATTATCATCCCAAGAACGCCGCAGCCAAGGCCCACGAATATAAGTTCTCCAGCAAAAAGCACGCCGCACCCAATTAGAATGATTCCAGCAGCACCCCAGGTGGATGGCTCTTTTAAACGATTTTTTATATATTCCATAGTATTATCCTTTCTAGTAACCTTTTTTCTTTCCGCCCTTTTTCTTTCCACCTTTTTTCATAATTCTTTCCTTTGTTAAAATTTCATTAAATTTAAAATTTCTAACAACCCAAATTGGCTTGCAATAATTACTGCTACTCCGCCCACTGCAAACCATTTTATCTGTTGTAAAGTTGCATGTATAGAATTTAAACTATTAATAGCTGTTTGAATTGATTCGTCGTGCTTACTTAACGTAATTTCAATTTGTTCTATTCTAGCTTTGCTCATAATTAAGCCATAGCCGAAGGACGCATACGGATACTAGATGATCCAATACGTGCTCTTTGATCCATAATTTTCATTTCTTCAACTCCTTTAGAATATAGAGATTGCCATGTACCAATTCTGGTATCTTCATTTAAATATGGAGCTGCTTGTAATAGAGAGCCATACAAATATAAATCAGGTGCATCTGTTAAAAGCCAGTTTGATGCGTTAGTTGCGGATAATTCTGGTATTTTACCATAATATGTAAGCTCAGTTGTGTAAGTACTATCCGGGCTGGGTATTAACTCTACGCTTTCTCCAATAGTAGAAAAATAAATTGGTTTACCAGCAGAAGAAAAACGACTTACAGCGTCACTAGCCTGGTTGGGCGTTAAGAACTCCAAAACAACAATTGGAGATGTGCTCAACTGAAATCTAATAGTTTCCTGCCAATCAGACGGAAAAGTTGTGTAAGCTGTTGTAAGACTTGCATCAGATCGCTTAACCATTCGGTGGTCGCGAATTTGTCGGTTCATTTGAGCCTCGGCAAGTGCAATAAAATCTGGAATAACTGCTGTTAAATCATCTCTAAGAAGCCAATCAGCAATTGAAGCTTTTAATTCTGTATACGTTGTTAAACTCACAATCGTCCACTCCTAGTTCTAAAAACTCTGTTGTTACTATCGTTCATCCATTTCTTTAAAGCTACCGGATCGTCAGCAATGCCTTTTCTCTTTAGATCATAGTATACTGAAAGCGGAATGGAAGCAACTTTTGAAAGTTCACCAAATTTACCGGGGCGTTCATTGTAATTTCTTTTGTTATATTCAACCACACTAGATACGTCTTGCGTGGTTTCAACCACAAACTCTCCATTAGATTTTACGTGCCAATATTTTTTAATTCCAGTTAAAGGGTCACTATCAAAAAGTCTTTTTTGCATCTTTTTCTCCTCGTAAAATTAAGGGCGACATATGCCGCCCTTAAAAATATTATTTAAGCTGTTGTACAATCAGCAACCAAACCGTGAGCCGCTTCAGTATTTACAATCAAGCCGCCTTCCCAGATTACCATTCGTTTTTCAGCATCGCCTGTTTTAGCAAGAACTTTTTGCTCGATAGGACGCAAGTTCGCAACTGAAACATACTCAGGATCAATTAGCCAAGTATCTCTAGCTCTTTGGAACCTGTTTGGAACTACGTTTAAAGTTCCAAAATCTGACATATAGACATCTGCTGTACCGATAATAGTAGTCGGCGAATCAGAAGGAGCCATATACCTTTGAGCTGCAATACCAGCAAAGCCAGAAACTGTGCCTTTATTAAAAGCTCCAACCATGAGCATAGATGGTTTTCCGCCATTAGCGTAAGCGGATTGCATAACAGCTTTCACCATTGGCTCAGTCATAGCTCTCTGAGTACCGTCAGTTCTAGCTGCCGTTCCGTTTGCTCCGACTGGATTTGCTCCATTTACTCCACCGCCTGTTGATAAAGAAACATTCGCAGCAACCCAGGCACCTAGACCAGCAGTTTGCCGTGGTGTGTTTGGTGCTCCACCAATAGCAGCAGCGTTGTTAAGAAGCAAAACCGATTCTATGTCTCTTTTTAATTCACGTCCACGGTGTGCAAGTTGATAACTTAGCTCATTCGCCCGGCCCGCCTTGTCTTGGAACTCTAAGTTGTCAGCCACGATGACTGTACGTCTAAGAATCTGCGAGTAATTTCCAATACGAGTTGTGGCTGGAGTAGCGTCAAAAGTCGTTACGTCATCGCCGTCAATTCTCGCTGTGGTTACTACTGCACCAAGTGCATCAGTTTGCCAATCGAAACGTGTATTTGATACCTTTGTGCTGCCAATATTTGACATAAATGGGGTATCCTCTGGAGAAATCATAGCAATAGTATTCGCTAGACTCTCCCTAATTCCAGCCGCGTTAAACGACGTGAATGTATTTGCAATTATAGCCATTTTTTATTCCTTTATAATTTTAAGTTTTTAATCATTTCAGCCGCGTCTGAAACACGACCGCTTTGCTGTAAACGCTGTTGCGCTCGTTTTAACTCAGTTTTAGGAATAGGCTGACTACCGCGAGATCCAGAACGTAAAGTTTTTACTTTTTGTTTCTTAGGCGTAGCTTTTGCCTCAGAAACTTTGTTAGCCCCTTGGTCGTATAACATGGCTTTTCTAGCCAACTTAACGAGTGAGGCATCTTGTAAGCTATTTATAGCAGATTCATCAAAACCTTCATTTAATAAAAAACTACGGAGTTCTGTTGACTCTTTTTGAGCTACAGTTGAATCACGCCATTGCGGAATTAGGTCGGGTAGTAACTCGCGCTGCCTATCTAAATATTGTGAATTTAAATATTCTACACGCTGAGACTCCAACTTTGCGACTCTTTCGTTTTCTTGTTTAATAGATTCCAATTGTTCTGCTTTTAGCTGTTTTTCTTTACGATAATTAGTTTCTGCTATTCTCGCTGATTTAGGGTCCATATTAAATAGAGTATCCCAATCTGGTTCTGGCTGTTCCTGTTTCAATTGTTCGGCCAAGACCGGTAACATTTGAAGATACTGAGCACGTTCCTCTGAAACCTTCTGGTATTCAGCGTCAAGAGATCTTTTCCTGTCAGCTAAAGCAGTGGTTTTTCGAGTATAATCCGAAGTTCGCAAATAACCTTTCCTCAATTCTTCAACCGTTTTCTCTTCCCCGTTTACCTCTAATTGCACTTGCAATAGTTTCTCCAGGTCATAAGAAGTGTCTTCTGAATCGTCTTCTTGGTCATCTTCTTCCTCAGATTCGGCTTCAAGTGTTTCTGAAACATCTTCTTCAGTCTCACTTTCCGCCATTTCGACTCCGTCTTGATCTTCTAAGACTTCATCTGGCGCATCAATTTGTTCAGCAGTATCCTCATCGGGTGCTATAAGTGAATTGATTGCTTGCGTAGCTTCTGCCATACCAATCCGCGTCGGGGTGTTGACTTCTGACATTGACTTCTTCTCCTATAATTTATTTAGTAAGTGGTTTACTAAGTGTTGCGTTGTCGATCCATGCGCGAAGTTTCTGTTTTACCATCTGTGTTCCGCGCATTTTCATAAAAATAGCCTCACGGCCACCTATATCTCCATCACTAGAAGAATTAAACATCTCCCAGTAGTCACCTTCAATCTCGCCTAAAAACCGCTGAAAATCAACATCGTCAAGCAATCTTTTAGCAAAATGACCGTCATCCACGATTTGCTGTGTAGTTTTAGTCATCAATAGCACCTTTTATTACTTCCGCTTGAGACTTTAAAACTTCTCGATCAATCGCCAAGTTACCCTTTATCTTCTCAACGTTAATTTGCGTGCCGTATTTAGCTTTTAATTCTTCAGTCTTCATTAGAATATCAGCCTCCAACTCGTCACGCTTTCTATCGTCTTCCATTACCATTTTTTCGCGTTGCAATTCTAGGTCAGCCATTTTCTTTTGAATATCAGCCTCAATGTCTTTAATCTGAACCTGTACAAGCATTTCATTAATATCCGGCTTTTCTTCTTCCTGTTGTGGCTGGAATTGTTGCGGATCGTTCCAGAATTGAGATGTATCCTTAAATCCAGATAGCTCTGTCATAGCTTTTAAAGTGTTTGACAGTTTATTAACATCAGTCAAAGGATTCTGAGCACCCATAGTTTGCATTGCCTCTTTCTGCATTTCACCAATCTGGCGTAACATCATCATACGCTCAGTATCTGTACCTCGACCCAGAGCTACGTTAACAGATACATCCATATTCGCATCCCAAACCCTGGGATCAATCGGCACAAACTCATTTCTAAGTTTAATCATTCGCTCCTGATCTTGGTGCGTCGTTATAAGATGTAATATTAATTTATATAAATCCTTCATACCAGTCTCAGCAAAAATACGCGCTATTAACTCAATGTGCTGCTGTGCAGCCGATACAGTAGCATTAACAGCGGAAGCTGTAGACGATTGCAAAGCGTCGGCATCTAAACCAGCCGCAGCTCTCGATATTCCAGTGCGAGATTGCTTAACGTCATCCATATAATTTAGCACTGGGAAAGCTTGCTGGCCAACAAATGGCATCGCTAAAGGTGTAACTTGCCCGGCAGCTCTCTGCCTAATAATTGCACCCATTTCAGTATTCATTACGTCTTCAATATTCGCCATTCCCTCAACAACAGCCATTCGAGGGTGAATAGACATCGCCAAACTATCTAACGTATTACGCAAAATCACCGATTTAATACGCTGAATATCGCCAACAATATCAAACATACTTAGCCCATAAAAATCATGTGGCTCTGGATCGGGACAAAACGATGCAAACGGAGCCGCAGAACACGGCTCATTCAATAATATTTTATTAGCATCTCCGGCAGTACAAATCTTACGCAATTCAGAAACGCCATCGCCATCAAAATCAATGCGTATGTAATTCTCAATGTATAAAACTTTTCTCATTGCGTCATCGTCACGCTGGCCAGTTGCATTTTGCAATGCCGGGTTCCTGGTGTATCTCTCCACATTGAAATCCATGTCATCTGTCGTGGATGACAACCCCACCATCTCCTCTTCTTCGTACCCCATCGCAACCAACTCAGACACAGTTACAATACGACGATGTGCAACATATTCCGCTGCATCAATAGACTTAGCACGCCTGTCAATTAAAAACTCCTCTGGGGGGATGCTTTCAATCTTAACCTTGCCATTAGAACTTTCACGCCTCACCGTAACATCGTAAAACATAGGCGGAGGAACAGAAACAGGCTGGCCCGTTTGAGGGTCAATCATCTCCTCCATTTCCTCAGAAACAGTGTAAGACTCCGTAATATCTACATCGCTATCAGGATCAGACATTAACGCACTCAACGCCATCTCATCCAAACCAGTCAATTTATCGGTACTAATTTTTGCGTCGTCGTCCCAATATGCCTTTATAACGCCAACTTTCCTAATCAACGCATCTTTGAAAGCACTGTACATTACTAAGAACCCCGGATTATCGCGATTTACAATGTAATTAGCGTAATCTGACGCTTGCTCCGCTGCCGCGACATCCTCTGGGCCATTAGGGGCATACTCAACAGTTTTATCTGAACTCGTAAAAATACGCATTAAACTTGGCAATATAGACTGAACAGTATCACGCACATCCATCGACACAACTTGCGACCGACCGTCCTCCTCATCGCCAAACGCCTCGCCCCGGTAATACTTAGTGGCAGTAGCACGGCTGGGCGAAACAGTATTGTCACTATAATCAACAGCGTCATCAATTTGGCCAGCGAGAATACCCTGCAACTCGTCTTCGGTCATCTCACCTTCAACCGCTATGTCGTCTTCGTCGCTATACTCCATCTAATTCTCCTGTTGAACAGATAATAATTTTATACTTGTAGCCTTTTTCATTATATTATAACATCCTTTTCTTGGAGGACGACATGATAAATATTTTTGATACTATAACAGACAAATCACAAAAAAGAGAAGAAATAGTTTTAGCAGCTATGTTTTTAGATAAGACAGACATAAAATCATTAGAACATTTTGATTCTATGGTATGCGATTTGCTAGATTTTGACAACAGTAACGACCCACCAAATTTCATTATCGACGCCCTTGCATCTTCATAATGGTATCTACAATTTCTGGCGTTATTAACTGAGATGGCATTTGTGTTTTCATAGCATACGTTTTATGAGCTTCAGATTCTGGTGTTCTTACACCGGTTTTTTTATTTAATATAGTGCTGTTTGCGCGACTCTTATAAAAATCTGGAAAAAGTAAACTTTGATGAATAGGAGGCATGGAGCCAACATAACCGCTTCCCTTAACTGATGTGTCGTATGTTGTGTGAGGTACAGAGTCTGGAGGTTTATTATTACCTAACATTTTAGATGTATTAATTTTAGACATACCCAAGCCTGTCATGCCTGGCTTTAAATCTATTTGGGAAGGATCTGTAACTGCAAGTCTTATTTCCGCAGGACTAGGAAATCCTGCGTCTTGTGCTGGTCGGCTATCCATATTTCTAATAAAAGATTTTCTAATGTTTGAACTTGCTTTTTTCACATATTCCCTCAATCCTTTTGACTGAACGCCAGGCCAATTTGGATCGGTTTTTAGCATTAAGTCATCAAACTGAAGAGCGTTAGCTTTCGTTACTGGAGCAAATTTCATCATTTCAGCCATTGTTTCAGCAGCAAAATTAGTAAAATCTACAGCATTTGGTGCCATACTAATAGTAGAACCCACTACTTCATCTCCTGTTTTTTCAGCGATAAGTTGAGCTTCTTTTTTTATTCTATTAGCAATTGCAGCAGCAGAAGCCCAAATTGAATTATCAAGTTGGTTAGCTTGACCTCGCATATAATCTACACCACCTTCTGTTAAAACAGGTTTATCAAATTTTTGACCGTCAATACTTTTAATTAACAAACCGCCACTGGATTTGTCTCCAAATAAAGGTAACACTCGCTTACCTTCTAAAGATTCTATCGTGACTGGGGTTCTTGGTAACTTATTATTTAAATCTTTAGATCCTATTTTTACATCAGAAAGATATTTTTTCATTTTTGTTTTTTGGTAACCCAATGGATCAAGTAATTCTTTATTAATTTTTGACACATCAAAAAAAGGATTAGAATACATTGTCGAAGGTAGTCTAGTCTGTGAAGGTTCGTTCATACGCTTAATAAATTCATCATATGACCTTACAGAAGCACCAGATAACGCACTTCCAGTTGCCGTCAATGATTCCTGCAATCCCTTTGCCGCTGCTAAAGCAGTCTTGGCTCCGTATTTAGCAACAATTCCTGCCGGCAACACAACTCCGCCAATCTCAATTAAACTCTCGCCAAACTTATTATTACCAGCCGCCCTCATGGAACGCTCCATGCCGGCAACGGGATTTATCATTGACGCAATCTGCCCAGCAGAACTTACCTTACCGGGAATACCTGTCGGACCTAATAGCGAATTAGCCGCGCCAGAAAGCTTACCAATCAAGCCGCCAGTCTTGCGGCGTAACGCTTTTGTCCTATTCTGACCAGCCTCCGCAGAGAAAAAATCCAATATACTCGCCACTATACCTCTTCACGCCTATATAAACATACACAACTTCATACCAAAAATACAAATTTTAAACAACACCTTTTATATTACGCTTTAAAGGACGCGCCCACGCGCCCAACGAAGACACACCGTAACGCATAGTTGTGTTATCGGTCGCCAAACACAGACACACCGCATCAGCTCTGTCAGGCGAGGCTATCTTTCGACGTTTCATGGCATCCTTCGACTCCACCTGGATCTTGCCACTCGATGTAAAGAAATAACGCGGCGCGACTAACTCCGCAAATAACAAATCATCATTGGGGAGCTGCACATCCATCCCGGCAAGCCACGCTTTCGTTTTAAACCACAGCTCGGCACGTAAATTCAAATACGTTTGCTTGCTCGACGACGCTTCCGACACATTCAAACCACGCGCAGGCAACTCCAACTCGCGCAACCGATCCAAAACACCAGCACCAAACCCATTACTGTCAACAATAATCTCCACGGGACGACGACTTGGCGACACTAAATCATATTCCGCCTTAACCGCACCCGTAAGCTGCATCAAATCCAAACCCCTCCACACAGTCAAAGGATGTATCAACGGACCCTGCCTCCGACATAAAACAGAGCTATCGCCACCCTTACGCGCTACATCCAAACCCCAAATTGCCGTAGTAGTCTCGGCAACCTCAACTTTATTCTGCATCGCGTGGTCAACAAAACTCACCGGAATAACCGTGTCCTCCTCAGATGGCGGAAAATTACCCAATACCCTAACGTGATACGCCGGGGAATCTTCGCCATACCTAATCTTCATGTCGTTAATAAAATCATCGCTCACCCTGGGCGATTCCATGCACGAAACATGCATCGTGGTCCAAAACTCCTTCAATCTGTGATGCGTGTCATAAAAAAACCCAGTGTTACGGGTGGGGTTTCCCGTCAACACAGTCGTTGCACTGTGGCCAGACATCGAACCAGACGCAGCCTCAAACACAGACTCAGGAATACCACTCGCCTCGTCAGCCATCAATAAAACATGGTCAGAGTGTACGCCAGCTAACGCCTCCGGCTGCTCCTGCCTCGATGTCCTACACGAAATAAACGTGCTCTCGTTCTTACCCTTCAACTCAATACGATCAGACTTAATCTCTAGCAACTCACTAAAGGGCGGCTTCAAATTTTTCGCAATCGTCTTCATCTCAGCAAATAACGCGTCAAACAACTGCGCAGAAGTCGGGGCAGTAATAACAGTCTTGGACGGCTGACGCATCAAAACATGCCACACAGCAGCCATAGCAGCTCCAGTCGACTTACCAACGCCGTGGCCAGACCTTACAGAAATACGCCTAGTGTCCTTATTAGCAACCGCCTCCAAAAATTCAATTTGCCACGGGTCAGGCTCAACGCCAACAACCTCGCGAGCAAACCGAACCGGGTCATTCATGTAACGCTGCATCAATTTTACAAACGGGTTCTCGCGATAATTTTTTTCATTCATGACATTCTCCTAAAAAAATTTTCAAAGGGGTGGGGGGTGGTACGTCGGTACGTGTTGGGGACCTTCACATTTACACCCCACCGAAATAAAATAAGGGGGGGGTAAAAGACAGATATATACCTAGATCGACCCGTTTGTCTCATAATACTTATTATGTTAACTAAATTATTAAGGTGATTATGTAACAATATCAATGACTTAGCCAATTTCTCCCCAATAATATGTTTATTTATAGGACACTTTGCCCAGTAATAGGTCAGCATTGTTGACCTATAATATGTAAGCAATGTTGACCTATTGCTCCCGTATGCGCGCGTCGTGTCAATCAATGTGCTTTTTCTTCGTTACCATCGCTATTATCCTTAACAGATTCCAACACTTCGTGCTTAACTTCTTCAGCTACAACATCGATAACATCTGCATTATTAGCCAGCAATTCGTGAGCTTGAGCGTGCAGATCTTGCACACTTATGTTAACATTCACGTCCCTTTGACGCACGTCATACACTGGAGATAGCTTCGATGCTATCCACTTATCCGTATCAACCTGTAATCTTGCAACGTTCACAGAGCCGATATCAGCCGCCTGTGCAGTGTCTACGGCTCTGTTGGCGTAGAAATGCGCTGACGCGTGCATAGCCTCCTCGTAACGCCCTCTGCGTCCCTCATGGCTATCTAACCACTTATAGAAGGCTCGCCATCCCATCCCCATCTCTGAAATGAAAGAACGAACTGTCATTCCATTTGAGATCCTATCAAAGATTTCTTCCTCGCCAATCGTTTCCAATTGCTTAACTCGTTTTCTCATAATTGCACCCATTATTCTTCTCCTTCTGTTTTAATCATAAATTCGCCACCCAAAGCAGCGTAACCAATCTTATCTTGCCAAGAATCTTCGTGGCTAATTGTTTCTAGCAACCTGGATGTCTTAAGCCAATCCATCATTAAAACCACGTGACCCTCGTTAATGTCTCCATCAACTGAGTTTAATATAATATTCCAGCCTTGTGCAATTCGCGTGTGGTTTAACTTTGCATCGCCATAAACATTAGCCCGGTCAACATTAATCTTTTTACCAGCTTCTGTTAGTAAATCGTTACGTTTCATTGTTTCTCCCTAAAATGGTATCTCGTCTTCATTATAAACTGTCTTACCTTTTACCGTAATGTTTTTAATCTTTGCATCTGGAAAGCTTTCGATTGCTGTCTTCAGAAAATGTGCAGCGTTACTCGCTTTTATAATTCTTGCCACGTCTTCCCAATCGTAAACTATCCAGGTCGGATATTTCTCACGCAACTCTTTAGCTTGAGACATTGCAACGCAAATTATATCTCCGTCAATTTCAATGGCGTAGCAATGTTTTGGCAATGGCTCGTGACCGTTCTTAATTGCGTTCCTCTCCAACACGTCCCAACCCTTAATTAATTCCAACGCAATCTTGTTAACTTTGATGACATCTTCCGCTTCGACAGCTTCCCCCAAATTTTCGTAAGCTTGGCGAAACATTCCAGCTAATTCTGGCTGCACATTTGACGGCAAAGTATCGCCCCAAATTAGCATCTTTTCTCGTGCCTTTTTATCCAGCGGTTCGAGCTGTCCCCAGATCGATGCCGGAATAGGTTTACT
>Ga0115551_1002480_pt1 | contig 11216 bp, 1 predicted proteins | sample COGITO_mtgs_1103_FD_87179 | JGI IMG/M metagenome (GOLD analysis project Ga0115551, IMG submission 87179) | Pelagic marine microbial communities from North Sea - COGITO_mtgs_110321 | ecosystem: Environmental > Aquatic > Marine > Epipelagic | place: Germany:Helgoland, sampling site Kabeltonne... | reverse complement strand
CGGTGGAGCACGTCACCTGGGAGCGCGATGAGGCTCGAAACATCGTCACGGAACGAGACGGGCAACTGGAGACGACCCGACGCGAACTCCACGAAGCCAACGCCGGGATCGCCGATCGCGAACGGCAACTCGAGGAAGCCCGCGCCAAGATCGAGCACGAGCGCCGGGAGCACGACGACAAGGTGAAGGAGCTGGAACAACGCGTCGCGGAGAGGGAGGAGCGCATCCGCGCGGCTGAAGAACGCGCCGGCGCCCTCGACCGCGAGCTCGCCGACGTCAAGCGGCAGCTCGACGAGGCTTGGGCCAAGGCTAACGACAACGAGAACCGCGCGAGGGACAACGAACACCGCGCGAACGACACTGCGGATCGCCTGCGGCAAGCTGAGGAGATGCAGAAGCTCGCGGAGGATGCTCGGCTCGTCGCGGCGGCGGCGGCGGCGGAGTCCGCCGATCGGCTGCGGCAGGCTGAGCAGGCGGCGCAGGTTCTCATGGAGGAGCGCAAGAACGCCGAGGCCAAGGCGCACAAGGCCATGGAAGCCGCGTTGCGCGAGCGTTCACTCCGCGACGACCTCGCCAAGGCTGAGCTCGAGGCGAACCAGGTGGCGGCGGATGCGTGGTCGCAGCTCGGGGGCGTCACCAAGCTGCTGGAGCAGACGGTGGTGCAGGCCACCGGCGACCAGGTTGAGCTCGAGCGCATGCGGGACTCGTTGAGCCAGGAGCGGGAGAACGCGCGGAAGCAGGCGGACGAGCAGGCGAGGCACCTGCGCGAGGCTGAGGAGCGCGCGAAAGAGTGGAAGGAGGCTGCCGACGCGAAAGCCGCGGACGTCGAGTCCATCAAAGAGGCTCTTTACGCGGCGCGCGATGAAGCCACGAACGCGCGCCAAATCCAAGAGGAATTGGACACCGTCAAGCGCCAGGCTGAGGAGGCTGCGACCGCCGGGCGGCAGCGCATTCGCGACGCCGAGGACAGCGCCCAGCGCTGGCAGGAGGCGTGCGAGGCGAAAGAAAAAGAACTCCGTGAAATCCAGTCGGATTTTGGGGACGCCCGGGAGGCCGCTAAGGCCGCCTCTCGGGCTAACGAAGAACTGGAGGAGCAACGCAGAAACGCCGAGGTGAAGGCTAGGGAGGCGCGAGAAGAGGCTGAGGACGCGTTCAGGCGTCTCAAGGCTGGCGAGGAGAAGGCCAACGCGCACACGATGCAGATTGCTCAGGAACTAGAAGAGATTCGCAGAGCCGCGACGGAAGCCGCGGACGAGGGTGGACGTAAGCTCCGCGAGGCGGATGACCGCGCGCGCGAGTGGCAGTCCGCCGTCGAGAACCGCGACCGCGACTTGCAGGACATGCGCTCGAGGCTCGACGAGGCTCAGCGCGCGCAACGAGCCGCCGACGACGCCGTCCGCGATCTCGACGAGGTGAAGCGGCAAGCCACCGAGGCGGCGGAGAAGGGCGGCGCTCGCATCCGAGACCTCGAATCACGCGCCGAGAACCTCTCCTTCGAGATGTCCCGCCGCGACGACGAGCTCAACAGCATGCGCGAGGCGCTCGAGGAGGCGCTTCGAACCGCGTCCACCGCATCCGACTTGGAGGAGCGACTGCGACGGGGCGAGGAGATGGCGGGGCGACAGCTGGAGGATATGGAGCGTCAACGCGACGAGGCTGTCGAGGCCCGCGCCGCCGCCGAAGCCGCCAAAGAGGAGCTCGAGCGACAGACGGAGGACCTCGAGCGCAGGCTCAAGAACGGCCAGGAGATGGCCGCGAAAGAGCTCGAGGCTGCCGTCAACGAGGCGGCGCAGGCGGTGATGAAGCTACGGGACGTCGAGAACGACGCTCGAATCGCCGCCGAGGAGGGCGGCGCGCGGATCCGCGCGCACGAGACCGAGCTTCAGGAACTCCGCCGCGAGGCTGCCGCGCTGCGCGAGGACGGCGGCGAGCGCGCGAGGGAGGCGCAGGACCGCGCGGACCGCGCCGAGGCTGAGCTCGCCGAGGTGACGCGTCAGGCGGCGGATGCCGCTTTCCACGGGCGCGCGAAAATCGACGAGCAGGCGTTGGAGGTTGACCGATTGAACAAGGAGATCTCGGGCGCGAGCGAGGCGGTGCGGGACGCGCGGTCCGAGGCTGACCGCCTGCGGGCGAAGCTGGACGAGATGCACGGCGAGTGGCAGGGTGCCATGTCGGAGACGAGCGGGAAAGCGGAGGACCTGGAGCGGCGGCTCCGGACCGGCCAGGAGAATGCGGCGAGGGAACTCGAAACGGTCAAGCGTCAGGCGGAGGAAGCCGCGGTGAACGGACGCGCGCGGATCCAGGCTGCCGAGGAGGAAATCGAGCGCATGCGACGCAACGCGATGGACGCCGAGCTCGCCGACGCCGCCGCGCGTGAGTTCCAGGAGGCGCTCAAGATGCGCGACGGCGAGCTCCAGAAGGTTCGATCCGAGCTCGACGGCGCGAGGGCCAAGGCCAAGTCCAACGCCACCCTCGCCAAGGAAGCCGCGGAGCGCCTGCGCAAGGCTGAGTCCGTCGTCGACGGCACCCGGCGCGCGGCGGCCAGGGCCATGGACCAGGTCAAGCTCGCGGAGAACGCCGCGAACCAGTGCGCCGTCGACGCCGCCGGCGCCGCCCGCGACAGGGAGGACGCCATGCGGCACGAGCTGGCGGAGGCTGAGCGACGGTACGAGTCGATGGCGACGCAGGCGCGCGACGCCTTCAAGGACGCCGCGTCCGCGGTGTCGGAACGCGACGCCAAGATCGCGGACCTCGAGTACTCCCTATCGGACCTCGAAAGGAAGAGCAAGGAGGCTGTGTCCACGGCGTCCAACGCGGTGGCGTCGGCGGAGAAGGCGCGACGAGGCGCCGAGGAACACGCGGCTCGGTCCGCGGCGGATGCGGCTGCGACGTACATGCGCCTCGAGTCGTCCCTGTCGCAGGCGGAGGCGGAGGTGCAGCGGATGGAGAGCGCGATGCTGTCGGAGCTGCGGTCGCTGGCGGGGCACCGCGGTCACGGCGTCGACGACCGAGCCACGGGGCCCTCTGACGAGTCGGGATCGGACGCGAAGATTGCGGAGTTGGATTGGCTCTGCGGGCAGCTCGCGGGTTTGATTCGTGAGCGCGGGATGACCCCCGGGGCGTCGTCCGCGTCGACGCCGAGGACGGTGGACGCGCTGGAGTTGGTGGCGGCGCAGATGTGGGCGCAGCTGGAGGCGGCGGGCGTGGACCCGTCCAAGGCGTTGAGGAGGTGAGGTGACTCTCTACTATTCTGATATCGATACATTATTATTTTTGGCTCGCACCACCGCTCGTCGGTTGAAAGAGCGGTTCGCGCCCGGTGGCGTCGCTCGCGTGGTTTCGCCGGAATTTGTTAATCGGCCCGTCCGCCCCGCCCGTCGTTCGGGCTTTACGGCGGCGGCTTCACTGCTCCGGCTACTCCACACGCGGCTCGCCCCAGGCGCTAAAGAATGAGGAGAGGAAAAACCGAGTCGGCATCTCCCGTCGAGGTCTTGCAGAGGCTTAGGGCTTCTGAAGCGCCGCGATGATCTCCTTCTGGGCGGGACGGCCGTTCTTGGCGAACAGCGCCTGCTGCCGTCCGCTCCAGATCGTCGCGTCTGCCTTGCTGACCGTCACAGTGATAGGGTAGGAGTCCACGCGGTTCGGCACCACCTTTGCGTTCTTGTGCACGCGTCGGATGGCGTCGCGAGCCGCGTTGTACTCCTGCTGCCCTCCGTCTCAGTTGCGGCAGTACGTGACCACGTACGTGTCCTTGTCCACGGGGGATCCCGCGTCGGCGGGGGTGTCGTCCGTCCCAAACCAACCCATGATGCGTGCCACCGGGTGTGGCGGCGTGCGTTTGGTTCGTGAAGAGAGAAACACGTGACGACAGGAGAGAACCTGCCGCAGAGTCAAGGTCGGCTCCGCAGTCTCAAACGTCTGCAAAGCCAATCGAGATGACCAATTGACACGTCGGACCGAACCCAGTCTGTTTAGCCGTGGGAACCGGGTGGCAATTGCTAAAAGTCCTTTCATTGGATAAGGATTTTCATTGGCTGCCGGCTGAGTAAACAGACCAACAACTCGAAATTCAAAAATTTTCAGCCTGCCGTAGACACCAACGAAGGCTGTCTCGATCCGTCGGGTAGGTTTGGCAACCAGCGACGGTCGCGTGAGCGGACATAAGCAGCCGCGCCTGACGAGTTGTCGGAGGACGAAAGCGTCGGGTACTACGCGGCGAGGCGCATAGGGCCACACACGGGGCGGGCCACCACTTAAGGGACACCGCGCGGGGGGGCGACCGGGAGTCGGAACCGGCGCAAAAACCAAACCCGTTTTTGTTACCTCGGGGTCCCCGCCTTAGATGGCTGCGCTGAGCCCCGTTGGGACGTCGCTCGCGGGCCCGCGCGCGTGGCGCCGGCCCTCGGGACGAGCCAGGGCATTCGGAGGATCGCCCGATGAGTCGGGACGCGGGTGAGCATCGAACGCGCGCATCGATCCCTTCCTTTCCAATCCCGACGTTTGAACCGCTGTCAAACGATGTCATGCCCCGTCAGCGCGCCCCCGTTCGCCCCTTTCCCCGCGCCCCCAAGCCCCACGCCGTCGACCCGACGCACGAGCCTGACCTCACGTCCCGCGTTCCCGTATCCACCCCATCCGCAGCCTCTCGCGCGCCATCGGCGGCAGGAGCCTCGTCCCGCGCCACCAGCGCCTGCCGCTCCGCCCGTTCACCCGGAGCGTCTCCCCGGATCCCCTGGGCAGACCGGGCGTGGGCCCTGGACCCACACAAACACGACGCGGGCTCCTCGTTCGCGCGCGCTACGGCAAAGGCGGTCGACAGGACGTCGACTCCATCATCAAGGAGCGCGATGACGCCCGAGCGCAGCTCTCCGTCGCGCAGCAGGCGCTCAAGACGGCCAACGACCGCCTCGGTACCCTCGAATCAGGCGACGGCGATCGCGAACGGATGCAAACCGAACTCGACCGCGCCGTCGACCAGCTCCAGGACGCCCAGAGGGACGCCGACGACGCCAGGAAGCAGGCGCGCGAGGCCGAGGAGCTCTTCGCCGCCGCAGCTGATGAACGCGCCGCCAAGGTGAAGGAGCTCGTGCAGGAGATCGATCACTGGCACGACGCCGCGGAGACGGCGCAGCGAATGGAAGCGGAGGCGCGGTCCGAGCTGGAAGGCGCGCGGAACCGCGTGCGTGAGCTGGAATCGCGGAGTGGGGACATGGAGAACCAGCGGAACCAGGCGGGGGAGCAGCAGCAGGAGATGAACCGCCGCGCGGAGGATGCGGAGCGTCGCCTCCGCGAGAGCGAGAAGCGAACGGAGGATGCGCTCCACTGGGTCGAGGAAAAAGAGACGGAGGCGTCCAGGCTTCGAAACGAACTCGAGGGATTGAAGACCGCGCTGGACGCCACGCGCAAGAGCGCGGGGTCCAAGGAAGGTGAGGTCGCCGAGCTACGCAGGCAGGCTGACGAGGCGAAGGCTGCGGCGGCCAAAGCCGAGCAGTCGCTTCGCGATTCGGCCAAGCTCACCGGGGAATTCGTCCGCCTCGACATCGACATTGGAAACCTGGAGGGTGAGCTCAACGCGACGCGGGGGAACCTCGAGGACCGAACCGCGGAGCTCCACGCCGCGCGCAAGGAGCTCGAGGAGCTCCGCGGCCGCGCGGAGCGGGCTGAGGATGCGAGTAAAAAAGCTGACGACAAGCGAGCCGCCGCGAGGAAGGAGATGGAGACGCGAATCGTCGAGCTCGAGGAGGAGGTCGGCAAGAAGGAGTGGTACCTCGGGGAGACCCGCGCCGAGCTCGCTGACGCGCGTGGCGCGCTGGAGTTATCGAGTGGGATGTCGGAAGAGGCCAAGCGGACCCTCGAGGCTGCGCGGGAGGCGCAGGAGAAGTTCCGGCTGCAGGTTAAGGAAAAGGACGATGAGATCAAGCTCGTCCGATCTCAGCTCGCGGAGGCGCGCATGGCGCTCGAGAGCGTCGCGGAAGGTGCCGACATGGCCACCAACGAGGCCACCGCGCAGCTCAGGGAGGCGGACGGCCGCATACAGGAGGCGTGGGCCGCCAAGGAGCTCGTCGACGCGGAGCTCGAGCGAATCACTCGAGAGTTGGAATCCGCTCGAGCGACGATCGCCAACGACGACAGCGCGGGGCGCCTCCGCATCGCCGCGGAACGCCTCGACGAGGCGTGGGCGGCGAAGGAGGAGAAGGACCGCGAGGTTGAGAACGTCCGCGCGGAGCTCACGGAGGCTAGGCGGCTCGCGGCTGAGGCTGAACGCGCCGCCAGCCTCCGAGTCCACGAAGCGGAGCACCGCGGGGATGAGTTCAAACGAGCCTTCGATTCCAAAGAGGCTGAGGTGTCGCGCATGCGGAGCGAGATGCTCGAGGCCCGATCCGCCGCGCTGGAAGGCGCGGCGACCGCCGACGAGGCCCGCGAGAAGTTCCTACGCGCCGAGGAGCGCGCCAAGGTTGCCGCCGAGGACGCCCGAGCCGCCGCCGTCAACGCAAGCGAAAAGCTCGAGGCGGCGAAGCAAGCCGCGAAGGACGCCTCCTTCCCCGCGGAGAAGGTTCGCGAGTCCATGACAAAGCTCGTGGACGCCGAGGGCCAGATCGGCGGCGCCGCCGCGGCGAAGGATGAAAAGTTCGAGGAGCTCAAGGCGGCCCGCGCCGAGCTCGCTAAAGCCAGGGCTAAGGTGACGGACATCGCCCGGGAAGCGACCACGCGAGTCGAGGAGGCTAACGATAACCTCCGCGAAGCCGAAACGAAGCTCGCGGCGACGGATAACCACCTCGGCCGCATCGTCCGCGACCTCGCCAAGATCGCCGACGAGATTGAGCGATGCAGACGCATGAAGGACACCGAGACGACGTACAAGCTCGAGGAGCACCAAAACCAAGGTTTCCGCGCCAGGGACGATAAGACCCAGGAGGTTGAACGACTGCGAACGGAACTCGAAGTCACCAGACGCCAAGCCAGCGAAGTGTCCAACAAAGCCGCGATGAAGGTTCGCGAGTCCGAGCAGACCATCGCGCAGGCCAAGAGCCTGGTGCACCAGCGGGAGATGGAGATGGGCGAACGACGAGCTCGGCTCGAGGAAATTCGCAGCGCCACCACGGCATCCGCGGCGGCGTACGACAAAGCCGCGCAGCAGCAGCTCAAGGCTGAGGAAAAGTCCAAGGGTGTGTCCGCGAGCGCGCAGCGTGCGGCGGTGACCGCCGTGGAGAAGATGCGCGTCGCCGCCGAGGCTGCGGCGGCTGCTTACGACGCGGCGGCGGAGCGAGAGCGCATCCTTCGCGACGAACTGGCCAAATCCGGCGGCGCCGACTCTGGGCAGACGGACGTGGCGCGCATGCGACAGCTGGCGGCGATCAAGGAGAAGATCACGTGGTCCAAGCAGGCTGCCGACTACGCCCACGACGCGGAGGAGACCCGCAAGCTCACCGCGGCCGCCGCGGACGACGCCCAGCGCAGGTTACGCGAGCTCGAGGATCGCGTCGATGAACTGCGGCGTTCGATCAAGGCGAAGATGGCGGAGGGGACCGTGCACGAGGAGCTGGAGCATGAGCGCGCGACGTCACGCGACCTTCAGAGGCTCGAGGAGGAGCGTCGCGCCGCGTCCGTCGCCGCCGCCGAGGCTGGCGTGCAGCTCAGGCAGGCGCAGGATACCTCCCGCGAGATGCAGGGCAAGATCGCGAATCGGGAGCGCGAGCTGAGCGACGCCGCGCGCGAGATTGACCGCGCGGTTCAGGAGGCTGACGAGGCGAAGCGGGAGAACGAGCGCGCGCTCGAGGCTGAACGCAAGTTCGCGCGTGCCAAGTCTGAGCAGTCGTCCTACGGCGGCGGCGGCGGCGGGTCGGGCGACGACGAGGAGATTGCGCAGATGAAAAGGCAGCTGGAGGAGGGCGACAAGGATCTCTCGTGGATGCGGGGCCAGCTGGAGGAGGCTAAGCACACCGTCATGCGCGCCGCGGAGCTCGAGCAGCAGCGTCGCAAGGCTGCGGATGAGTTCAAACGCGACCAGCAGACGCAAGGGTCCGCGTTCGGCGGCAGCTACGACCAAAGCCAGGGTGGCGGTGGCTATGCGACTCAGGGTGGCTACGAGTCGCGGCAGCCGGTGGACTACGACAACATCGACCCCGACTTTGCCCCCAAACGGGAGACCGCCTCCGCCGCCCCATCCGGCGTACCCGCTCCCGCCGCCGCCGTCGACTTCGGCGGCCGGCCCCCGCCCACCCGCGAGATGCTACTGGAGCGCGAGGCTGAACTCTCCGCTCTCCGAGCCGCTCTTGACGTCGCCGGCAACGAGGTTGTCGCCAACCTGCGCAAGTACGACGAGATGTACCAGCAGCTCGATAACTCCTACGGCGCCGACCGTGAGCAGCTCACCGAGAGGCTCGCGACGGGCCACGAGTACATCGAAGGTTTAAAAGCGACGGCGGATGAGAAGAAGGAGGCTGTCGCGGACATGGAGCGACGGGTATCGGCCATCAAGGATGCGCTCGCGCAGATCTCCGCGACGACGCAGGATTCGACGTACGGGACGCAGTCGGGTGCACCCGCGCCCTACGGCGGGTCCTCCTCCAACCACCAACAGCAGCAGCAGCAGCAGCAGCAGCAGCAGCAGCAGCAGATGCAGGATCCGGACCAGTACGATCCAGACGCCAACCAAAGGTCGGGGTCCTCATACGCCGGCTCGCCGGCTCCGAGCTCGACTCGATCGGGCGCGTCCGCGGAGGCGGTCCAATACGCCCTCGAGGAGGCTGAATTCGTCCTCCGCGAGGCTAAGCGACGCGCCGAAGACCTCGAGGCTTCCTTCCAGGACAAGGAGCGCGGCCTCTCGACGATGCGAAGGGACCTCGCGGATCGCGAGCAGCGCCGATCTTTGTCGTCGGGATCCGACGGGTACTACGGAAGTTCAGGCGGGATGTCCGGGGATGTCGAGGAGCAACGCAGGGCCGCGGCTATGGCCGCCGTGGAGGCATCCTACGCCGCACGCGCCGCCGAGGAACGCGCGAACATGCTCCGCGGGTCCCTCGACGATAAGACCGGGGAACTGGAGTGGATGCGGTCGGAACACGCCAAGGTGACGTCGCAGATCGCGTCCCTCGAAGTCGCCGCGAGGGAGTCGGCCGACACCCAACGGAGGGTCGACGCCAAGGCTTCGTCCATCATGGAGGAATCGAGGCGCGCCGAGGAGACCCGCCGCGCCGCAGCCGCCGCGCGCGATCCTTACCCCGATCGCAACGTCGACGCGCAGCGGGAGGCGGATCTCAGCGAGCAGCTCCGGGTGGCGCGGGTTGAGTTTGACAAGTGCGCGGGCGAGGCGACGGGCGCTAAGCAAGAAGCCGTCCGCGCCGCCGCCGACCGCGACAGGCAGATCGAGGAGGTCGAGTTCCTCGTCGCGGGGGTTCCCGTCAAGGAACGCGAGCGAATCACGGACGTGGAGAACGTCGACGCCCGGTACAGCGCCGAGGACACCGCCACCGCTTCGTACCGGCTACGACAAGTCCAGGATAAGTTTTACCAACTCGAAGCGCTGGAGGGTAACAAAGGACGCATCGGATCGTCCACCAGGGAGGACGTCGAGCAAGCGAGGCACAAAGCCATGACCAACGCGGCCGCGGCAGAGCAGGCGACCGAGAAGCTCATGCGCGCGGAGAAGATGCGCGAGGATGCCACCGTAGCCGCATCCGCCGCCGCGGTCAAGGCGAGAGCCGCGGAGGAAACCGCCGGCGACGCCGCTAAGAAGACCAAGGAGGCGGCGGCGACGCGCGAACGCAACCTGCGCGATGAGCTCGCGCAGGCTGCCGCGGCGGTGCGCGATCGCAACGCGAGCATCGAGAACCTCGAGGCGACCGTCACGGAGCTCGAGCGACGGACCCGCGAGGCGACGTTCGAGGCTAAGAAAGCCGCGGCCAAGGCTGAGCAGATTCGCGTCGACGCCGCCGCCGCCGCGGACGCCGCGACGCACGAGGCTTCCAACACCGAGCGCAGGCTCGAAGGCGCACTGAACCGCGCGGAACGTGAGCTCAAGGCTATGGAGGATGCCATGTTGAAAGAGCTCACGAGCTCCGAGCTTCACCTCGCGGAGACTGAGGAGACGGCTTCCTCCTACTCGCAGTCGATCAAGAAGTTGACGTACGAGCTCGAGTCTGAGCGCCGACGCGCGGATGACTTGACGGACGAGTTGAAGCGCGCGAAGGCACGAATGACCGCCGCGGAGGCTGCCGCCGCGACGCAGGGTGCCTACTACGGCGCGGGCGACGACGAGGGCGACGAGGGCAAGTCCAAATCCTTACTCAGCGACGACGAGGTTGAGGATCTCCGCACGCAAATCGAGGAGCTCGAGCTCACCTTGGCCGAGGTCATGAGCGAGGGCGTGAACTCGACCGTGGGCGACAGGGCCACCGGTAAGCTCATGTCCCACATCAAGGCGCTCCAGGAGAAGGTACGAGAGGGCCGCGAGCTCAAGCTGCTCTCCGAGACGATGCTCGCCGAGCAGGCGCGGCTTCGGGAGGAGGCGGAGGAGGCTAAATTTTACAGGGACGAGGCGGCGAAGCATTGGGAAGACGCCGAGGACCTCGCGGGCCAGCTGTTCACGCAGCTGTCGCAGTCGGGCATCGACCCGAGGCACGAGCTCAAGGATCGCATGCGGAACAGGCCCAAGTCCTTGACCGACGGCTACGTCCCGGGGGCGGCATCGAGTAGTTCACAGTCGCAGCTCCCCGGCGGTGAAACCGCGTTGCCGCCTGAGATTGTGGAGCTTCAGAGGCAGCTGCTGGACACCGAGCAGGACGTGTCGCAGCTGATGGCGGAGATCATGGAGGAGACGGTGCAGGTGGAGATGGCGACCGCGAACGCCGAGCTGGCGTCGTTGAAGAACGAGATCTCCAATCTCAAGCAGCGCCTGGGCGAGGCGTGATGTGAGACTCGCGTATTTACCTTATTCATTATTTTTTTATCAGAAGAGAAGACTAACAGCAAGCAGTGCGGCGCGGCTCCTCCGCCGCCGAGCGCGCCCGGGGGCGCGCGGGGGCGGAGAAATCACCGACGGGCTCTTTAAGGAACCCGGCAGACATCGCGCCGGTAAAAAAATGGATCGGCCCGCGTTCGCAGTCAACCTCGAGTTTCGTCGGATGTCGTCATCGGTCTCGCCGCGCTGCCCATCGTTGGGCTGGTGCGCGGCGGCTTCACGTGTCCGACGTCCTCGAGGGATGCGCGCGTGCGCT
>Ga0115551_1002478_pt1 | contig 11219 bp, 11 predicted proteins | sample COGITO_mtgs_1103_FD_87179 | JGI IMG/M metagenome (GOLD analysis project Ga0115551, IMG submission 87179) | Pelagic marine microbial communities from North Sea - COGITO_mtgs_110321 | ecosystem: Environmental > Aquatic > Marine > Epipelagic | place: Germany:Helgoland, sampling site Kabeltonne... | reverse complement strand
CTTCGAGTAGGACTTCGAAATTGATTGTCTCTCCTGCACTGTCTGCGGTGCACGAGAACGTGGTGCCTACCTGGTCGTCAACCGGATCCTGGCAGAGCGCGCCCGTAATCGGCGCCACCCCCAGGCGCTGGGCCATGGCTTCACCCTCGATCAGCTCTACGGCAGCGCCGGCTGGTGTCTGCCCGCCGAAAGAGAAGTCCACGCTGCCCGAACAGGCAACACTCCCGAGCCCGAGAAGCACGAACATGGCGACAAACGACAAACTACGTGGCATGGGTGCAACGGTACTGCACTAGTCAGTGAGTACGAACGAACCTGCGGGCACGGTGGCACCGTTGAGCACGACCTCGACCCGATGTACGCCCGGGTAGTGGGTACGAGTCGTGTGCTGCGCGACCGACACCGACTTGCGCACTGTGCCGCTCTCCCCGGACTCGAGGTTGAGCTCGGCGCCCTTGAATACCTTGGCGCTGGTGGTGCCGTTCGCCTTGACAAAGTGCACTCGGAGATCGACCAGGGCACCCGCCGGGCCGTCGCTTGGGTTATGTACCACGACCTCGATCGTGATCTTGCCACCGATCGGAAGCGACTGTGGACCCACGGTCACGGTGGCAACCTTCGCTGCCGAGCTGGGGCCGTAGCCAAGCACATCGAGTGCTTCAAGGTTCGCGGCCTTGATCAGGGTGCGCAGCCCGTGACGAACGAGTCGACGACGATGGTAATCACCGTCTGACCACCACCTGCGAGCCACCTCGATCACGAGGTCGGGATGATCCTTGGCGAGGTCATTAAGATTGTTCGCAACCGATCGGCGTACGTACTCGACCGGGTCATCCTTGAGTTCCTCGAGCAGCACAATCACGGGACGCGGGTCCTCCTGGAACTGCTTCAACCGGAACGACCACGGCAACCGGGGCCGGGTGCCTTCGCTCACGAGCCGACGTACGTGGACGTTGGGATCACGCGCCCATACGGCGAGTCGGTCGAGCGTGGGGCCAGTGGCATCGCGGAGCGGCGTGCGAATGCTGAACTCGCTGGTGGCCCGTTTGGTGATCTCATATGACACGGTCGAAGTGATCACCACCATGATCGGCCAAGAAGTAACCGTGCGGCATGTAGAAGAAACCCGACATCGGATGGTCATCGATCGCCTGGTCGCCAGTGGGTGCAGCGTCGGCAGGATCGCAGTTCTCTAGCTCAGGGCCAAGCGACGCCACCACAATGTCGATCGCCTGTCCCCGATCGGTGGGCAGGTAGTCGGCCATCGCTGCTGCGATCTGTTTGCAGCGTGGTGTCAGCTCAAGGTCGTTGAAGCCGGCGAGCGCCTGGGATGTAAACCCGGCGCCATCGAAATCAGCGTGTACCGCGGCTAATGCCAGCGCAACGCCATGCACCATCTCGGGCCCAAACATGTTCTTCAGCGGCTCTGCCATCCACGCAGTCTGCTCTGCTAAACATGACGGTGCCTGGCACCGTCATGTTTAGCAATGGGAACGTCCGCAACCGGCTGGTTTGGGAGCGGGCGCAGGGACTGGCAGCATGGCGGCCGTGGCATATCAGTTCGATGAAGAGACAGCGCTCGTTCCGATCGACGACACCCACTGGCAAACACACCTGACCAGTGACTGGAACATCGGCGACAATCCCAACGGCGGCTACCTGCTCGCGCCACTGGCCAAGGCCATGCAGTCCGTCTCTGGTCACGCTGACCCTCTGTCGATCACCACCCACTATCTTCGACCGGGCACGGGTGATGCGCCGGCCGAAATCGAGGTCGAAATGATTCGAACCGGTCGCAGGATCGGCACGGTCAGGGGGCGCCTCGTTCAGGCTGGCAAGACCCGCATCGAGTCCATTGCCGCATTCACTGACCTCACCGATGCCGAAGCAGTCGTGGACATCGAAACACCGGTGGCACCTATTCCCGACCCCGACGATTGTGTGTCCCGCACCGATCTGGAACAGGGCGTGGTTCTGCCCATCATGAGTCGCCTCGACGTACGTATTCATCCTGACCATGCTGTTGCCGGGTCTGGCCGCGAGGCCGCAATCACCGGCTGGATCCGGTTTAGCGACGGCCGTCCTGTCGATGCCCACTCGCTGCCGCTCTTCGCCGACGCGTTCCCTCCACCTCTCTTTTCCAAGGTCGGCTTCATCGGCTGGGTGCCCACGATCGAGCTCACCGTGCATGTGCGGCGGCGCCCGGTCGAAGGCTGGATCCGGGGCCACTTCCGCACCACCGATGCCGCTGGTAATCGCACGATCGAAGACGGTTGGTTGTGGGACGAATCAGGCGCACTTGTGGCCGTAGCCCGCCAGGTCGGACTTGTGCTTTCAGCTCAGCCAGACGCACCTCGCTAGAGCCCGGGCGAACGCGTAACTCTGCAACATCTACCCGTCCTGTTCGCGCTCCCCTAGCGGCAACGTGTCATGTGGGGTCTGACCCCGCATGACGAGCGACGCTGCACAACATGACCTAGCAACTGTGGTTAGACGACCGCGTTTGCCAGTTCAGCGACGTGGGTCAGGCCCGCTCGATGGTCGGCAAGGTCGGGGCTGCCGATGCCGACGATGAGTTCGTCGGCACCAGCCTGGCGCCAGGCATCGATCGAAGCGGCATCAGGCAAGGAGGTGACGTCGACTCGGGGTGCAATCGTCAGGCTGTTGCGCTCACGGCCGTTTGCCTCGAGCGCTTGGAGCATCGCCGGCATACGACGTTCGAGGCCTTCTACTGAAACCATCGGATGCCAACCGGTTCCATACTTCGCGGCTCGGCGACGAGCAGGTGCACCCGCGCCGCCGATCCAGACGGGCATGGTCGACTGCGCTGGCTTCGGCGACGTGATCACATCGGCAAAGTGGAAGTGATCCCCGTGGTACCTCGCGTTATCTTCGGTCCACAACGTTTGCATGACCTCGATGAATTCATCGCCGAACGAGCCCCGCGCTTCATAGAGAACGCCGAGTATCTCGTTCTCTTCGGGAAGACTTCCAACACCGAGTCCTGGAACGACTCGCCCGCCACTCATCAGGTCAAGCGTGGCCAGCGCCTTGGCCGTGACCATCGGATGCAGGTACGGCATGACCAGCACCGACGTGCCAAGTTTGACCCGCTCGGTTCTTGCCGCGGCCCACGTGAGCACAGTGAGCGCATCGTGATACGGCGTGTTGCCGAGCCGGTCTGCGATGTAACCTGCGTTGACGATGTGATGGTTGACCCATACAGAATCGATTCCGAGATCCTCGGCTTCGACCGCCATGTCAGCCACGGCCACTGGATCAGCGATCCCCCAATTATTCGGAAGAATGATTCCAAACTTCATAACTCAGCTACTCCTAGAAATGAGGCACAAACGGATCTCGTGCCAATACAAATGCGGCGAAAGAGTGGTCCACCAACGACAGACCGTGATCCGATCACCTACCCGATGGACGTGGTTTCAGCTGGTGCCTGGTTCGGAAGGCACGTCGGTGACAACACGCACGGTGCGCTGTGGGAACGGGATCGTGATGCCCTCGGCGTCGAAGGCCTCCTTGATCCGCAGCCGCAGGTCACGCTGTACCTGCCACTGGGAGAGCGGTTCGGTCTTGACCACGAGCCGCAAGGTCACGGCACTCTCGCCCAAGTTCTGGATCCCCTGCACGATTGGATCGGCAATGATGGTCGATGCCGCGCCAGCCATCGACTCCTGCCACATTGCGTCTGCGACGCCATCGAGCACCTCCATGGCAACGCGCACGTCAGTTTCGTAGGCGACGTCGACATCGATCACACAATTTGACCATAGCTGTGAGTGGTTGCCAACCTTGCTAATCTCACCGTTGGCCAGATGCCATACGGTTCCCTCGACATTGCGCACCCGAGTGGTGCGGAGCGAGATATTCTCAACCGTGCCGACGATGTCGCCGACCTCGATCACGTCTCCCACGCCATACTGATCCTCGATCAGGATGAACAGCCCGGCCAGGAAGTCACGCACGATCGATTGAGCACCGAAACCGAGTGCGATACCGGCCACACCGGCGCCAGCGATCAGCGGCGCCAAGTTGATATCGAGTTCGCCGAGCACCAAGAGCAGGGCAACGATCCAGATCGAAACCGAAACCACGCTCTTAAGCACCGCCTCGATGGCTTCGGCCCGGGCCGGCGCCCGTTCGGCCACCGTCGAGTCACTGTTCTTATCTTCGACACCGAGCTGACGCAGCTGGGCAAGTCGCGGATTCTGGGGAGTATTCCGTATGCGATCGCTCAGCGAGGCGATGCCGCGGCGAGCCAGTCGGTTCAGTACCCGGGCCACAACGAGGATGAGTAGGATCCGTAAAGGTCGATCAATAACCCACTCGGAAAGGCCGGCCAGCGCCGCGTTGTCGGTCCACTCAAAGACGCGGCTGCACACCCGGCTGGGGTCTTCTACGCCACAGGCGTCTGCAAGGCTTTCGAGTTTGAATGCCATCATGTTCCTACGGTCGTTCGGGCCCGCCACCGCACATCAAAGGACAGAGCTGACGTGGGGCCCGGGGTGGGAGCGAGTTCATAGGAGATGATACCTGTCTGGGGAACATCGACTGGCGCAGCCCACCGGATACTGATTGTGGCCTTCGGCTCGACGGTCAAAGCACCGTCAACGCACCACGGGCTTTCTTTCCACCCCCCGCAACCAAGCGAACCAGGATTTCACTTGGGCTCTGCCCGGCACCGCTCGCCTCGAATCTCATTCTGGAATCTTCACCGTCGAGGGCCGTCACCTGTCCAGCGAACTCTGCGAATGTGATTCCCAGATATGCGGCTGGGTCGATGGTTGGATGGCCCAACCTTGGCCAGCCACCCCCTTTCAGAAAGCAAGTGCGTGTCCTAACAACGCTTCTACGGAGCCCCACGTACCTATTCCACATATCCGGTTCCTAATTTGCGTCTGGTCAGGGGGATTGGATCCATTGCGCTGCTTGGCAACCAAGCCAACTTCTGGGACCCAGCACACAAACCAGGAATGCAAGCGCCACAAGCGAACCCCCTCATTTTGACCGGCCGATGAAGAAGGCCGAGGCCAAACTTGCCACACCAATGAAACCGATCGCTGAGGCCCAACCGACGCGGACCGGTGGACTGATGGTCGACGACGAACGTGTTTTCTTTCACCCGCTCGAGTGTTCCAGTCCAGTCACCTAGCGCGAGCGTGACCGGTTGGGGGTATCCCTCGGACTGCAGCGTGTTGTACGCATCCTCGTCGACGATCTTCCACGACTCACCGGCAGAGGTCGTACCCAACAGCACATACGTCCGACGGTTGGTCGCGTTGGTGCTTGATGTGATCTCGATGTCGATGCGTTCGACCGTGCCAGCGGCTTCAGTGGTAGGTGTAATCGCTCCGACGCCATTGAACATGAACAGCCCGAGCACGAGGCCGACAAAGAGCCCTAGCATCACGAAACCCGCCAACTTCACCCATGGCGCATCCTGCTTTACGGCAGTGTCGCCAACAACAACGTCTTGCACCGCAGAAGCGAATGGCGCTCCAGGAAGATTCTGACGATCGGCATGCACATAGTCGGTCCATACAGCGCCGTCGTGGTACCGCATCTGTTTCGGATTTTCGTAGTCGACATACCAGCCAGGTTTGATCACCTGCCCAAGACGCCGCATGGCCGCAGGCATTACAACTGACAACGCACAATCAGCAACACCCATCGCACGCTTGACTAGTTCCTGCATCCCTAGAGAAGCTCGTGGTGATGCGCGTCGATGTCGGCAGCGCAACAGCGGTGGCACCGCCGCTGGCCAACGTCGAGAAGGTTTGGACCGCTGAAGGGCAACGCCACGGACGCACCAATCTCCCTAGAGAGAGGCCGATGATGCAGCTGGCAACCCAACCTTCCAGAACGGGTCCAAGGCTTCCCCGCTGGTCGTGAAGATGCTCGGGCCGTGGCAAACACGTGATTAGCGTCGACCACCTCGGCTTATGCAGGACGTTCGGCAACGAGGGTAGTCATGGTCTGTGGAGGCTGGACCAGTCCGTGATGAAGCACGTGCTGAATATCGAGGCCGGCGTCGTGCACCAGGTCAACAAGTTCGGTGGTATCGAAGAGGCGATACCGCAGTACATAGAGGGCGCCGGTATCCAGCTCAAACCGTTCGGTCATGATCGACGTCCGGGTATCGAAGCGGCGAGTCACGGCGGTGGACCCAAGCCGTTCGCTATCGACCAAAACGTCGAGTGCTCGATCTCGATCGGGAACTTCGATCACCAGCTTCCCGCCGGGGCGCAGGGCTTGGCGCGTCCGTCGGAGTAACGCCAGGTGGGGAGCATCATCGGTGGTGGCTTTGGCCAGCTGACCAAAGGTGGTGAACAGACAGATCGCCAGGTCATACCGGGCGACATCGCGCAGGTCAGCCGCGTCGATACAGATGAAGTCGGCGAACTGTTTTGCTTCAGCCGCCCGCTCACGAGCGGCGCTGACCATTGCCGAGGAAGGATCAATACCCGTCACATCGGCGCCCCGTGATGCCAGTTCAATACTGTGGCGACCGAACCCACACCCAACATCGAGCACCCGGCCCGCTACCGAACCAACCAACCGTTCGACCTCATCGATCTCGGCCGCGGTGCGCTCCGCCGTCAACAACGGATGTGACAGGTAGGGCGACCCATCATCGAAGAAGCCAACAGGAGCGGCGCGGTCAGACATCCGCCAAGACTAGTGCTGTGCCTTCCAACGAGAAGTTACGTCTGGCCTAGTCGGGACGGGTAGGCCAGGTGACTTCGGCGACGAGGCCACGGTGATCGCTGGCCTGCACGCCGGTGATCGGCTCGTTCGCCACCACCCGACAGTCCAGCACTCGGCCAATGTTTCCGGCACGACGGAACGGATCGCCCACGAAAATGTAGTCGATGCGTTTGCGATGAATATTGAGCATCTCCGACAGCGGATGTGTACGCCAATCGCTGGTGTAACCAGGCCCATCGTCGCCGGCGACCGCCCATGCGTCCTGGAAGAACGTGGTGCGTTCGTTGAAGATCGTGAAACCTTTGAGGAAACGGATCTCATCGCTGTCGGGTTCGGCGTTGAAGTCGCCGGTCAGGATCGGAGGCATCGGCACCCGTTGCCCACCCCACTCATAACTGTCGAGATCAGCCCGGATCTCGCGAATCAGCTTGTCGATCTCGAGCACCTGGAGTTTGCGATGCCGACCGTGTGTCGGCGCAGGCGCCAGATGGGTGGTGAAGATGTCGAGCCCGGCGGTGCGGGCATGAAGTAACTCCCACGGCATCATCGCTGGTAACGGATCGTGGGGATCTTCGGCTGTCGGCAGCGCCCACAAATGTTGCTCTTCGATTGGCCACCGGCTTAACACCGCCGAACCGAACCGAAAGTCGGGGTTCTGTTCACCGAACGCGCCGAACCCATGGCCACCAAAGATGAAGTGATACGGCAAACCTGCCTGGCCGAGTGCTTCGACAAGCCATTCGGTGATGCCGACGTCAGCGCTCTCGCGCCACAGCTCTTGCAGGCACACGACGTCGGCATCAGCCTGCAGGATCTGGGCGACGACCTCGTGGCGACGCGTCTCCCAGTCCGGCTCAAATAACGACCCGACATTCAGCGACATAATGCGAAGCATCGCCGGAACCTACTAGCCAAAAGAGGTCTCCACCGCCGACAGAACCTGTCCGGCACATTACGACCGTCCCCCCACAACGCAAATAAGGAGCCTCACGTACCTATTTGGTACATCAGGCTCCAAATTTGCTCCCCGGGAACCAGCTACCTGGTCTGTTCGGCGAACGACATGGTGCAACACCTCTGGTGCTTCCGGTTGACCTCCTGCGACAGCGGTCGGTACGTTGGATTCGCAGCCCCGCCCTTCACACCCGACCAAACAAAGGCGAAAATATGACAGCGACAGCTTCCTCTGAGACCGCAGTACCTGACGAGTGGCACAAGACCGTGTGCATCTTGTGTTCGGCGAACTGTGGTGTGGAGCTCCGAGTCGACGGGCGTGAGATTACCCGCGTTCGTGGCAACAAATCACATGTTGCTTCGCTCGGTTACACGTGCGAAAAGGCCCTGCGGCTAAACCACTATCAGAACGGCATGAAGCGACTGCAGTCGCCTATGCGCCGTGAACCCGACGGCAGCTACACCGCCGTCGACTGGGACACCGCTATTCGCGACGTAGCCGCCGGGTTTACCGCGATCGGGCAAGCCCACGGTCAAGACAAAGTCATGTATTACGGCGGCGGCGGGCAGGGCAACCACCTGGTTGGGGTTTACGGTTCTGCCACCCGGCGGGCCCTTGGTATCACCGTCCGCTCAAACGCACTCGCGCAAGAGAAAACCGGCGAGGCATGGGTCGAGGGCCATCTGACCGGAGCTCACACCCACGGCGATTTCCATCATGCCGAAGTCTCCATCTTCCTGGGCAAGAACCCGTGGCACAGCCATGGCTTCAACGAGGCCCGCCGAGTTTTGAAGGACATCAGTAAGGATCCCGAGCGATCGATGATCGTGATCGACCCTCGGCGCAGTGAAACCGCCGACCTGGCTGACTTTCACCTTGCCGTGAAACCGGGCACCGATGCCTTCTGCGTCGCTGCACTCCTGGGAGTGCTGGTGCAGGAAGACATGGTCAACCATGCATGGCTGGCCGAACACGCCACCGGTATTGAACGGGTCCTTCGCGAACTCAGCACCGTCGACGTTGCCGATTTCTCGCAGCGTTGCGGCATCGACGAAACCCAGATCCGCGCCACCGCTCGGCGTATCGGCAAGGCAACCGGCGGCGTATCGATCTATGAAGACCTCGGCATCGAGATGGCCCCGCATTCGACCTTGGTGTCGTATCTCCAGCGACTCATCTGGATCCTCGTCGGCAGCTTCAACGTGCCCGGCGGCACGACCACCCACTCAGGCCTGGTACCGATGTACAGCTACGGCGCCACCGGCAACGAACCAAAGGCCCCTGTCACTGGCGGCCGCATTATCTCCGGCCTTGTTCCGTGCAACGAGATCCCCGACATGATCATGACCGACCACCCCGACCGCATGCGTGGCATGTTCATCGAGAGTGCCAACCCCGTGCACTCACTAGCCGAGAGTCCACGGTGGCGCGAAGCCATGCGAGCGCTCGACTTCTCGGTCGTCATCGACATAGCGATGACCGAGACCGCTCGCGAAGCAAGTTACGTCCTTCCGGCATCGTCGCAATACGAGAAGTCCGAAGCGACGTTCTTTGGCGCTGCGTTCCCCGAGAACCACTTCACCGTGCGAGCTCCCATCTTCGAGCCGCTCGAGGGCACCTTGCCCGAAGCCGATATCCATGCCCGCATTGCTCGCGAGCTTGGCCTGATAGACGACGACATCATCGACGAACTCCGGGCTGCCGCTCACGACGGACTCAAACCGTTCGGCGCCGCGCTCACCGATGCCAACAAGGCCAACCCGGCAATGGCAGCGATCGGTCCGATCGTGATGTACCTGACCCTGGGTGACACACTCCCCGACGGTATGGCCGACGCAGCACCAGTGTGGTTCTCGGCCCACCAGTGCGCCATGCGATTCACCGACGCAGTCAAGGCTGCCGGGTTCGAAGATGTCGCCGACGAGGACCTGGGCGACGCACTGTTCAACGCGATCATCACCAGCCGCGATGGTGTCACGATCACTAAACACACCTATGAACAGGGCTGGGCAATGGTGCGGACGAGCGACGGCAAGGTGCATGCCGAGATCCCCGAACTCCTAGACGACCTGGCGGCACTCGCGTCCGCTCCTATCGATCACCGCAGCGCCGACTTCCCGTTCATCTTGTCGGCAGGCGAACGTCGAGCATTCACCGCCAACACCATCATGCGCGATGCAACCTGGCGCAAGAAGGACCCCGACGGAGCCTTGCGGCTTAGCCCGGCCGACGCCGATGCGCTTGGCGTAGCGAACGGCGACAAGATCCGCATCACCACCCCCGGCGGCTCAGCGGTCGCTCCGGTCGAGGTGAATGACACCATGCAAGACGGCCACATATCGATCCCCAACGGCATGGGCCTCTACGCCGAGGCCGAAGGCGACAGCGACGTTGTTGGTGTGCCACCAAACGAGCTCACCACGCTGGACTGGAAAGACGAATACGCGGGCACGCCATGGCATAAACATGTGCCAGCCCACCTCGAAGCCGTGGGTGGATGACGAAAAACACCGCGACTCCAAGAACCTTGCTTGCCCACGAGGGCCAATGACGCGACGACCTGGGCGTCTGGCGCAGCGCCGGACGATCAACCGGCAAGTCGCAACGACCCCGATACCGAAGCAAACATCTTCGCCAGAGCGGTTCGCAGCTTCGACATCACGTTCGACGTGCGGACCCAGGTGCCATAACCGCTGTGACCGCAGTCGCTCAGTGCTGAAGGACCCGTTGGCGTAGCCTCAGGTCATGGAACTGACCGCTGAACTCGAGACTGCCCGTGCCGATGCGACCCGGGCCGGTTTCCGTTTGCTTAACTCGATCGTCGAGCCAGCCGTCAAGGCCGGTATTGCCAACCCGTTACCGGTCGGTAGTGGTGCCATTCTGCTCGAAACAACCGGTCGCACGTCGGGCAAGAAGCGTCGGGTTCCGCTGCTGGCGTCGCGTGTCTGCGGCAAGCTTGCTGTGAGCACCGTACGCAGCGATTCACAATGGCTGAAGAACATCGAAGCCGACCCCGAAGTCACGGTCTGGCTGCAAGGTAAACCCCGCGAAGCCACAGCCAAGGTCACCCGCGGCCGACTCAACATCGTGATGCTCAACCTCCACTGACCGTTACTCCACCCTGATGTCGAGTTCGAAGGCGCCACCGCCAATTCCGATGGCAACGTCGATGACGTAGATGACATCGGCAGCCACCTCGTAGGTGACTATCTGACCGCCGTCATCCGTGTCCTAGGCGTTGACAACTCGGTCCTCTCCCGTATCAAAAAGTGCCAGGATCAGTTCCGTCTCGTCGAGGGCGTCGACGGCGATGACGACCGCGACCGCGATGGCCATGGCGATGGCGATGGCGATGGTTGGTATTCCCGAGCTGAGCGGCTGGATTGTGCACTCTTGCGGCCCTTGGGGGTCGTCAATCACGTCGCTACCACGCAGAAATATCCCGGAGCCCCCAAGGGAACGTCCACAACCACCACGGCAAACCCAGACGCTCCCTCGTACCCGCTGACGACCGCCGAGTACAGCCCATCGGTGGGCATCT
>Ga0115551_1002470_pt1 | contig 11234 bp, 10 predicted proteins | sample COGITO_mtgs_1103_FD_87179 | JGI IMG/M metagenome (GOLD analysis project Ga0115551, IMG submission 87179) | Pelagic marine microbial communities from North Sea - COGITO_mtgs_110321 | ecosystem: Environmental > Aquatic > Marine > Epipelagic | place: Germany:Helgoland, sampling site Kabeltonne... | reverse complement strand
TTCATCATAGCTTTTTCCCCAATTTATAATAATTACAATAAATTGTTTTTTGTTAATAATAATTATTCGCAGTTATACTGTAATTGATAATCATTCGCAACAAAAAAATAGGAAAAAAAGAAAATTTATTTTTATCTAATTAAGTTATTGAAATATATTGTTTATCGTCTTTTTAATCTTGCAATATTTAAGAAGTTTTGATCTTTATAGATAAATATTTTTTTAGATATTAAATTTTTATTCACCCCCTCTCTCCAATCATAATGAAAACCTATGTCGCCCTTTTTTGGGGGTGAAATTGTGAATCTTACATCATAATTATCATGTATTTTACCTGGCAATTTTAAATTATTTGCATAGTGAAAGTTATCTGACATATTTAAATGTGGGGTAAGTTTGTAAACAGCCTTTTCTTGAGTTCTTTGGTTTATAATTTGTACCTCAATATTTAAATAAGGTATGAAACCTCCCTCCATTGATCCCCTGGGTCCATCAGAGGACCATGTAACCAAAGCCTCTATATGAATATCCGAGTCTTTTTCTTCTAAATGAAATTCTTTTGGTTCAATATCATCTTTAATCGCAGCTTCGAAAACTAAATTAATACCTGGTGAAATCTTCTCTTCGCCAATAACCATCTCATTCGCTTTAGCAAGAGTACCTAAGACAATTATTACAAAGAAAATTAAAATTCTTAATAAATAATAACTGATATCATTTTTCTTCTTCAATTTTTCCATTCTTAAGCCTTATTATTCTATCAGACATAGATAATGCATCTTCTATATTATGAGTAACCAAAATACATGTTGTCTTATTTTTTTTTATTATTTTTTTTGTCTCCTCTCTTAATTCCTTCTTTAAATCATCATCAAGAGATCCAAATGGTTCATCCATTAGTAAAATTTTAGGATTAGGCGATATCGACCTTGCAATAGCAACCCTTTGCTGCTCTCCTCCAGATAAATTATTGGGATAAGAGTTTGCATATTGATCAACCTTAAAAAGTTTTAAAAATTCTAACGCTTTATTTTTTCGACTATCATTATCTCCACGAATACCAAATTTTACATTATTTAAGATCGATAAATGAGGAAAAAGCACTTTTTCTTGAAGAACTAAGCCTAAACCTCGTTTGTTTGGCGGAATATAAACTTTTGAACTTGATACAGTTTTCTTATAAATTTTTATTTGCCCTTGATATAACTTCTCTAAACCAGAAATTAGCCTTAAAAGAGTTGTTTTACCGCAACCAGAAGGTCCTAATATTGATAAAATTTCTCCTTCAAAAATATTTAGATCAATACCATTAAGTATTAAATTATTATTGTTATATGCATATTTTAAGCTCGAAACTTTCAAGCTAGATATTCTTGACATGAACCTACCCTAAGTAATCAAGTTTACATATAACTTGATTGATAATTATAATTGAAAGAAATTATAAACTTTTCTATCATATTATTGTATTGATCATTATTAATTAATAGACTAAATATTTATCATATTAAGAATGATTATCAATATCAAATAATTAGGAGACTTTCCATGAATGAGTTTATTATTACTTTTAGAGAGTGCCTAGAGGCATCTTTAATTATTGGTATAATTTATACGGTACTAGATAAAAATAACTTACATCAGGAAAAAAAAATTCTTTGGTACGGGGTTTTGGCCTCTCTTGCTGCAAGTATAATTGTAGGTATAGGACTTGCATCAATTAACGATGTTGTAGGAAATACCTCTTTTGAAAAATTATTTGAAGCAATATTTATGTATATAACTGCAGGTATTTTATTCTACGTTATCTTTTGGCTAGCAAGACATGTAAGTGATAGAAAAGAAATAGAAAGTTCAGTTAAAACAGCTGTTGCGGGATCTAGTTTGGCTTTATTTTTATTAGTATTTTTTGCCATTCTTAGAGAAGGGTTTGAAACTGCTTTATTTCTAATTGCCAGCCTTACTAATACAGGAACATTTTCATACTTTGGATTTTCTATTGGTATATTTTTTGCTATTTTAATAGGCTATCTTGTTGTTATTCAGGGGAGAAAAGTTGATCTTAGATCATTCTTTAAAGCAACAACATTACTTCTTGTCTTCTTTGCCTCTGGAATGGTTGCTTATGGAACTCACGAAGGAGAGTCTTACTTGGTAAAGAGTGGTCAATTAGAGAAATCTAGTATTGTAAGAGTCTGGGATATTCATCCGCCCTTAAAGACCTTAAAACCAGATACAAATAAAATATTTTATTCATACAGCACATCGGACGATAAATATTATCATATAATTCACGATAAAGGATCTATAGGTGTCTTTCTAAAAGGTTTCTTTGGTTATAATAGTAATCCCAACTGGGTTGAGTTTATGTTATGGGTATTATCATTACTATTTGGACTTAGAATGTGGTCCACTTTTTATAATGTAGGAAGAAAAAATACTTAATATAACTTTATTAAAATAGCTCTTTGAAAATCAAAAATATTCTAATTAAAGTTAATAATAATTCTCTTTTAAAAGTTATTTTTATCGTCTAATTTTGATTTAGATCATTGAGAAGGTTTCTTGGAAAAAATACTGTCATATAAAGCATTAGTTGATGATACTGGTAAGCGTATAGATCAATTTTTAGCCAGTAAGGAACAAAATATTAGCAGAACAAGAATAAAGAATCTTATACTTGAAGGAGCTTTAAAACTAGACAATCAAGTAATTAACGACCCTTCTTATAAGATAAAAGAAAATGATATTTATACACTTTTTATTCCAGAGGCAAAGGATCCAACTCCAAAGGGAGAAGATATTAAATTAAAAATTATTTTTGAAGATGAAAGCATAATAGTCATTGATAAACCAAAGGGGTTGGTCGTTCACCCTGCCCCAGGAAACCAAAGTCAGACACTTGTAAATGCTCTAATTAATCACTGTGGAAAAAGCTTATCGGGTATAGGTGGTGAAAAAAGACCGGGAATAGTCCATCGCCTAGATAAGGACACAAGCGGTTTAATTGTTGTCGCTAAAAATGATAAATCTCATAATGGATTATCAGAACAATTTAAAAATCATGGTAAGGATGGAAGATTAATTAGATCTTATAAAGCTATTGTATGGGGTATACCAAGATTTTCTTCTGGTAAAATTTCAACTCTTCTAGGAAGGTCAGCTAAAAATAGAAAAAAAATTACAGTCTATGATGATGAGAAACCAGGAAGAAAATTAGCTATTACTCATTGGAAAATTATAAAAAAAGATAGCGTTAATAATATTTCTTTAATTGAATGCAAATTAGAAACGGGGAGAACTCATCAGATACGGGTTCATTTAGATCATCTATCGCACCCTGTAATAGGCGACCCCTTGTATGGACAGGGATATAAAACAAGAATAGAAAAACTAGATGATAAAATGAAGAAATTAGTAAAAAATCTTAATAATAAACAAGCCTTACATGCAGAGCAGTTAGGGTTTGAACATCCAATTTCAAAAGAAAACCATATATTTCAATCAGATCCACCCAAAGAAATGCTAGATATAATAAAATTAATATAAAGCTCCCCCTTTACACATACGTCAAACATAACCATATAATAACTATTAAATTAAAGGAAAAAATATGAATCTTCCTGTTTTATCAGGTGATATTGGATTAAAAAATTACCTTGAAGAAATAAAGAAATTTCCGATGCTTAGTGCGGAAGAAGAGTATACGCTGGCTAATCGTTGGCAGGTTCATAAAGATACTAATGCTGCGCATCAATTAGTAACAAGTCACCTTAGGTTAGTTGCAAAAATTGCGATGGGCTATAAAGGTTATGGCCTTCCCATAACTGATATTATTTCAGAGGGCAATATCGGATTAATGCAGGCAGCACAGAAATTTGATCCTGAAAAAGGCTTTAGGTTAACAACTTATGCGATGTGGTGGATAAAGGCAGCAATGCAAGAATATATTCTCAGGTCATGGTCTTTAGTAAAAATAGGAACAACAGCAGTTCAAAAAAAGTTATTTTTTAACCTTAGAAGTGCAAAAAATAGAATACAAGCTTACGAAGAGGGTGATTTAAAGCAAGAAAATTTAGAAAAAATATCTAATCAACTTAATGTTCCTGAAAAAGAAGTTATCAATATGAATAGAAGACTATCCGGAGGTGATCCTTCCTTAAATGCCTCTATAAAGACAGATGGTGAACAAACAGGAGAATGGCAAGACTGGCTTGAATCTGACGAGCCAAATCAAGAAGAAACTTATTCTGAAAGAGAGGAAGAAAACCTGAGGAAAGAGATGATTAATGAGTCTCTCCAGGTATTAAATGAAAGAGAGCTGGACATTATTCAAACTAGAAAGCTAAGTGATACACCAACAACTCTTGAAGACCTGAGTGAAAAATACAATATTAGTAGAGAAAGAATCCGACAAATAGAGGTTAGAGCATTAGAAAAAGTAAAAGAAGCACTCGAACAAAGTATGAGTGAAAGGAACATTATTGATATTTAAATATCATTTATCAAAAACCACAATTCATCCAATATTCCAAATAAATCATCGAAGAAATTATCTTTTGTTTTTGAAAGTCTAGTATATTTTTTATCGAAATCAGCATGGCCATATGCGGAGTACTCCCAATCAATGATTCTTAATCCATTATTTGTTTTTATTATATTTAAAGAGGATAAATCATGGTGGCACAGAACTGGTTTCCAGTCTTGATTCTGAAAGTCTTCTAGGTAAGGGTAAAAATTATCTAATTTCTTTAATAATCTCAAATCTATATGAGAGTTTTTAGAAATAAATATTTCATATTTTTTAAAATGTTCTAAGTAATTAAACTTAGGAATATTGATTTTTATTTTCTGATATTTATCAATCATATCATTTAAATACTTATTATCTTGGCAAGAGATTTTATCTAATGATAAAGGCGTTCCTTTAATAAATTCAGTAATCAAAAAATTATATTCTTGATCACAATAAACAACTTTAGGTCCAATAGATTTATCTTTAATAGAATTAAGTATTTTTAATTCTCTCTGACGGTCAATATTGTAGTTATGAGATTTTTTTGAATTTAAGCGTAAAACATATTTTTTTAAATCATCCTCAATTAAAAAACTTTGATTTGTTTTCCCAGAGGTTAATTTCTTAAATTTAATATTTCTCATATCAAGCCCAAAATCAGGGCAATCGTTTAAAATTTCTTTAATATAATTATAGCTGTTCATAATAAGATTTACGCCACTCAAAATAACCTAAAATAGAAATTACTTGATAACTCAATAACAATAAAACAGTTAAATAAAGCTCTCTATCTAAATTAAGAAAAATACCAACACTATTAATAACAATCCAATAAAGCCAATTTGATAATATCTTTTGAGTAACCATATAGGTTGTTATTACAGACGCCCATGTCGTAAAAGAGTCTAAGTATGGCCTAACTGCATCTGAATGACTTAAAAAGTAACCTGAAGAAAAAGATAGAAGAATAATTAATGATATTATTAATATATGCTTATTAACTGACCATATTGTTATTGATTTGTGCTTTTCTTTACTTCCATTTCGCCACTGTCGCCAACCATAAACAGCCATTCCTAAATAATAAAAATTTAAGAGGGACTCCATGTAAAGCGAAACATCCCAATATAAAAAAATATAAATACTTGTACTAAAAAATGCTGCATACCAACATGCAATATTTTGTTCCATTGCTAAATAAAGGTAGGATAATGCAAATATGACTGCTAATATTTCAAAAAAAATCATCATAAAACTTTTATCCTAAAAACTCACCTTTCCATTAACTCCTATAACTCTTGGTGCAGCATATTGATTATACGACTCGGTAATATAAAATTTTCTTGGATCATTCCCAAAACTTCCAAAACCCCTAGTTTGATAATCCTCATTAGTTAAGTTTTTACCAAATAAATTTATCTCCCACCTATCTAGCTTATATCCAATAAGAAAATTTAAAAGAGTGTAACTGTCTGACTTGGAGCTATGCCTATCGGAGAAATAAAATTCATCTTTTGATTCAATATTAAAATTAATAAATATATTTTCATTGAAATTATACTTAATTAAAAAATTAAATTGATAATTTGGAGCATGTGATTGATCTCTTCCAGATAAATCAAAAGAAATTCCATTCACTGGATCTGCATTAATATGTGAATAGCTTAGAAAATCTTTAAGTTCAGTTTCAAGTATACCTAAAGAAGAAGATACCTCTAATTTATTATTAATCATCCATAAAAGTTCCAATTCAAATCCATAGTTAGTTCCTGAAGCTGCATTTCCTATATAGTCAGTAAAGGTACATGGACATTCACCTCCCTCAATACCGCTTTTAATTGAGGTGACAAGGCTTTGTTTTGTCTGGACATCATCTCTATCTTGATAAAAAAGTGATGCCTGTAAAAATAGAGTTTCATCAAGCAATCTAGTTTTTATACCTGCTTCATAATTCCACATTGTTTCAGATTTATAATTCAGATTTTCTTGATTAATTTTGCCGTCTATATTAATTCCACCAGGTTTATAACCTCTAGAAATTAAACCATAAACCATTGTTCTTTCATTAATTTTATTTTGTATAGAAAGCTTTCCACCCCAGAAATTTTCAGAATTGGAGTACTGATTGTTAAATAAGCAACTTTCAGGTCTTGGATATATCGCAATACAAAAAAACCCTTCAGGGGCTGGTCCATTATTATCTATATAATTAGCTTTTCTTTTTTCGAACCTCAAGCCACCGATAATTTTAACTTCCGTAGTAATATTGCTATCAAATTGACCATAAATAGCTGAATTTTCTGTATCAAATGAACTCTTAAAATTATTCTCAAGATAAGTATACTCTCTAAGTAAATTAATATCCTGACCTCTATTATAAACACCTACAACCCAAGGAAAATTTTCTGAACCAGAAACATATCGAATATCTAAAGTATGATTTTTATTATCTCTTTCAAAACTATCAAAAGAAGAATACCACCAGTCAAAACCATGTATAGAAAAATCACATGGCGTATTATTACAAATACCGGTATTACTCCAATCTTCATCATATGCATAGCTTAAGTCAGATTCTGCATAGCTCACTAAAATTTCAAGACGATTATTACTTTTAAGGTCTCTTTCTATTTTTAATGAAGAAGCGGAAGTCTTTTGTCTATCATGACCTGGATTATCTGAATAAGTAACCCTAGTATTATCAAGACTAAAAGCATCATAACCATTATCAATATCTCCATAAAAAATATTCAATATTAGATTAATATTATTCAAATTTTTAGTGAATTTTGCTTTTGCTATTGTTTGATCTAAATTATTAGTATCATCTTTATTCAAAAAGATATTCTTAACATAGCCATTACTTTTAGAATTTTTAATACCAACTCTATATCCAATTTGACCTTCAGAAGTCCCACTTAAAACTGCGCTTATATTCCTTCCACCATATTCTGAAATTAACGCCTCTATTTGAGAATAAAAATCTTTTGTAGGATTATAGCTTACCATATTAACCAAGCCTGCAAGAGCATTTGCTCCATATAATGTTCCTTGAGGACCTCTTAATATTTCAACTTGTTTAATATCAAAAGTTGATGCCCCTAAAGCAATACCAGTAAAATCTATACCATCAATAATAACGCCAACAGAATAGTTAACTGGTTCAGTAAACTCACTTCTTTCACCAATACCTCTAATTTGGTAAAATTTTCCCCTTGATGCACCAGTTGAATAGTTTACGTTTGGCGTCATAAACAATAAATCTTCTAAATGATTAGCATTCCTTTGATTGATATCATCAGAGCTTAATACAGAAACACTCATAGGGAGGTTAAATGGGTTATCATGATTAAATTCAGCAGTTACAACTATCTCGTCTATTGCTTTGTAAGGTTGAGTTTCATCAGCCAAAACATCAAAATAATTTAAAAATAAAAGGAAAGTAAACAAAAAATATTTCATTAAAAAAACTCCTACTAAATTAATAAGCAGAAACGATTATTGATGAGGCGGTAGAGAAAAATCCATTCCTACGCCGGCATTAACCGGATCAGGTTCAAAGGGACAGGTAGTTTCCATCTCAGCCTTAAGGCACCCCTTGGACAAAGAGATTGTTACAACTATTCAAAAAAACTTACAAGTAATTTTTAATCTTCAAAAGGGTCTTTAACCAGAATGGTATCTTCTCTTTCCGGACTAGTGGATAGAAGTGACACTGAACATCCAATAAGTTCTTCTAGTCTTTTTACATATTTTATTGCTTCGGCAGGAAGGTCGTTCCAGCTTCTTGCTCCATAAGTTGAGTCGCTCCAACCCTTTACATCTTCATATATTGGCACAACTTTAAATTGGTCCTCTGAAGCAATAGGAAGGTAATCTATTCTCTCTCCATTCAACTCATAACTGGTACATATTTTTATGGTTTCGAAACCATCAAGAACATCAAGCTTTGTCAGAGCAATTCCATCTATTCCACCAACTTCTATAGCGTGCCTTACCATTACAGCATCAATCCATCCACACCTTCTTTTTCTTCCGGTGTTTGTCCCAAACTCATGTCCTTTTTTCCCTAACTCTTCTCCAATCTCGTTTTCTTGTTCTGTAGGAAAAGGCCCTTCACCAACTCTAGTTGTATAAGCTTTAGTTATTCCTAAAACAAAGTTTAAAGCCTTTATGTTTTGCCCAACCCCAGAAAGTGCTGTTGGAGAAATTGTGTTAGACGATGTTACAAAAGGGTATGTTCCATGATCAATATCAAGCATTACCCCTTGAGCACCCTCAAACAAAATTCTTTTTCCTGCCTTTCTAGCATCTGATAAAATAGATGAAACTCTTGCTTTATAGGGAAGAATTTGATCAGAAATAGCTATCAACTCATCAAGAACATTTTTAGGATTAAGTTCCTCATAACCCATTCCTCTCAAAATAATATTGTGATGATCAACTAATCTTTTAACTTTACCTGATAAAGTTTCTTTATTTGCAAGATCGGCTAGTCGAATAGACCTTCGCCCTACTTTATCTTCGTAAGCTGGTCCTATACCTCTTTTGGTTGTTCCAATTTTAACATTTTCATTACTACCTTCTCTCAAAGAATCAAGACTCTGATGGAGCGGTAAAATTAATGTTGCATTTTCTGCTATTTTTAAGCTGTCTGGTGTCACCTTTATTCCTAGATCTGTAATATACTTAATTTCTTTAGATAAAGCCCACGGATCAATAACAACTCCATTTCCTATTACTGAAAGTTTACCGCCCCTTACTATTCCTGATGGTAATAAGGCTAATTTATAGGTTACACCATCAATAACTAATGTGTGACCAGCGTTATGACCTCCTTGGAACCTAACTACAACATCAGATCTATTGGAAAGCCAGTCAACTATCTTTCCCTTTCCTTCGTCACCCCATTGTGAGCCGATAACAGCAACATTAGCCATTTTTATTTACCTTATTAAATAATATTAAAGTTTAGACTTTTAACTTGAACTACAGAATCAAGTTTTTCAACTTCTTTTATGACATTTTCATTCACAGCCTTATCAACTCCTATTAGAGCCATTGCATCCTTTAAAGGACCCGTTCTTCCAAGATTAAAGCTTGCTATATTAATTTTTTCATCACCTAGAATATTACCTAAACTACCAATTAAACCAGGTACATCTTTATTTGTTACATAAAGCATATTTGGCATAAGGCCGGCCTCTAAATTAATACCATTAATTTGAACAATCCTAGGTTGGCCATCAGAAAAAATAGTTCCTCCAATTGAGAATTTTTCTTTTTTAGAGACTAGGTTTATTCGAATATAACTTTCATAGGCGCTATGTTCATCTTTTTTTGTTTCAGTAATCGCAATACCCTTATCGCGAGCAATGGTTGCTGCGCTAACCATATTTATATCAGGTAAAGTTGAACTAAGTACTCCTGCTACGGCCGCAGACGTTATTGGCGCACAATTATAATCTGAAACATCACCAACATAATCAATTGCTATCTCGTCAAAGTTTAAAGGCATTAATTGACCGGCAAATAACCCTAATTGTTCAGATACTTTTACAAAAGGTTTTAAAATAGGAGCTTCGCTAGCTGAAATTGATGGCATATTAATCGCATTAGAAACTGCTCCAGTTAATAAAAAATCGGACATTTGATCAGCCACTTGTAAAGCAACATTCTCTTGAGCCTCTAATGTAGATGCCCCTAAGTGCGGCGTACATATAACATTCTCCATTCCAAAAAAAATACTTTCTTTTGCTGGCTCAACCTCATACACATCAACAGCAGCCCCGGCTACCTTACCTGAATCTAAGCTATCTTTTAAATCCTTTTCGTTAATAAGACCCCCTCTTGCACAATTAATTATAAAAACACCGTCTCTACAATCCTTAAGGGACTTGCTATTAATAATATTTGCAGTTTGGTCAGTTAAAGGAACATGAAGTGTAATTATATCACTTAAATTCAATAATTCATCTAATTCAACTTTCTTGACTTTTATTTCCAAAGCTTTTTCTTCAGTTAAAAATGGGTCATAAGCAATAACCTTCATCTTCAGACCTAAAGCGCGATCAGCTACAATTGAACCAATATTTCCACATCCAATAATGCCAATAGTTTTTCCTGTAATTTCAGTACCCATGTACTTCGATTTCTCCCAACTACCAAGGTGAGTTGATTGATTTGCTTGAGGGATATTTCTTACTAGAGACATTGTCATAGAAATAGCATGTTCAGCAGTTGTTATTGCATTACCAAAAGGTGTATTCATAACTGCGATACCTTTAGATGTTGCAAAAGGTATATCAACATTATCAACACCAATCCCAGCTCTTCCTATAACCTTAAGACTATCAGAAGCTTGGAGAACTTTTTCTGTTACTTTTGTAGACGAACGAATTGCCAGACCATCATACTGGTCAATTATCTTTATAAGATCATCTCGATCAAGCCCTGTTATAACATCAACATCTATTCCTCGATCAAGAAAAATTTTTTCTGCTTTAGGGCTTAATTTATCTGATATTAAAACTTTAGGCATAATAGCTCCTATTTTCCAATTATCTCATTAAATGCATGATTATAAGCCCAATCTATCCAGGGTAGCAAAGCACTTACATCGGTTGGCTCAACTGTGGCGCCAGTCCAAATTCTTAAACCTGGAGGAGCACTTCGATGATTAACTATATCAAGCGCAACACCTTCACGTTCAAGTAAG
>Ga0115551_1002467_pt1 | contig 11240 bp, 11 predicted proteins | sample COGITO_mtgs_1103_FD_87179 | JGI IMG/M metagenome (GOLD analysis project Ga0115551, IMG submission 87179) | Pelagic marine microbial communities from North Sea - COGITO_mtgs_110321 | ecosystem: Environmental > Aquatic > Marine > Epipelagic | place: Germany:Helgoland, sampling site Kabeltonne... | reverse complement strand
GCCGCCGGTTTATCGGCTTCGAGGCGAATAAAGATTTATCACTGATGTCAATGAAAAGAATAGACCAAAATGACAACTAAGTAGATATGGATTATATTGAAAAAATAAAACAAGATATGTATCAAGCTATGAAGGCTAAAGATAAGGTAAAAGCCAACATTCTTCGCTCTCTTCTTGCTTCACTAAAAAAAAAACAAATTGAGGATAAGAATACTTTAAGCGAAGAAATATTTTACACCATTGTAAAAAAAATGGCAAAACAGCTTAAAGAGTCTATGGAAGTATATCATGAAGCCGGTAGGAAAGAACTTGCTGAAACAGAAAAATCTGAATTAAAAATTATTCAAGAGTATCTGCCAAAGCAGCTTTCTGAACAAGAGACTTTAAAGCTAATTAAAAATGTTATTAATCAAGTTTCTGCAAAATCTGTATCTGATATTGGAAAAGTAATGTCATTAGTTATGCAGCAAAGCGGCGGGAAATTAGATGGTGGGTTAGCGAATAGAATTGCCAAGCAATTATTGCAATAAATGGGATGGTTTTTAGATGGCATTGCGCTCTCTTACATGCTTTTTAATGGTGTTATAGGATACAATAGGGGGCTAGTAGACGAGTTAGGAAGACTATTCACATTAGTTTTATCAATTTTAATTGCCACAAGTAAAACGGCGTATTTTTCTAATTTGATTTTAAAAAACATGAGCATTGAACCATGGTTATCTACTTTGATTGCTTTTTGTCTAATATTTTCAACGGTTTTAATATTTGGAAGAATATTAACAAGGTTGTTTAAAATTGCACTTTTATCTAAATCTAATATTTGGATGAATAATATATTGGGCTTCTTTTTTGCTAGTATTAAAGGATATTGTATTATTTCCGTATTTTTTTGGATTATTAGTATTTTACCTTTAGACAAATGGACAATCATAATTGAACAAAATTCAAAAGTAGTTCAAACTACCAATTATTTTAGAATTAGTATTATAAGTTTTTTTGGTTGGGAAGACCCTGTCTTCTACAGTGCAAACTTTTTAAGAAAGTTAGTCCAGCCCTGATGCCAAAAATTCCGCAAAATACAATTGATAAGATTCGAGATTTAGCAGATATCGTTGATGTTATTTCTACAGAAATTGAGCTTAAAAGAAGAGGGGTAAACTATTTTGGTGTGTGCCCGTTTCATGATGAAAACACTCCATCATTTAGTGTCTCGCCATCTAAGCAAATATATCATTGCTTTGGCTGTGGAAATGGAGGGAATGTATTTACTTTTATTATGGAGTTTCAAAAATTAACATTTTTTGAGGCTATTAAGTTTTTAGCGAATAAATACAATGTGGTTTTAGAGATTGCAAATAGTAATTCATCTTCGAATGAATATTCATTTTTAAAAAAAATTCATGAGGATGCTACTCTTTTATTTCAACAAAATTTATTTTCTGATGCTGGTAGAAATCCATTACAATATTTAATGGATAGAAACCTCAGTGAAAGTGTGATAAAAAAATTTCGAATTGGATTTGCTTTTGACAGTTGGAATAACCTCTACAACAAAATCAGTTTCGATTACAAGGATAAATTTCAAAATATAATGAAAACGGGCCTATTTATTCGCTCTGAGAAGGGTACTTTCGATAGATTTAGATCAAGAATAATATTTCCGATATTTCATCAATCAGGGGAAGTAATTGCCTTTGGTGGAAGAGATTATAAGAAGAACGACCTTGCAAAATATTTAAATTCTCCTGAAACAGCTATTTACCAAAAAAGCAATACTTTATATGGTTTACATATAACAAAAGATGATATAAGAAAAAAAGGTTATGCTCTTCTTGTAGAAGGTTATATGGATCTTTTACAATTATACCAAGCTGGAATAAAACCGGTAGTATCTGTATCGGGAACTTCCTTAACAAAAAACCATGCTAATTTAATATCCAAACATGTCAAAAAAGTCATCTTACTTTATGATGGAGACTCAGCCGGCGCGAATGCGGTTCTACGTGCAGGCTTTATCCTCCTTCAGGTTGGTGTAGAGGCTTATGTTGTTCGACCCCCGGACAAATTAGACCCGGATGACTGGCTTTTGGAACAGGGATTTGATGCTATAAAAAAAGCTATTCAAAGCCCAACTGAGTTTCTTGATTTCCACCTTGAATTTCATAAAGCAAAAAAGCTTAGAGGCGTCCAAAAAAGTGATTATTTACATGACATAATAGGAAATATTAAAACCATAAATGATTCAATCATTAAAAACGAAATAATTAGAGACCTTGCAGAAAAAATGAGGATACAAGAAATAGATTTGTTGCAAATACTTAACTTGAAAAGAAACTTTAATAAATCAGAAATTGTTGATGTAGATCATAATTTATTTGAGTTCAAAACTAAAATACAAAGAGCGGAGTTAGAATTAATCAAAATTTTTATTAACTCAAATTTTAAGGCAAGAAAAGTGTTGAAAAAAAACATTGGCCTTGACTTATTTTCCCATGAGCTACTTATCAAGATTATAAGTAAAATACTTAATGACGAAACAATTGAAAATTCTAAACTTGTAGAACATTTTCCAGAAAAAAAAGAACGTGAATTTATATCACAGCTTTTAATAGAAGGAAAAGAAGAGGAGTATTCTGAGAAAGTCGTTACAGATTGTATTAAAACAATTAAATCGATTGCTATTAAAAATAGAATTGAAGACCTTAGATTTGTTATCCAAGCCAATGAAAAATCAGGAGTAGGCACATCAAAAGAATTAGAAGAAGTAATGAAGCTTCAAAAAAAACTTATAGAGTACCGTCAATGAGGCATTGGATATTTGTATTGATATTTTCTACTCTTCTTGGGAATATGAATGCTCATCAAGTTCAGCTTGTTACTCATCATGAAAAAGAAAACGGTGTTCTCATAAGGATAGTTGTTAGTAATGTACCCGAGGTTGATGATATCGCAGGCTGGGTTGGGCAAGAAAATTGGTTCTACTTAACTTTAAATAAATCTGTTTTTGCTGAAGACGTTTTGGAAAGTCTTAAAGCAGGCTCACCAATTTTAGAGATTGAAGGAATTCAGAATCCTGAATCTGTTCAAATAGGCTTTCTAATGGAGAACTATATTTCTGATTTTGAAATATTTCATTCACCTTCAAACAGAGTATTTTTAATTCATCTTTGGCATAAGCTTGATGTCGAAAATATTGCAGATATAAAAAAATCTGAAAATAAAAACAATAACAAAATCTTTTCGCTAATTGATCAAAATAAAAATCGAAAACCTTTTTATGAATCTTTCATCGATGCTCGCGAAAAGTATGGCCCTGAAAAATATTTTGTTTGGTATAATAATTGGTACAGTACGGAAGATGAAATAACTAGTTCAACTGATACTGCAAACAAAAGTAAAAGTAAAACAGATATATGGGAAAAACATTGGTCGGGAGGAAGCTCTTTAGAAAAAAAAGATCTTACCTACGGTCCTCCATTACCTGCGAGAGTAGAAACATCCAATACTGCTCTTCAAAAAACTAAAACTATAAAAACACAAGAAGAAATTCTAAATAAGAATGAAGTTTCTAAAAATATTACAGAAAAAAAATTAAATGATTTAAAAAATGAAATAATTGAAAGAAAAAAGAAGCTAGTCGAAAAAGAAAATAAGCTTAAAAGTAAAAAACCTAAGAAAATCAAACAAAAAGTAAAGCCTAAGATTATAAAGAAAAATAATTCAGAAGATTTAGCGGCATATGCAATCGAACCAAATCTTACAAATAGAAAGACATATCTTAAAATAGGTTGTAATCTTACCGGCGTAAATGTATATCTAGATGGTCGCAGAGTAGGGAAGACACCTTTAACAAAAAGGCTGCCTGTCTCTTCCGGTTGGCACAGAATAAGAATTGATGTTCCCGGAGCAAAAAAATTCAATAAGTCCGGGATCCCAAATCCAGACTTTAGAGATGTTTTTATTACGAAGGGTAGAACTCAAAAAGTCACTTTTAACTTTTTAAATGATGAAGAACAGCCTGGATAAAGTGTCTAAGAATTTTTTGACTCCCGTTAGGTTTCATAAATTACTTATTTATATCTTATTTATAGCGAGCTTAAGCGGGCAATTCAATTCAAGTATTGTACATATTGATATTATATCAGAGCCCGAAAAAGTAGAAACTTCAATTATTTTTGATGAAATCATTGATCGAGATGATGTGTCTGGCTGGATTGATCGTAATAATTATTTTACATTAAGTTTGTTCAATGTCTCATTAAATACAAATAAAGTAATTTCTGACGAGCATAAGTATCCTCTTCTTTCTGTTGAATCTGCAAATACAGATGGTTCCGTACAAATAATTTTTAATACGGCAAAAAAAATAGAATCTTATCAATTAATTCGTCATTCAAAAGATAAAAACCTTTTAGTTATTTTAAACTATGGTAAAGATCACGAAGAAGAAAAAGATGAAGATGAAGGTGGACTAGTCCAATCTTTTATAGTCGAAGAATTACCAGATACTTTTGACGTAATGAAAGATCGTTGGAGGCATCCTAAAAATTGGAAAGAAGCTAGAGAACGTTCAAGTATAAGAATATTATGTGATACAAAAGACTTACCAATATATGTAAACAATCAACTTGTTGGAAAAACGCCATTAGAATATGCAGTTGATGTGCTTCCGGGTTGGCACCAAGTTGGTTATTTCCCTACTGATCCAGCGCTAACTCCTCAACCGAAATCTCCAAAAGAAAAAATGATGGATAATATATTAAGGATGGGGGTTCTAGATGTGTATGTTGAGGAAGGTAAAGAGCAGGAAATAGTACTTAATTACCAGAGCCTAGATCAAGATGTATTAGCGTTTCAAAAAAGCATCACTGCTGGTAGCTGGATTGGATTTAGTTTATTTTTTTTACTAGTTGTGCTTACGAGTTGGGGGATAGCATAAAAAAGAAATCTCTTATATGGTTTTTATTAATCACTCTTTTTTTACCGATTCAAAATGGTGTTTTTTCTCAAACAAAAGAGAAAAGTAAAGTACCTAAACGACTTGTCAAGGGCAAGTCGCTCTATTACTCCTATTGGAATCCATATAGAAGAAAATTAGATAATAAACATAGTCGTGATTTTTTCATATCAGTTCCATACTTTGAAGCCGTAAAAAATAAGCAGGGAAAAATCAAAACCGTAGTCAAGTATAGTCCTAAAAATGAGAAAATTGATTCTTGGCACTTAGTATGGAACCGAAAAGGGGATCGGTCAGAATACCAGATAAAATTTCATCAAAAAGGTGAAATAACAAGGCTAGATAGTTTGCTATTTTCCCATAAGCTAAGTGAGGTGAAGCCTGGCTGGAGAGCTAAAGTAAAAAGTAAAAAAGATGGAAGGCCTCTAAGGTATGATGTATATGATGAAAATGGAATTAGGTTGTATTTTTACAGATTCCATTATGCGCAAAGATCTGATTCAATCTTGTCTATGGAAACAATACAATCATCCTATTTTAGATCAGATAGTACATTGGTAGGTCGGCATGTTCTCTTCATGGAAAATGGAGAATGGTTGAGAGAAATTCACTTTAAAAATTCAAAAAATGATTTAGAGGGTGTGACCAAATTTGATGTTTCCTTAGCTAATGAGGAAACAGTAATAACTAGGTTAGACAAAGAAGGCAAAGAAATAGGAAGTAGAATTATTCAATTATCGTACCCTGACCAATTATCTTACAGGTTTGAATGGAAACCAGATACAGTTTTAATTGTAGAGAATATAGAAATTAAAAAGGATACTATAACGACATACATAAGCCCTGTTTTAACTAGTCTTTGGTACGGGCTTCCTCTATTTAGTGAATCTGCTTTAAACTCAAAATTATCAAAACCAATTTTTGGCTTTTTTTTTGCACCAAGAGGTAATATGATTATAAAAGGGAAAAAATATAGCCTAGGAATGGAAGTCGTCGCTTATGATATTCCCATTCAAGATTCAACGGAGTCTATTAGTGGTATTGGAGCATTTGCAGCAGCGCAATATGATTTAAATAAAAAGTTTAAATGGATTCCTCAAAATGTTGAAGCAGCATTAAGGATAGGAGGAGGAATGCTTTCTAATGGTTATGGATTATCATTGAGTAGTTCTTTTGGATATCATTTTATACCTAGTCGTTTATATTTAGGTGTTTATGCTCAATCCATAATCGCTTTCGATGAAATAATGCCAGGTAAAACTACAGCTTGGAGCAGCCTTGGCATTTCTTTAGGAACAAATGTGGGCGATATAAACCCAGACTTATTAAGACCGTATAAAGACCGTTTGGATGAAGAAGCTTTATTTTTTAGCATGGCTAAAGAGTTATTAACTACCTCAGAACTAATTATTTCTGATAATAATCCTTTTATAATAGATACAATAATTTCAGAATTATATTTAAATCCGAATACTTTTAATGAGATGACATTAAGGACACCATTTTTTTTAAAACTTGGGCAATCAGAAATAAGATTTATTTTATCATATTTAAATTATACTTTTATCCCAAAAAATAACAATGACCCCATTTTTGGTAACGACGCATATTTTTTTGGTGTAAATATTAACTTAGATAATTTATTTGGTTTTAAAGAAAGCAACTTAAAAAAATATTTCAGTTTACAGGCTGGTTCATACAATACTGGTTTTGGAATTTTGACTGGGCTGAACATTGATTATGATATTAAAAGTATGCCAATATATGTAAGCACATATGGAAAACTATATGGTCTTCCAAATGAAGAAATTTTTACAGGTTGGTTAAGTTATGGCATTGGAGTAGGAATAAAATTAGATAAACTATTAAATAGAGCGGAACCAAAAGAATGAGTTTTTTATAAAAGGGGGAGTGAAAAATGAAATTAGTTTTATTAAGACATGGCCAAAGTAAGTGGAACTTAGAAAATAAGTTCACAGGATGGACAGATGTAGAATTAACAAAAAAAGGAGAATCTGAAGCTAAAAGAGCAGGGAAATTAATTGGGGAAGAGGGTATAAAACTCGATTTGGTTTATACTTCAGTTTTAAAAAGAGCAATAAATACGATGAATATTTGTTTATCTAACTTTGATAATAATAAGCCTGATATATTTTATGATTGGAGATTAAATGAGCGTCACTATGGATCTTTACAAGGACTAAACAAGTCAGAGACTGCAAAAAAATATGGAGATGATCAGGTATTAATATGGAGAAGAAGTTATGATATTAGTCCTCCATCACTTAGTTCGGATGATGAAAGACACCCGCGGTTTGATAAGAAATATGAAAGTTTAGATAAAAGTATTTTGCCTTCGAGCGAATGTTTAAAGGATACTGTGAAAAGATTTTTACCTTTTTGGGAAAAAACAATAAGTCTGAAAGTAAAAGAAGGTAAAAAAGTAATGATTGTCGCTCATGGAAATTCTTTACGCGCATTAGTAAAGCACTTAGATAGAATCTCAGATGATAAAATTATTAGTTTAAATATTCCAACAGGAATCCCATTAGTTTATGAATTAAATCAAGATTTAAAACCAATTAAAAGTTATTATCTTGGTAATCAAGATGACATTAGAGAAAAAATAAAAGCCGTAGCTAAACAAGGTGAGTCTAAATGAACTGTTTTGTTACTTTACAATAACTAAACTAAATAAGGCAATCGAGCTACTTATATTACCATTAATTAGTTGAATTATTTAAAAGGTAGATAAGCGAAAAGAGTGTAAGGTTTAGGATATTTATCAGTAGCTAAAAGAAATCCTTTATCTTCATACCTTGCAACTGCTTCCCATTTTCTTGAAGTCTTCTCACCTTCTAATTTAATTTCGATAGGAGGTGAATCTGTTAAGATTACCTTGTTGTTTACAATTTTAAATTCAATCAACCTTTCTACTCTTTGAGAAAGGCTGTGAGTTGGACCACTCCCATATTTTGCAGTTAAAACATCAATACCAGGCTTTAAAGTTTTTTTATCACCAGGGAAAAAGTAGTTAATTGCCCAAAATTGGTTTTTTCCATCCGTTTTCGTTGCATCTGCAATTCTATAATTAATTGAAGAAATTGTGTTTTTTTCGATGTCGTTTCCATATAAATTGATTGATAATGCATGTGGTTTTTCAACTAAGCTATCTCCATTTGCCTCAAATAACGCAATGATTCTATCTTTATTTATAATTAGAGATTCAAAAGACATATTATCAACATAGCTAGGAACAGTTAAAGTAGTTAATGTTTGTTCGGGGATTGTGATTTCTAAACTTCTTTCATCTATATGACCTCTAGCTAACAAGCAACTCATACTATCATCAAATTTTATTTCAATGGTTACATAAACCTCATATCCTCTAAAAGCAATAGACTCAAATGAATCGAAACCAGGGACCGTATTTTTATAATCTGGAGTATTAAATTTAATTTTTTGTGGTCTAATTGCAGTAGTGTCAATTTTATTAATCCTTGAATCAATTTCTGTTTTTTTTATAACAAAAGCATATCCATTTAAGTTCTCAGGTAATAAAATTAAATTATCATAATACCAGTCCATTCCAGAAATTTCTTCATCGCTGTTTTTCATAGGTCCATCAATATTCAGCATGATAGGTGAAACCTCTAGTGTTTTTTTTCCTGCACAAGAAAAAATTAGTAATAGAGCTAATGGTAATATGATTTTCATTTTAAGTAATAGTTATCTTATTTATCTTCCTGATTTTCGCATAAAGCGCGCAACATTTCAAATGAATAAATGCCAGAATGATGTCCATCTTGCCAATAAGGTCTTAACGCATAATATCCTACTGGCTGCAAACCACTTAATAAAAAACTTTTTTCTGAGTTAGGCCTTATTTCCCCTTTATAAATATTGCCAAAAACATCTTTTTCGCCTTCACAATTTGCACATGGACATTTCTCTCTAAGCATTTTTAGTTGTATGTACCCCTCTAATCCATCTGCCCATTTAAAAAGCATCAAATCATTTATTTGTTCATGCAATAGTAGTTTGTTTTTATCAAGATTCATCTATTTAAATAAAGTGATTTTTTTAGTTTCATGTCCTTTTTTGTGGATGAAAGTGACAAAATATATACCGCTAGTTAATCTATTATCAGAAAATTTAATAGAGTGCTTCCCCGGGGACCAATATTTATTGGATAAGTTTTTAACGAGTTTTCCATTAATATCAAAAACAGAAATGTTCACAAATTGTCCGATTGAAGTTTCAAAAGGAATTTTCACTTCAGGGTTAAATGGGTTTGGATACGCTTCTTGAATAGAAAATGTTTTAGGTACATTATTATTAATTGCTGATGTCGACAAGTTTTCCAAACTAACTGGACTAAAATTAAATAGCCCACTATTTATAGTAGTGAATGAAAACAAAGGTTTCCACATAGTGAAGCTGAAGTTTCCAGAAATAGTTTCTTCGTTGACCTCATTTATTTGGATGTCTCCTTGTGTAGCTATGTAAGAATCACCAATTAAGTTTTCAACAAAAAAAGATGACAGGCTATCGAGAGACAAAGAATCGCTAGCATTTGATGAATCAGTAAAAAATGTAAGCCATTGATTTGCAAAACTTGAATCAAGGTTAGGTACAAAAACAGAAAGCGTAGAAAGACTCAGGGGGTCTTCTATAATATTTGCTATATCAGTAATACTAATATCCCAGGACCAAGCTCTAGGCTGTAAAGGGAAAGTAGTATCCTCTAGAACAGTCAAAAACAAATCAAAAGCATTTTCTTCTCGTTGTGTAATTCCCATCATTAAAAATGAAGAAGAATCATTTAATGAGATATTTAAAGCACCGCCAAAACTGGTTGTGTCTTCAATGGAAGATGAAAAAGCTCCTGTCTCTGAGCCACTATAAAAAAAATCTATAGAACCTTGGTATAGAGTCTGGGAAAATAAAACACGGAACAAAAAGAAGATTAAGAGTTTTTTTGAAATCAAGAAAGCTAGCTACTCCTTCTAAGAGACAGCATAATAGATGCTCCAATATTTCCAAAACCAGTTAAAGACTCGTTTGGATCAGGAATCATATAACCATTTCCAAATAAGCGAAGACCTAAGGGAGAGTCTTCAAACCAATAGTCTAATGATCCACCTACGACTATACCTAATCCACCAGAATAGTTCTCATCCCAACCTAAGGAATATGTTATCCCACTCTCAATAGTTGGATGGAAATTATCGCCAAAAAAATTAAGTATTGGTTGAAGATCAGCCTTTAAAACAGAAGCAATTGTAATTGATTTAATTTTTTTAGATTTTTCGATTGTGCCAAATTCTTTATCAAAACCGAAAGTAATTAAACGTCCCCCAATTGACATATTTACAGGTCCAAGAGGTAAGTAGGGTAGTGAAAAATTAAGGCCTAATGTGGGTATTGCTGTCGGGTTTTCACCTTCTTCATTTTGAAGGCTTGGTCTAAAATAGACAGGACTTCCATAAAATCCAGATATTGAAAAGTAGTCCAAATTTCCTAAACTTACATATTCATCATCATTACTATCTTCTGAAGTAATATTTTCACTGATATTTCTCTGAATTACTGAAAATTTCCCATCAATATAAGTTTGTTTTGCTAGCCCATCTTCAACCAAAATAATACCATTTTCCAAGGAAAACTTGTCTATGTCAACAACAGGTATTTTTTCTGGCATAACAAGTCCTTCGGGAATGATAAAGACATGTCTTGTATCAGAAGAAGAGAGCTCTCCTTTTAACGTTGTACCGTCATAAAATGTAATAGTGGAATTCATGGAAAAAGCGTATCCAAGAATTATAAACACAAAATATAAATTTTTCATAGTTACCTCTTTAATTTTTTTAATGTGGGCCCACAGGGACTCGAACCCCGAACCAACGGATTATGAGTCCGCTGCTCTAACCAATTGAGCTATGGGCCCAGAAGTAAAGACCAGAAATTATGTATTTGATATCAATTTCTGAACTAATATAATTGTTTAGTTAAAATTTAATGTAGTACTAATTTACATCTTATAATCCATGTCAAAAAAAAATAATAAGATCAAAAACACTTTTCAGGTTTATGGATACAACAATTGTTTTCCACTTCTAAATCAATCTAAATATGAAATAATAAATGCATACATACTTGAAGATAAAAAAAGTTTTTTTTCTAATAAAATTGATTTTCAAAAACATCATGATTCAATAACTTTTTTAAAGAAAAATGACTTCTATAAAAAATTTGACAACCTTAGATCACAGGGTATAGT
>Ga0115551_1002451_pt1 | contig 11271 bp, 9 predicted proteins | sample COGITO_mtgs_1103_FD_87179 | JGI IMG/M metagenome (GOLD analysis project Ga0115551, IMG submission 87179) | Pelagic marine microbial communities from North Sea - COGITO_mtgs_110321 | ecosystem: Environmental > Aquatic > Marine > Epipelagic | place: Germany:Helgoland, sampling site Kabeltonne... | reverse complement strand
AAGTAAAGCCACCTATCTGAATTGAAATCTTCTTTAATATTTATATCTATTTTACAGATACCAATTAATCCTGATGGCGTTTTAGTATCAGATATTGTTTTTAATAATTTGGGTTGAATAACAGTAAGGTCGATCTTTTTTTCATTACAAAGTTTAAGTAAATCTGTGTTCAGGCTAGCCTCAGAATCAGTAATTATTACTTGTTCTAATAATTCGCTATTTTGTAAATACTCTTTAAGTGCCCTCTTTCCTTCAATTAAAAATAAGTTCTCTTTTAATCTCCCTTTTTTTGTTTTTAAAGATTGAATTTGTTTTAATCTATTGGCACTAAGCATACATAGAATTTTATTCAAGTTACGTTCAAAAGAAAAAGAAAAAATCTGGCAAAGCTCTTGGCCATATCATCATAAGCCGGTAATTTTGTTTCAATAAATAGAATCACAATAATATAATGAGTAAAAAACTTCCAAATATTGATTCTGATATATCTAGTTGGTATACAGAAGTAGTCACAAAAGCTGACCTCGCAGATTATGGTCCAGTAAAAGGTACAATGGTTATTAAGCCATATGGATTTCAATTATGGGAGAATGTAAAAGATATTTTTGATGACATGATTAAGAAAACAGGTCATACCAATGCCTACTTTCCACTTTTAATTCCAAAATCATTCCTTGCAAAAGAAGCCGAACATATTGAAGGGTTTGCTAAAGAGTGTGCAATAGTAACGCATACTAGACTTAAGTCTGAAAAAGGAAAAATAATTGTTGATCCAGATTCTCGTTTAGAGGAAGAAGTAATTATAAGGCCAACCTCAGAAACAGTTATTTGGTCAATGTATAAAAAATGGATACAATCTTATCGAGATTTACCGATATTAATAAACCAGTGGGCCAATGTTGTAAGGTGGGAAATGAGAACCAGGCTCTTTTTAAGGACAACTGAGTTTTTGTGGCAAGAGGGACACACCGCACACCAAACAAAAGAAGAGGCGCAGAAAGAAACTTTAGATATCTTAGAATTATATAAAAAATTAGCAGAAGAATATTTAGCAATCCCTGTTTTTACTGGTTTAAAAACTGATGCTGAAAAATTTGCGGGGGCAGATAAAACTTACTGTATTGAAGCTATGATGCTAGATAAAAGAGCATTGCAAGCAGGTACATCTCATAACCTAGGGCAAAATTTTGCTAAAGCTTTTGACGTTAAGTTTCAAACAGATAGTAATAGTGAAGAGTTTGTCTGGGCAACTAGTTGGGGTATTAGTACTCGTCTTATAGGGGGCGTAATTTTAGCTCATGGAGATAAAAATGGTTTAAGAATTCCTCCTAAAATTGCACCAATCCAAACAGTATTGATTCCTATTTTTAGAAGCGAAGATCAAAAAGATGAGATAAAAACATATATCAACCCAATAGAAGAAGAGTTGAAATCCATAGGGGTCCGATATTTTATTGATTGGAGCGACTCTTCTCCAGGATTTAAATTTAATGAATGGGAATTAAAAGGAGTCCCGGTTCGAATTGAGATTGGCCCGAGAGATGTTGAGTCAAAAAAATTAGTTATGGCACGTAGAGATAATGGAGAAAAATTTTCTATATCTAAAAATGAATTAGGCATAAAAATAAAAACGACTCTGGAAGAAATACAAAACAATTTGTTTAATCAAGCAAAAGAATTCAGAAATGAAAACACACATGATATCAAAACGTATGATGAATTTAAAAATATAATAAATAACGGTGGATTCGTTAGATGCGGATGGGATGGTGATTCAGAAACTGAATTAAAAATTAAAGAAGAAACAAAAGCAACAATCAGGTGTATTCCTTTTAATGAAAATCCTAAGGGGTTAAAATGCGTTTATTCAGGTAAAACAGCAAAACACGAAGTCATCTATGCTAAGGCCTATTGATCCTGTTGGGTCTAAATGATTGTCAGTTCCCCGGCGATTGTATTAAAAACATTTTCTTACGGCGAAACAAGCCTTATTTCAAGATGTTTTACTAAGGACAAAGGTAAGGTTTCATTTATTATTAAAGGGGCAAAATCAAAAAAGAATTTAATTGCTCCATATTTTCAACCACTTAGTTATATTAATATTATTTTCAATGAAAATGAAAAAAGGGAATTGCAGATTGTTTCGAAGGTTTCTTTTGAAAAAATATGGACAAAAATTCCGTTATCTCTAAAAAAAATGACTCTTTCGCAATCTATTCTTGAAATATCTGACTTTACGTTAGAAAAGAATGACCCATACCCAATATTGTTTAAGATATTAGTTGAAACACTTCAGCATTTTGAAACAGGTAGCCTTGATGAAAATATTTGTTTTTGGCATTACGAAAGTAAGCTGCTTTCAGAGATGGGTTTTTTGATTGATATGGAAGATAAAAACTTAAATGTAGAAGATTTGGTTTCTTTAGAAAAAACAGACAATAGTTTTAAGGTGTTATCAAAGTTAATTGAGGGTAATGTGTTTGATATTGATTTTGAAAACATTTCAAAAACAGACAAAAAAAACATTTCAAAATTTTTATATCAAAAATTATGTTATTATTTTGATGGTTTTGAAAGATTGAAATCTTTTAGAGTAATTAAAGATATTTTTTACAATGGATAGTCTAATATTTTTATACAGATTATCTCTGTTTTATTATATTATATTCAAATGAATTTATGAAATATAGATTACAGTTTAATCCGGGGGAGGCTGCTTATAAGCCTCAAATATTTACAGAAGCTATAAAAATATTAATTTCCATTAATTTTGTTATTTATGTGCTTCAGTCCTTAGCGGGTAAAGAAGATATTTTTTTTAGATTATTTGGACTAGTCCCAAACGTTTTTATTTCTGAGCTAATGCTTTGGCAACCATTTACATATATGTTTTTCCATGCACCATATTATTCTAGCATCGGGATATCTCACATATTATTAAATATGTTAGGATTATGGGTTTTTGGAAGAGAATTAGAACAGGCCTGGGGTAAAAGTAAATTTTTAAAGTATTATTTTTTAACTGGCATTGGTTCGGGGTTAATTACATATTTATTTCAAATAAATTCTGATAATCCAGTTATTGGTGCTAGCGGAGCTGTTTATGGTATCCTATTAGCCTATGGTATATCATTTCCAAATAGGATGCTTTACATTTGGGGTTTGATTCCTATCCGCTCAATTTGGCTGGTTGTTATTATGGGCTCTATTGCTTTTTTTGGATTATTAGGCAGAGCCGATGGGATTAGTCATGTAACTCATATCTCAGGAATGTTCATTGGGTATACACTTCTTAAAAAGAAATGGCAACTTGCAGATATTATATTTGCAATGAGAAAAAAGACTGTTGAATTTCAAGTGCAGAGGAAAGAAGATAGAGCTTTAAAGAAAAAAAGTATAAATAGAGATATTGATATGATTTTAGAAAAAATAAAAGAGGTTGGTTTTAGTGGACTATCAAATGAAGAGCAAAGTAAATTATATGAGGCTAGTAAGAGCTTGTCAAAAAGCGGACAAAGAGACTAAGGTTTTAGACTTAAACAAACGAGATAAGAAATGAAATCACAATTTGATTTTGGTACAATTATAGGGTTGATAGCAGGGATAGTATGTATTTTTGTTACAATGATTTGGCCAGAAGTTGATCGCGGTGAGATGATTTTAACGACAGATGGTGGATGGCGATTTGAGCAGCTATCTTGGTTCTATCAACCTCAAGCTGTTTTTATTGTTCTTGGTGGTGTTATATCTGCTACTTTAGTTAATTATCCGATTAAAGCTGTCATTAATATGGGTAATGTTTTTAAAAATGTTATTTTGTCTGAAAAATTCGATTTTTCATCTACAATTGATAAAATTGTAGTTCTTGCTGAAAAAGCGCGAAAAGATGGTCTATTATCCTTAGAAAGCGACTTAAATGATATAGATAGTGTTTTTTTAAGAAACGGTGTTGAGTTAGCTATTAATGAAAGAGACACTAATAGATTAAGAACTTTTCTTACAATGGATTTAAATAATATATCAACTCGCCATGTTAGTGCACAGGAAATTATATTATACATGGCGGCTTACGCTCCGGCCTTTGGAATGCTTGGTACTGTATTAGGGTTAATTATTATGATGAATAAATTTCAAATGTCTGGAGAAACATCATCTGTTGATTTTAATGTTGCAGATCAATTTCAATCTCTTTTAGTCGGGATGGGTACAGCCTTGATTACCACTTTTTATGGCGTGTTTTTAGCAAATATGGTTTTTTTACCTTTAGGGGGTAAATTAAAACGGAGATCTGAAAATGAAATAATGTTAAAAAATATAGTTTTAGAAGGCATTATAAGTATTCATGGGAGAGAGCATCCAGTTTTAATTAAAGAAAAATTGATGACTTTTGTTGCTATGTCTGAAAGAAAAACTCTTGAAACCAAAAAAGAATAATATTGCAAAACCAGAAAATATCACAAGAGTTAGCAAGAGCTAAAACTACAGCCTGGGCGTTAACATTTGCGGATCTAACAACCTTATTGCTAACCTTTTTTGTATTATTACTTGTAATCTTAAATGATGCTGAAGCTCATGTTGATCGATTAGTGAATATTATTCTAGATGAAACTGAGAGAGAATTAAGAACACTTCAACAAAATAATTTAGTAGAAATCGAGAGAGTTACTAAAGGTATAAAAATTACTCTTACTGGGTCTAAATTATTTAAATCTTTGTCTGCAGATTTAAATCCAGAAGCAGATCCAATATTAGTTCAAATTGGTGGACTGATTCGGACATCTACATTAATGAATATATATAAACAAAAACGTTGGAAGCCACTTCTAAGCAGAATAAGTGCAGGGCAAGACACATTAAATATAGAAATAAGAGCAGAGGGGCATACAGACGATAAACCAATACCTATGAACTCTAAATTTAGAAATAATTGGGAATTAAGTTCTGCTAGAGCTTTGAACTTAGTCCAAAGGTTGAGTGAACTTGCAGAAATGGATCAGCACTATTTTTCTGCACTTGGTTATGGTGAATTTCGTCCCAAAATCAGTTTACGTAATATTAAAAATAGAGCTGAAATAGAAGAAGCGAGGGCTCAAAACAGAAGAGTTGAAATATATTTTGATGCATTTATCAGGTCGAAAAATGAGAGTATTAAAAATCTTTAAAAAGAGCATAACGTGCTTTTTGCTTTTTTGTCTTTGTTCTCATTTTAATATTCAGGCTCAAATACAGAGTATCGTCACAACTAATAATCAAACTCAAGACTGGATTTTTGGTGATGGGCCAGAGCCAAAATGGGTTGTTGAGCTTTTACACGGTGCTTACCAAAATGTAAAAGAGGATAATAGTTTCATTTTAAAAGTCCCAATTGCGGGGTCGGGTATTAATTATTCTGCTTCTGTTGATGGAAATGCTGAAATAAAACAAGATGGTGATTACCTAATTATTACTCCAGAAAAAGATTATCATGGGACAATATTAGTTAATCTTAATTTAGATATGAGTTTTATATTGAATGTTCAGTCTGTAAACGATAAGCCTTCTTTGTCCACCACAGATAATAAAACAATAAAAGAAGATGAGATATTTAGCCTTGAGTTATCTGCGCAAGATGTTGAAGGAGATGAATTAACATACGGGGCTTCCGCTGATAATGGAGCAACTGCTAAAATCATCAAAAATAACTTAACCATTACACCTGAAAAAAATTACTATGGTCCTATAAATATTAATCTTGCTGTTTCTGATGGTAAGTCTACCGATGAATCTAGTTTTATATTAAATGTTGAACCGATAAACGATGCACCAGTTTTAGAATCTATTTTATCTAAAACTATGGAAAACAGAAATTATGTTGATCTTCTAATGTCTGGGTCAGATATTGATGGTGATAAATTGACTTATTCGGTCACTGGGGGTGATAATGTCGACTTTGATGTAGAAAATAATAAAATAGTGGTAAAGCCTAAGAAAAACTATCGTGGAGCTACTGCAATCAATCTCACAACCTCAGATGGGAAAAGTAGTGTGGATACTAGTTTCACGCTTATTAATCCCCTGCCTGGTTTATCTGCCTTCGCTCCTCAATCAATGCTAGAAGATGAAATATTAACTATTGTTTTGAATACAAGGGATGTTGAATTAGACCCGTTTAGATATAGAGTAAGAAAAACTGAAAATGCAAATATAGAGATTAATGACAATGAGTTAAGTATAATTCCAGATAAAGACTATTTTGGAGAGTTGATTTTAAACTTAAACATTTCAGATGGCGAAGACTCTACTGATTTCAGTTTTAATATTAATGTATTACCACAACCTGATTTCCCTATTGCTTATGCTGGAAATGATACAACAATAAGCAATGGCTGTAATTCTAGTTTGTTATTAGATGGAGGTAAGCCTTACGATGCGGATAATGATATAGCTAGTTATAAATGGACCTCACTAAGTGACAGTAGTACTATCCTTAATGGTAAAAAAGGGATATATAAATTCAAAAACTCTAAAAAAGATTTATATCAAAAGATTCTACTGACCGTGTCTGACAGTAAAGGGCTTAAAGCCTATGATACAATAAATGTAACCATAATAAGCGATACCCCCCCCTTAGCAAATGCCGGAGATGATTTTATAGCACCATTTGATAAGTTTGTTAGGCTCGATGGCTCAAGGTCGGTTGATGATGATAGCGAAATAATATATTTCTGGAGCATAGTATCTAGCGATGTATCTTTTAGTAAAATTGAGAGAATAAAAAGAGAACCTGTTTTCGAATACCCTTCAGAAATTACAAAGCCTAAGAATTTTATTGCATTATTAAAAGTTCAAGATGAAAATTCTTTTTGCTTCTCGGTTGATACCGTTCTTATAACGTGCTTGCCTAATGTTGATATGGCAGATAGTACTGTTAAATATGAGATTGTCAGAGCAAGTAAAAAAGATAATAGAGTATTTATTGATCTAAATGTGACAAACAAGCAATTCTGGCCATTTGATTTTGCAGCGTTTACTTTGATTTCTGTAAAAAACGAAGATAATAAGCTTGGTCAAATTGACCCTTACAAAGGGAGAAATACGGTAAAATATGGAATAGAGAACGAAGAAAAAGTTGGGGTAGAATTAGTTTATAATTTTGATTCTCCACCACAAGAGGTAAGTATCGTTTGTAAGTCAAATATGGCATTAACTGCAGATACTGTATTATTCAAGCAAAGTTTTTAATTATCAATAACCTTGAATATTTTTTCTCCTGGTTTTACCATTTTATATTTTTCCCTGGCAATTTTTTCGATATAGTTTAAATCGTTTTCTATTTTATTTTTTTCATTCTTTAATTTTTCTCTTTCTGCTCGCAGGTTTGCGATTTTGATCTGGATCAACTTCCGCTCATTTTTTATTTTATAAAGTTTTAGTAATCCATGGTCACCGAAAACAAATACAATTACCAAACTAAGACCTATTAAAAATACTAATCCTTGAAAAAATTGTTTTTGAAATATAGTTATAAATTTAGATTGTGATTTTTTAGTATTTCTTTTTGAAAAGTTTCTCCTCATTCACTTTTACCAAGGCATTCCATTGAGGGGAAAGAGGATGATCCCTTTAATTCTTCTTCAATTCTTAGTAACTGATTATATTTAGCGACTCTATCACTTCTAGATATAGATCCAGTTTTTATTTGGCCCATTCCCATTGCAACTGAAAAATCAGCTATGAAGGTATCTTCTGTTTCGCCAGACCTATGTGAAATAACAGCTCCATAACCGACTTGCCTAGCAAGATTCACAGCTTGGATTGTCTCTGAGACAGTCCCAATTTGATTTAACTTGATTAATATTGAATTCATTGATTTTTTATCAATCGCTTTCTGTAACCTCACTATATTTGTTACAGTTAAGTCATCTCCTACAATTTGTATGTTTTTGCCGAGTCGTTTATTGAGCTTTGTCCATCCTTCCCAATCGTTCTCATCTAAGCCGTCTTCAATTGATATTATCGGATATTTTTTAACTAAAGAAGCTAGATATTCAACCATTTCATCAGATGAGAATGCTTTATTTTCTGATTCCAAATTATATTTTCCATCTTGAAACAATTCACTTGCGGCTACATCTAAGGCAATAAAAACTTCTTCCCCAGGTTTGTATCCTGCTTTTTCAATTGAGTTTAATATTATATCTATCGCTTCCTCATTTGATTTAAGGTTTGGTGCAAAACCTCCTTCGTCACCAACTGCAGTATTTAACCCCTTTTTATGGAGCTCTGATTTTAGGCTGTGAAAAATTTCTGCTCCAGTACGAAGAGCGTCTGAAAACGTTCTAGCACCAAAGGGGAATATCATAAACTCTTGAATATCTACTGTGTTATTTGCATGACTCCCACCATTTAAAATATTCATCATAGGAACAGGCATTTTAAAATTATCATTTATGGCAAGGTGCTTGTATAGAGGAATATTTTTTACCTTTGATGCTGCTCTAGCTGAAGCAAGTGAAACGCCAAGAATTGCGTTTGCGCCTAAAACAGATTTATTTTCAGTACCATCAAGTTCGATCATAGTTTTATCAATTTTCAATTGATCATTAACGTCTAGTCCTATTAATACTTTATTAATTTTGTCATTTACATTATGGACTGCTTTTAACACGCCTTTTCCATTATATCTATTTTTATCTCCATCTCTCAATTCGACTGCTTCGAATTTGCCTGTTGATGCGCCAGAAGGGACAGCAGCTCTACCAGAAATCCCGTTTTCTAAAAAAACGTCTACTTCTACAGTCGGATTACCTCTAGAGTCTAATATTTCTATAGCATTGATACTTTTTATATTTGATTTCATAAATTAATCCATGGTTTTTGTTCTTTTAAATTAAATTTGACTAACTTTGAGAAACAACCAATATAAACTTGCAATTCAGAGCAGGAACTTTTAATCTGCTATTCTGTTAAAATGATTCATGATTAAAGTTAAAAAATTATTAAAAAGTAATTATGCCACTTGGGACACTTTTGTTCTAAGAGCAAACAATGGAACAATTTTTCATTTAAGAGATTTTCTAAACTATCATCCTAAAGATAGGTTTAAAGATTTTAGTTTAGAATTTTACAAGAACAATAGCCTTCTATCTGTTATCCCAGCTGCAGCGGTATTAAAAAACAATAAGAAATTATTTGTTTCTCATCCAGGGACATCATTTGCTTCTTTTGTAACAAGAGAAGATTTTTCAATTAAAGATTCATTTGAGATTGTAGAAAAGCTTATTGATTACACAAAAAATGAAGGTTTTGATGGGATTCAGTTGAAAATCCCACCAGCATTTTATTCTAAAAGGTTATCAAACTATATAGAGTATGCATTATTATCAAGCGGGTTTAATTATTTAAATAGGGAAGTAACAAGTACTCTTTTCATTGAGAAAAATGAGAAGGCGATATTAAAAAAATTCAAATCATCACACTCAAGAGCGGTAAGAAAATCACAAAATTTGGGGGTTGAAATAAAAATAACTGATCAGGTTGATGAGTTTTTTTTGATGCTTGAGAAAAATTTAAAAATTAGGCATGGCGTTTCTCCAACACATACGATTGATGAACTAAAATTATTAATGAAAATTTTCCCAGACTCAATCAATATTTTTGGGGCTTTTTATAAAAATCAGATGATTGCAGGTGTTTTAAATTTCATCGTTAAGGAAGGTGTTGCATTAGCTTTTTACATTAGTCATAAAAATGAGTACCAGGAACTAAGGCCTCTAAATCTTTTGTTTTTCAATGTCTTTAAATGGGCTACTAAACAAAAAATAAAAGTATATGATTTTGGTACTTTTACGGTTAGTGGTGTAGCAAATATGGGTTTAGGGAGATTTAAAGAAAACTTCGGAGCTAGCGGCGTATTTAGAGATAGTTTTCAAAAATTATTTTAAATAAATGTCAATAAAAAATCTAGGTAAAGAATCGTTAATCTATGGTACTGGGCATGTGCTGGCCAGGTTAGTGACATTTTTTCTTTTACCTATTTACACTCACGTATTTACTCCTGAAGAGTACGGTGTCATTTCTCTCGCTTATGCTTTTATTGGTATCGCTTTAATGATATATCGATATGGTATGGATACTGCATTAATGAAATATTCAGTGCAATTGAGCGACAATGAAAAAATAACGCATATTTCGACTATTTATTTACTTCAATTATTTAGTTCTGCCGTTTTTTCAGGATTATTGTTTTTAATAAGAAATCATGTATCTGAAATTATTTTAGGCGTGGTAAAACCAGAATGGATTATAATTTTATCAGGCATTCTTTTCTTGGATAATTTATGGAATCATCATGTTCTATTATTAAGAGCTGAAAACAAGCCCTTTCTGTATATCTTTTTTAGTCTTGGTAATGTTATTCTGACGATGGGTTTCAATATTTTATTTGTTATCAAATGGGGCATGGGTATAGAGGGCGTTTTAATTTCAAACTTAATGGCTTCTGGTTTTATTTTTATTTCTTCAATGCCAGTTGTGATCAAAAAAATAAAACTACTCCCAATACGGTCAGAAGCAGTAAAAAATATTTTGAGCTTTGCGCTTCCATTTCTTCCTGCGGGTATTTTTACTATGATTATGGAATTATCTAATCGATATATGCTTGAATGGTTTGAGGGGACTTATGCCGTAGGTTTGTTTTCAGCTGGGTATAAACTTGGAATATTTGGATTAATTATCGTTATGGGGTTTAATATGGGCTGGACCCCATATTTTTTAAACCGAATAAAAGAAAAAGGTGCTAAAGTAGATTTTTCATCAATAGCCTCTTTGTTTTTAGGGTTTTTAGGGTTTGTTGTCGTTTTGGTTTCTTTATGGTCCTCAGAAATTGTTCGTTTTAATATTGGTACGTATCATTTGATAGGACGCAATTATTGGGGTGCAGAAAAAATTATTCCAATAGTTTTATTAGGGTACTTTTTTTTCGGGACTTACATAATTCAATTGCCTGGAATTTATTCAAAAAAGATAACGAGGTGGGTACCAGTTTTTAGAGCAATTGGGGCTATTACAAACATTTTCTTAAATATTCTTTTAATCCCTCAATATGGCATTGTTGGCTCTGCTTGTGCAACTGCAGTAGCTTTTTTATTAATGTCAGTATCAATATATGTAAAACTATATAAAGTATATTTTGTTAGATATAACTGGCTTGCACTTTGTTATCCGGTTCTTTTTATAGTATTGACTTTTTTTTCTATTAATATTTTCGAATATCGGTTAGCAATTACTGTT
>Ga0115551_1002450_pt1 | contig 11272 bp, 8 predicted proteins | sample COGITO_mtgs_1103_FD_87179 | JGI IMG/M metagenome (GOLD analysis project Ga0115551, IMG submission 87179) | Pelagic marine microbial communities from North Sea - COGITO_mtgs_110321 | ecosystem: Environmental > Aquatic > Marine > Epipelagic | place: Germany:Helgoland, sampling site Kabeltonne... | reverse complement strand
GACTTGATATTATATATGATCTTTATAAAAGCGAAAAAAATGAAGATTGGTTAGAAAAGGCGCTACGCATTAGTGAACGCTCAAAATCGACATTGGTGATGGAATCCATTAAGGATAAAGATTTGTTATCTAAGCACGCTAGAGATAGCTTAGTAATTGCATATCAATACCATGGCATACAACTTTCAACACTAGAGACTCAATTATGGAAACTCCGCAGCACAAAACCTATTGATGTTAATCAAATAGAAGAGTTGCAAACGATGTATAGTAAAACTATGCTCTCACAACGCAATTTACGTCTTCTCATAACGGATAAATACCCAACATTAAACATACAAGAACCGTCAGTATCATTACAAATTCTCAAACAAAAGGCAACAGAAAAAGAAGAAACACTGGTGAGTTATTTTTTTGGTAAACGCAGCATCTATCAGTTCATTATCGGCCCATCGAACTCTAGTTTTGAGAAAATTGCTCCCAATCAAAAAGTAAGAGACTCCATCTTCAATATCTGTGTACGTTATAATCAATATTTTGAAAAAGCCTCCAATATTAACAATTCACCTGATGCTTTTAAAAAGGATGCACAAGCGTTGTATACCGTTTTAAAACTACCTATTGCTAAGAAAATGATCATTATTCCTGATGGAATGCTTGCTTTTTTACCTTTCAGCACCTTACTAACAGCACCATCGGAAGGCTTTGTTTTTGATCAAATGCCTTTTTTACTTCAATCGGCAACTATTACGTATCAGCTTTCGGCCACGCAGTATTTCAAGCTACCAACAGTGTCAACAAAACCAACTTCTGTTCTTGGTGTTTTCCCTGTGTTTGGAGGTTCTGAATTGGCGCTAAAGTACTCCGTTGAAGAAGCCGATGCTATAGAAGAAACCTTTCCCACGAAACTATTAATGCGTGATGAAGCCCTCGCAGAAAATGTTTTCCATACCAATAGATTTGAAAATAGTCCTACAAATGACTATACCATTTTACATTTTTCTACCCATGCTCGCGGTGGAAGTTTTACGACCCCAGCAGAACTACAATTCATAGATCAAGCAATTACCGTTAATGATCTATATAGTCTCAACCTAAAACCAGATCTTGTTGTTTTGAGTGCTTGTGAAACAGGGGTAGGTAGCATCGCTACAGGCGAAGGCACTTTAAGCCTTGCCCGAGGATTTCAATATGCAGGTGCTCCAAACCTACTATTCTCCCTCTGGAAAGTGAATGATAAAGCAACAGCGCAGCTTATGGGTGATTTTTACAAGAATCTTAAGGATACGTCTTCAAAAACAATAAGCCTACAACAAGCACAACAAAATTATCTTAACGACAAAACCATTGCTAATGTAAAAAAATCACCCTATTACTGGGGTGCCTTTGTCTATTACGGCACAGCTGAAGAAGCAGTCACTTCACTTTCATGGATTTGGATGGTCGGAATCGTAATTTTTGGACTATTTTTGATGATTATTGTTTACAAAAAGTATGTCATCACTCCGTGAGTTTTTAATAGAAAAAGGATACACACGCGTTCGGTTATTCCCAACACTCACGCAACATTTAGAAATTACTGCAAAAATCAATGGTGTCAAAGGTTCTTTTATATTAGACACTGGAGCTTCTAACTCTTGCATTGATTTTACGTTTGCCGAGCATTTTAAAATCACGAGTGAAGAAAGTGAAGTCCTCGCAGCAGGCGCAGGCGCTACTGATATGCGTACCGAATTATCTAAAAAAAATACAATTAAAATAGGCACTTGGAAACGACAGAATATTAGTCTTGTCCTTTTTGATCTTTCACATGTAAATATAGCCTTAGAAAATCATAACACACCTCCTGTACATGGCATTTTAGGCGCAGATATTCTCAATCTTGGAAAAGGCATCATTGATTATCAATATAATTGCTTATATCTTAAAAATGAAAATATAGATGTCTTATAGATTGTAATAGTACCTAAAACGAACATCTTGATGTCGCATTACTTAAAATAGAAATTCCCTTATTAACGGGGTTTGGAATTATAGAAACTTGAAGATTAAGTGATTAACAAATTCTTTATCTGTATGCTGTTTCTATTGTAAGGAATTCTTTTTTTGCTTTCGCGAAAGCGTACAAAGTATTAATCTCGTATTTCGTTAAGTTCCAAATTTTTACTTGCTGCATATATAAACCCTCGCTCCCACCATTGTGCCATTTTTTCTTTATTAAAAACGAGTGAGTTTGTGGTAAGCACAATAGGTGTGTAATAGAGATTGATAATCGCATCTTTATTATTTGCTGCAAACTTACCTATCGTTATATTTTGTTTTTCAATACGATCAATCATAAAGGAATGTAGGTTGGTAAGGAGTGAAAATACATTTTTGGAGGGCAAGCTATTGTAATAGGTAACTTCTGTTTCTAGAATAATCACATCAATCTCAGTAGCACCGCGATCTACAGCTTCCTTAATAGGCACCATACTCCCAAAACCTCCATCGGCATACTCACAGCCGTCTTTTTTGACTAAACTCATAAAAGGGATATAGTTGCACGAAATCCAAATCCAATCACAAAAATCTTCATAGGTAACTTCTTTTATCGATTTATATTCAGTTTCGTGTAAAGAGAGATTGGATACGGTCACCACAATATCTTTAGGTCCTGCTTGAAGTTCTTCAAATTCTTCTCTAGTAAGAAATCTTCCTATGAGCTCCCGTAGATTATGGCTTTCGCCAAAGGTTTTAGATCCTCTTGAGAAATTACGCAATACGCTCCAGTGATTAATACCTATTTGTTCTTGTCCCCATTTATCTTTTTTGGTGTTGAAAGGACAATGACTGAAAATAGAAGATTGGTTTACAGAGGTATAGACTTCTTTTATTTTTTGAATCTTTCCTAATGCAAGATGTGATATGAGTAAACTTCCTGTGGAAGTGCCTATATATAGATCATACGTATGACCCAACTCTTCCATAAGATATTGTGCAACACCACCTCCAAAAGCACCTTTACTACCTCCACCAGAAATTACTAAAGCTCTCATCGTATCATTATTTAAAAATAGTAGACGCTCTAAGATAGGACTCCTTGCTTAGTTTACGAAATCTTCCTTTTTAATAATGTAGCTCAAAATATAACCTAGGCAGTTTTGTTGATTTTGTTGCAATTTGAGCAAGAAAAAGATTAATGGTTGAAAAAATTGCTAAAGTAGTTTGGACTCGTCAGGCTAGAGAATCTCTTGATACTATTTTAGATTACCGTTATAAAGATATGCCTGAGGCTAGAAAATAGTTAGAAAGGATATTATTTCAGCTTCAAAAGAAATTGTGTTTACGAAACAGTTTCAAGAAGATGAAATTTATCCTCAGTATTGAAGAATTGTTGTTCGAGATTATAAAGTCTTATATAAAGAAGATATGGAGTATGTATATATTATGAATGTTGTCTGTACTGTTGCTCAGTCTTACTATTTCAGAAGTTATATTTCTCCTTTAAATAGACACCTATTTCTGCTTCCATTGCTTTAAAGGATTTCTTCCTTACTTGCATCATCACAATCAAGAAAACAAGTCCTGTAATAAAAAACAAGGATATCCCAAGAACAAATGGAATAAATATTCGCAGGTCTAACATATTCAAATTACCAACGCATATCATATCATCCTTATGCTGTCCTACGACTACTTGGTCCATCTCATTTGTGATACGGAGGGTCTTTTTATTTAAAAACGCATTCTTTATTTTATAATGAGGAAATGCCGTTTGAAGTTCTTGTTTTAAAGATTCTACGTCTATAGATGTAGTGAGTGCTATTTTCATGATTTTTTGACTTTTCTGAAGTTAAACTCAATGGTGTATTAGAAAATCTAGTACACCTCTAAACTAGAATTATCAATCTAACAATCTGCTTTTTTTTAGTGAACACTATATTTTAATTAGTGAATTAGAGCAAAATGATCAAATCTTGTTACGATTAGACCAAGTATTTGTTTGCAGATACTCTTTTGAAATTTATCTCATTGTATTAAAAGAAAAAGAAATCGTCACCTCCAGATTCTCCTTTATTTCCTAGTGTATTAAATTTCCAGCTGAAACTTAATAGGAAGTATTGCTCTAAAACGGTGCTTTGTATATCTTGTATAAAATTGGCATTTGCGATACGACGAGCATTGGTATTTTGGTTAAGTACATCATATACTTTGAGAGTTACCGTAGCTTTATCTTTTAAGAAACTATAAGCTACAGTACTGTTCCAAAACCAAGCGCTTTGTTGAAAGCCTGGTGCTACATTAGGGTTATAACTGTATTGGATCTCATTACGCCACTCCACATGTTTTGGAACAAATAATGCAGTACTTAGATTTAAGTTATGTCTTAGGAAATCTTGATCTTCAAAAGAATCTATCCCAAATATTGTATTTGAAAAACTCAAATTATAACGCGGTCTAATCTCAAAGAGATCTTTCCAAGTAAAAGATGCATTTACACTAGGACCTATAGATGTTGTTCTACTAGCATATTGCACATTATTGTTAAAATTGATGTTGCGGTTTGCATTTACATTAATACCTGCTCCATATTTTATAGTACGTATAGAATCTATTTTTGAAGATTTATTATAGCCTCCGCCTCCATATATTTGATAATTACCATCTACATTTTCGTAGGTAGTAGAGCGTACCAGATTTTCATCTACAATTGTTTTTGTTACAATCGCATCGTTTGTTATATTTCCATTAAAATTGAGATAATATCCGCCTCCTTTTTGAAAGTCGTAATTATTAAATCCTCCATAAAAACTATGGCTATTTGATGGAGCTAAGTCGGGATTTCCTTGTATAATATTTAAGGGATCAGAAACATCTACAAAAGGATTTAACTGTGTTACTTGAGGAGGGCTATTGCTTAGGTTATATCCAAAATAGGAAGACATTTTGGGAGAGAAGGTATAATTTAAATAAGACGATAATTCTACCGCTTCAAAGTCTTGCGCGATATTAAATTCTGGTCGTAAGAAGTCTTCATTTTCCAATCTTCTAAAAACATATCCTGCGCCAAAACTAATATTAAATTTATCGGTATTATACCGTAGACTTACCTCTGGTGTTGTACGTATGTTACGACCTGCAAAATCGGTACTAAGTTCTAGATTAAAGCTATCAAATTGTTGTGTACTTTCATTAAAATCAAAGGTGCTTCGTTTTCGGGTTCTATTGTCATTACGATATCCAAATTCTAGGTCTAGAAATAACTTTTTTGCTATTAACGGCTGTCTATAGGTAACGCCAAGGTTATATCCATTTAATCCTGTTTCTCCGTCTGTAAACTGGTCTCTATTAAGAATGGATGGATTGTCTCCAAAAATCTCTGTTTGAGATTGTATAAAATCTTCAGACTCTTGTTTATTGATTTCGTTTTGTAGTCTAAATTTTAGGAATGCTCCTTTATCTCCAAAACGCTTTGTTAGGCTTACGCTATTTTCAAAATTACCGCCTGTATTTAGAGTGCGGTTGTTTGTACTAGACTCATTAATGCGTTCTCCTTGATCATCTAGAGACTCCTCGGTAGATGTAAAGCGATTCTCATTACGATTTATTCTAAAAGCAGGTTTTATATTTATTAAAAACGTAGAATCTACTTTTATATTAAACGTAACATTAGCACTATGATCATCTACATTTCCATCAGATCTAGTATTACTATTGGTAAAAAAGCGTCTGTCTGGAAGGATATTTTCTCGTTCTGTTCGCACCTCATCAAAAGAGTTTCCTCCAGAATAAAAATAATCGGCAGAGATGTCTATTTTCTCCCCAATAACATCAGCATAGTTTGCTCCTGCATTGCGGCTATTGACAATCCCTTGTCCGCCTCCAAAACTCCGACCATCTATTCCAAAAGATCCATTACCATTTACATATATAGAGTTTCCTCCTCCAAAAAACTTTCGGATTTCTCCAAAACTAAATCCAGCAGAGTTTAAATTATTTCCTCCGCCAAGAATACTCACACGCCTATCATTGTCAAACACATTAACGATCCCTGCAAATTCAAACCGCTCATCTGTCCCAAAACCTCCTGCAACACGTCCAAAAATTCCTTTGTTATTCTCTTCGGCAATAGTTAGATTAATTGTTTTGTTTTCCTGATCTCCTTCTTCACCTGCAAATGCTTCATCATCTGTTTTTGTGTCTGTCACTTGAATTTTTTCTACAATTTCTTTAGTAAGGTTACGTGTAGCAATTGTAGGATCATCTCCAAAAAAGGGTTTTCCATTAACAAGGATCTTATTTACTTCTTTGCCATTTACAGTAATCTTTCCGTCTTCATCTACCTCTACACCAGGAAGCTCTTTTAAGAGATCTTCAATGTTTGCATCTTTCTTTGTTTTAAATGATTTTACATTAAACTCTAAAGTATCTTTTTTAACAGTAATAGGCGCTCTGCTTTTTACCACGACTTCTTCTAGTGTCGCTACGCTAAAATCTATAAATATATCTCCTAAATCAACCTTAGAATTTGTTAGGTCAATCGTTTTTCTATAATCTTCATAGCCTACAAATGAGATATTGACAGAAACTTCTTTTTGATTGGTTTTTCCTTCTAATACAAATTCTCCTTTTGCATTCGTAATTGTATATGTAATCAGGGTCGTATCTTTTACAGTTTCCATAAAAACAGTAGCCGCTTCGAGAGGCTGTTTTGTGGTTTTATCTTTTAGGATTCCAGAAACTTCAAAGTCTTGAGCTTGTGAGTGGGTACTTAGAAAAAAAAATAATAGGATAGCGACAGCACGTACTAGTGTCATATAAGCTAATGGTTAATGGATTGATTGATGATGAACTAATTACTGAAACATTTGTCAGACTACATATAGCCTTAACATAGTTTAGCAAACAATTAACATAACTAAGAAATTTCTGTTTTATTGAGTGATTTGAATGTATTGATCGATAAGACCGTCAATAAATTGTTTTATTAACTTGAATATCACTTTGGAATATTTATGAGTTTACTATAGATAATTAGCTTACTACCTATTTTCACTTTTATTTCTTTCTAAAATAAATAGAGATGGGTACTCCTGAAAAATCATATTTTTCTCTCAATTTATTTTCTAGAAACCTACGATACGGTTCTTTAAGATATTGTGGCAAGTTACAAAACAACGCAAATTGTGGTTGTGGTGTAGGCAATTGCATACAGTATTTAATCTTAATATATTTTCCTTTATGTGCAGGAGGTGGATATGCTTCTATAAGTGGTAAGAAGAACTCATTAAGCTCACTCGTTTTTAAACGCCGTGTCTTGTTTTGATACACTTGCACGGCAGTCTCTATAGCTTTAAAAATACGTTGTTTGTTAAGCACAGAAATAAATACAATAGGCACATCTGTAAATGGCTCTATTTCTTGACGGATATGTTTTTCAAAGGCTTTCATGGTCTTGGTATCCTTCTCTACCAAATCCCACTTATTGACCAAGATCACCACTCCTTTTCGGTTACGCTCTGCCAACCAGAATATATTTTGGACTTGTCCGTCAAAACCACGTGTAGCATCTACGACTACTAAAATCACATCTGCATGCTCTATCGCACGCACACTACGCATGACGGAATAAAATTCTAAATCTTCTTTTACTTTTGATTTACGACGGATTCCTGCGGTATCTACAAGGTTAAACTCGAATCCAAAACGATTGTATTTTGTATCTATGGAGTCTCTTGTCGTTCCTGCAATATCTGTAACGATATAACGATCTTCTCCTATAAGTGCATTTATAAAACTTGACTTTCCTGCATTAGGACGACCAACAACAGCAAAGCGAGGAAGCTCATCTTCTTCTATTTCTTCTTTTTCTGGAAGTGCTTCTACAACTGCATCTAGTAAATCTCCTGTACCACTTCCATTAGTAGCTGCAATGGTAAAGAAATCTCCTAACCCAAGGTTATAAAACTCTACCGCATCTGCAGCACGTTTATTATTATCTACTTTATTAACAGCAAGAAAAACAGGCTTTTTCACTTTACGAAGTAAATTTGCTACTTCTTCATCCATTCCTGTGATTCCATTTTCTACATCGACCATAAATATGATCGCATCTGCCTCATCAATAGCAAGTTCTACTTGCCTATCAATTTCAGCTTCAAAAACATCATCACTACCTACCACATATCCTCCTGTATCAATTACCGTAAACTCACGACCATTCCAGTCTGTTTTTCCGTAATGCCGATCTCTTGTTACACCACTTACAGCATCTACAATCGCCTCACGGCGTTGAATCAAACGGTTAAAAAGAGTAGATTTCCCTACATTAGGACGTCCTACAATGGCTACAATAGTACTCATGATTTTTGTTTAAGCTGCAAAGATAGTTTTTCTATATACTAAATACACAGTTATACACCGTAACTTCAACGATAGATAGCTATTTATCAAATTTTATAATCACTATTCCATATTTCCTTTGTTTTTCTGGTTTTGTAAGCTTTCGCGAAAGCGCACTACTAATGAGTCATGATTTTTGCAATATTTATTTTTGGTCTTCTTTCTACTATTATCGGAGCTTTGCCTCCTGGTGCATCTAACCTTGCTGTGATAAAAACAACCGTAAAAGAAAACATATATCAATCTATGAAAATAAGTTATGGAGCGGGTGTAGGAGAGGTCTTACTCGCTTTTATTGCATTTTCTTCTGGAATGGTGGTTCAGGATTTTTTTGCCATGCACATCTGGTTACAATTTTTGATTGCTGGGATTTTAGGGATCGCTGGAATCTATTTTATAAAAACAAAACAGATTGAAAAAAGAGATAAAAGAAAATACAGTTCTAAATATGTAACAGGATTTGCGTTAAGTGTTATCAATCCTCCAGTATTGATATATTGGGTACTTATCTTTTCTGTATTGCGTAGTTCTTTTGGTGTAGGACTAGAAAATTATTCTCTCGGATTCTTCTTATTTTTTCTAGGGGTATTTTTAGGGAAAGTAGTGACACTATACGGCTACGGAAAATTAGGCACACGGATTCAAAGGAAAAAACCCGACACAAATGCTACTTCTCTTAATAAGATGATTGGTATCGTTTTGATTAGTCTTTCTTTACTACAAACGGTAAAATTGTTGCTATTTTAAGATTTACCAAAGGATTATAAAATTTCGATACGTACGACATAGCCTTCCCAACTACGCACATTAAATACGGTATCGTCTTCAAAAATGAGATATTGCCCTTTTACGCCTTTCAAAACACCTTCGTAAGCAGGCGTTTTATCTAGATTTAATGTCTTTAGCTTTTCTGGATATTTTGATACTGGAAAATGAATGTGGGTTTCTTCATTATCTGCAATAAAATAAGATTTTGCTTCTTCAGGAATATAGGCTTTTAATGCTTCTCGGTATTCTACTAGATTTACATCTTCAATTTCATTTTTCAGCATTTTGCGCCAGTTGGTCTTATCTGAGACATGTTCTTTTAAGGCTATCTCTGTAATGCCTGCAAGATATCGATTAGGAACTTCTACAATTTCGAGTGCTTCGTGAGCACCCTGATCAATCCATCGCGTAGGAACTTGTGTTTTTCTGGTGACACCTACTTTTACATTACTAGAATTTGCGAGATATACAATATGTGGTTGTAGTTGTATTTTCTTCTCGTAATCCAGATCTCTATCTTCTATATCAAGATGTGCTGTAGATAATTCTGGCTTCATAATCCAGTCTGCGGCTTGTGGTACTTTATAAAAATCATCATAGCAGTATCCTTGTCTATATATCTTTTTATTTTCTCCGCAGGCAAGACATTGGTATCCTATAAATTCTATATGCATTTTCTTGTCGATAAGCTGATTCATCTGTAAGAAATCATTTTCCATCATCAAATAATAATTTATGGGATTTGTGATCTCAGTTTGCATTTTTTTAAGGACTCCTTGATACTGCATACTATTTTATAGCCTTTTAATTTTATAGAGTTTGTGAAAAAAAGCTAAATTAGCTTTTAAGATCTCCATGATAGATCGATGTAAATATACCAACTTTATGCCTATCCCTTTAGTACATTCTATTGCCTCTTGGTTTTTAAAAAAACGCATCCATCAAATGGAGCTTTTTTTAAAATATCCTCATGAGGTACAGAACGAATTACTACATCAACTTATAGATAAAGCAAAGGGTACAGAAATCGGTAGGGAATATGGATTTCACGAGTTAAAAAACTATGAGCAGTTTGCGGCACGTCTTCCTATATCTTCTTATGAAGATGTACAACCTCATATAGAACGTAGCCGAAAAGGAGAAAATAATATTTTATGGCCTACACCTATTAAATGGTTTGCTCAAAGTAGCGGTACCACCAATGCAAGAAGCAAGTATATTCCTGTAAGTACAGAATCTCTTGAAAATTGTCACTATGCAGCGAGTAAAGACTTGTTATGTATGTACCTTAACAATAACCAAAACTCTCAATTATTTTCAGGTAAGGGATTACGCTTAGGAGGCAGCAAAGAATTGTACGAAAAAAATGGCACTGTTTATGGCGATTTATCTGCTATTTTGATAGACAATATGCCATTTTGGGCAGAAATGAGTAGTACCCCTAATAGTGATGTTTCACTCATGAGTGATTGGGAAGTAAAAATGCAGGCTATTGTAGATGAAACCATACAAACCAATGTCACAAGCCTAGCCGGAGTGCCGTCTTGGATGCTAGTTTTGCTAAATAAAGTACTTGAAACTACTGGTAAAAAAGATCTACTTGAGGTGTGGCCTAATTTAGAAGTTTATTTTCATGGAGGCGTGAGCTTTGAACCTTATTTAGATCAATACAAACACATACTCCCAAAGGATTCTTTTAAATACTACGAAATTTATAATGCATCAGAAGGCTTCTTTGCTATTCAAGATCAAAATGACAGTAAAGACCTTTTATTAATGCTAGACTATGGTATTTTTTATGAGTTTATACCTATGGATGCTTATGGTACTCCTGAACAAAAGATTATTCCGCTATCCGAAGTAGAGATGCATAAAAACTATGCGGTTGTTATTACGACAAATGCTGGTTTATGGCGTTATAAGATAGGAGACACCGTACGCTTCACTTCTATGAGTCCTTATCGCATACGGGTAAGCGGTCGCACAAAGCATCATATTAATGTTTTTGGAGAGGAACTTATTATTGAAAATACAGATATAGCACTTGGAGTTGCTGCCAAAGAAACTCAAAGCGAAATCAAAGATTACACAGTAGCTCCTATCTTTATGAAAGGAAGAG
>Ga0115551_1002445_pt1 | contig 11284 bp, 8 predicted proteins | sample COGITO_mtgs_1103_FD_87179 | JGI IMG/M metagenome (GOLD analysis project Ga0115551, IMG submission 87179) | Pelagic marine microbial communities from North Sea - COGITO_mtgs_110321 | ecosystem: Environmental > Aquatic > Marine > Epipelagic | place: Germany:Helgoland, sampling site Kabeltonne... | reverse complement strand
TGTTTCTGTATTAAAAGGAGATTTAATATTTTCTCCATTAGGTCAAAGAGCAGAAATTTATAGGGAGGGAGATGGTGAATTAATACAAACACTTATTGGCAAGGGTCCAGTAAATGGTATTGAAGTTAAAGAGTCTGGAATTCTAGCAACTTATTGTCCTACAGAAGAAGTGGATACTCCTATTTTTACTCCAAATAATACATATGATGTTGTCTTGGAAATTGGAGATGTTTATATTGAAAATACTGGGGTTAACTACTCACCTGATGATCAAATCGTTATAGAACCTTCAAATGGTGCTGAATTAGAACCTAAGTATGATGATACTGGAAGATTGATTCGAGTTAACATACTAAATCCAGGAATAGGATTTGTAGAGTTCCCTCAAATCTTTATAAATTCTAATACTGGAGTTAATGCAAACATTATTCCTATCTTTAATATAACAAGACTCACTGAAAATGAAGATGGTGATGCATTACCTGAAATTCCACAAGGAACTCCATTAATCAGTGTTGTTGATTGTGTGGGAATTCAAGAAACAAGAAAAGAACTTGAAATTATACCTCAATAAAAATTATGAGTAAAAAGCAAGAAAGGACTAATTATGTAACTGGACATCGTTCAAGAGGGACGATTAAGTTTGGACATCTTTGGTTAGATGAAGAAGGTAGTTTGGGAACTACTGTTCAATCTGGTGTAATGCTTCAAGCATTTGATGCTCGTCATTATTGTTCTATGGACATTAATGGTGTGAGAAAGGGATGGACTATTAATAGGTGTCCTGGAACTTATCAAGTTATTTGTGGAACTGATTTAGAACCAGATGGTCTTGGATATTTTGTATTCTCTGAGATGGGAGATATTGTTTTAAAATCTCCTAATGGAAAAATAAGATTAGAAGCACAAGATATTGAGTTGATTGCAAATGGAACTGATAATACAAGAGGAGTTATTGAGTTAGATTCAAATACTGCAGTAAACATACAAACTCAGAATTTTAAGGTAAATGCGAAAGCAGGAATTGATTTGTTTACTCCATTTACATTAGATTTGAGAGCTAATGGTGCATTAAAATTAACCTCTAATTTTGTTAGAGGATTAAGTAGTGCGTCATCCACTAAACCAGACAAAACAAATCCAACATCTACTGCATCTTATTTGTTAAGTCAGGCATATACTTGATTATTTTCACTTTATCGTTTATAATAAAAATGTAGAGTAACATAAAAATGGCATTTAACGTTGATACCCTTTCATCAAGTCATCACCTAATTCATGGACTAGGATTTCCTATTACTGTCATGGGAACTGGTCCTACTGCGGTTAGAGGAAGTTCTTACATTGAAGGACCATCTGTTTTTGGTGCTCCTATTTTCCCAAACACTTGGGCATCTGTAATGATTGGTCCAATGATCAATACAGATGCCACACCACCATTCATTCCTGGTGGGTTCTGCTATGGACCACCAGCAAATCCATTTTCTCTGGCAACTATTGGTAGTGCTGGAATTCTTGGTGATCTTAATGTTGCTACCAATGTAATCGTAGGTGCTAATCTTTTTACACAAGGATTAGTTATAGGTTCTTGTGGAAGAGATATTCTTCAATTAAAAAAAGATTTTGACATACCTCACCCAACAAAAGAAGGGTGGAGATTAACACATGCTTGTGTAGAAGGACCAGAAGCTGCTGTTTACTATAGAGGTAATCTTGTAGGTAATAATGAAATACGTCTCCCAGAATATTGGACAAAATTAGTTGATAGTGATAGTATTACTGTAAACATTACCCCCAAGAAATATCATCAAAATATAATAGTTACTAAAATAGATAATAATGTAATTTATTTAAGTGAAGAAAATGATTTAGATATAAATTGTTATTATCTTGTTTATGCTGAAAGAATTGACACTGAAAAACTCATAGTTGAGTATGAAGGTGAGATTGAGGATTATCCAGGTGATAATAGACAAAGATCTATCGCAGGATATAATTATGACATTAAAAACTAAGATTATAAAAGGAGAAAACTAATGACAGAAATACCATCATTTAAGCCATTACCTCAAGAACCAAGAGATTGTAGCGATACACCAGTTTGGGGTGATCCATCAACTAATTTTTCTTATATATCTAAATTTACTAATAATAAGTTTAGACCAGAAACTCTTCCTCCAGGCACTTGTCGTCCCAGATATCATAGCAACGCTCAGATTGATACCTTACAAGTAAATACTTCTATTACTGGTTTAAGTGCTATATTTGCAGCAACTGGAACTTTTACTGGGTTGGTATCAGCAGGTTCATTTAGTGCAAACTCGAAAGCATTTAATATTCCACACCCATCACCAGATAAAGAAGGTGTCCGATTGTGGCATGGATGTCTTGAAGGTCCAGAATATGCAGTATATGTTCGTGGAAGAGTAAGAAATACGACTGAAATTATTCTTCCTGATTATTGGAAAGACCTCGTAGATAAAAAAACTATTACTGTAAACTTAACACCAATTGGTGCTCATCAAGATGTAATTGTTAAAGGGTGGAGTCTTGAAGCAGTTCAATTACAATCTAAAGGTGGAATGCCTATTGATTGTTTTTACACTGTTCATGGTGAGAGAAAAGACATTCCATCTCTTGTAGTTGAACAAGATGAAGTGGTTGACTAACAGGTAATCATCAATTATAATATAAACTCGCACTGAAAAAATTATGGAACAACAACAACATCTTAAAGAACTCACTGAGCGTCGTAATAGTATTCAAAAGGAACTTGAAGAATTACAGGTTCAAATGACAACTAAAAGAGAACTTTTTTTGAAACTACAAGGTATTATTGAATACCTTACTCAAATTGGTGTTACTCTTCTAGAAGAACCAGTCACAGAACCAGTCACAGAACCAGTCACAGAACCAGTCACAGAACCAGTCACAGAACCAGTTGAGGAAGCGTCCACTGAGGGTTGACTCTCTCCCTCAAATCACCTATACTACTAAGGTAATCAACGAAACACACTGATGAACGACCAAGAGTATGTGACTCGATGCGTAGTAGACCCACTCTACAAAACAGTTCGTATCTATTCTAACGAAGGAACGGAACAAGAACTGGTCTGTGATACGGCTGATGAGTTCATTAATGTTGTAAAGTTTATTCGTTCTACAGTTGATGATAACCTTCTTGATGATGACCAGTTTCTTTACGCTAGTCCTGTATGAGACTATCATAAATACTCAAATTCATTTAAATCCCTGACCAGAAAAATGAAAACACTTCTTGCATTTCTTCTAGTTTTCACTCCAACATCAGCACTTGCTGAAATTACTCATTATCAACGTGGAGGAGTAACTGAAAAGAAATGTTATCGTACAGATTATCGTGAAGAGTACATTCCCGGAAACTCTCAACGTCGTGGTTATGTGAAGTCTTATCGTGATAAGGTTGAAGTTCCTTGTGAAAGAACTTACAGTCGCTATGATGACTACAATTCTTCTGTAGACGACAACTCTTGTATCGAAGGTAGTATTCTTGGTGGTATTGCTGGAGGTGGTGCTGGTGCTGCTCTGTCTCGTGGTGACGGTCGCATCTGGGCAATCCCTTTGGGTATCGTAAGTGGAGCACTAGCAGGTTGTCAGATTGATGGAGGTTGACCTTTTAGACCATTAAAACTATAATGGACTAAATTGCTCGTGAGACTTGGTAGTCAGGGGAGTTTTATAAACTCTTTGCACCCGATTAGTGCCTTTGAGGTGGATCGTAACCACCCACGAGTATTGGGTAGTTTGCGCTGGGACTGATAATCCAGAATGCCACTATCCATCTAGTGTAGGTGTGATGTAAGAAAACACGCCTCTTCGGAGAGTATTGCAGGTATCAAACCCTGTCATCTACACTATCTGCTTCCTTAGCAATCTGGTGAATGCAGCAAACTCATAATTTGCCTAAGGAGAGTTCGATCCTCTCAGGAAGCATTAGACGGGGAATGAGCTCGCCTGCGACGGTGCTAACCACACTGTGATCTTGAGAGTTGGTTACTCTCTTTGCTCCATTACAAACTGTCAGTATGTTGGGTTGAGATGCCCACATAGCATACGGATAAGTGTAATGTCTTGCGAGTGTGGCGGAATCGGTAGACGCACCAGACTTAAAATCTGTTGAGAATTAATCTCGTGGGAGTTCAAGTCTCCCTACTCGCATTTCTAAATAGTCAAAAAGACTATGAAATACCGTATTGACGCCAAATACTGCTGGTATAATAAAGGACAACTGATGGTCCTTATGTATTTCATAAACAATATTCCATTTACTTTTGATGATGCTCCTGTAGATTATGATTTCAATCGTGAATTGTTTGATTTAGCAGACAAAGAAAAAAGATGGGAACCTGAAGATCTTTATAGAGCGTCTTGTTATTTGGTAGAAGAAGAATGTCATCCTCTTATGTTTGAATTAGAATTAGAAAATCCAGAATGTATGCCTGTTGATTAGTTGTTTAAGAAACGGAGGTTTTTTTGTGGATAAATAACTTATAACGGAAACGCAAAGTATTAATAAAATGGGTCTTTCTAGATTAGACAATTTTCTGAAATCTGTAAGAGGAAATATTTTATATGTTGATCCTAATAACTTAGATTCTACTGATAGTGTTGAGAATCAGGGCAATTCTCCTACTCGCCCATTTAAAACTATTCAGAGAGCACTTATTGAGGCGGCTAGATTTTCATATCAAGTTGGTAATAATAACGATAGGTTTAGTAAAACAACTATTGAACTACAACCAGGTGAGCACATTGTAGATAATAGACCTGGTATAGTTGTTAAAGATGACGGTACTTATATAACCAGAGGTGGGTTTGACAACTACACTGATTTTTCTGAGTTTAATTTACTAAGTAACTTTGATGTTTTATCTGAGAATAATCAACTTTATAAATTAAATTCAATTTATGGTGGTGTCATTGTTCCAAGAGGGACATCCATCAATGGATCTGACCTTAGAAAAACTAAAATTATTCCAAGGTATGTTCCTAATCCTGATGAAGTTGATGGTTCAAACATCAATAGATCTGCAGTATTCAGAGTAACTGGTGGATGTTTTATCTACGGATTTACTATTTTTGATGCTGATATAAACGCTTTATGCTATAAAGATTTTACAATTAATCAATTTGTTCCTGATTTTTCACATCACAAACTTACTTGTTTTGAATATGTTGATGGAGTTAATAATGTAAAAATTGATGATACTTTTATCTCAGATCTTGAGACAACAAAAACTGATCTTGACATGTATTATGATAAAATTTCAGTTGCTTATGGACAAAATAGTGGAAGGGAAATTGATGAAGATGATGAAGATATTGAAACTGTAGTTGATGAGTATAGGATTGTTGGATCTAGAGGAGCAGAAGCTAACATTGCATCTATTTCTGCATCTGGAACTACTGTAACGGTTACTTTAGAAGAATCTCTAACAGAACTGAGTGTAAATTCTCCAATTCAAATTTCTGGTGTTGCATCAACTAATCCATTAGATGTTTATGATGGTCAGTATTTAATTTCAAGTGTAATTAGTGATACACAATTTACTTATATTTCTAGAATTACTAATGTAGACACTGCTCCTTCATCTAATGGCGCTACTGTTAACTTTAGTGTTGATACAGTAACATCTGCTTCTCCATATATATTCAACGTTTCTTTACGTTCTGTTTATGGAATGTGTGGAATGCACGCTGATGGTAATCTTGTCAGTGGATTCAAGAGTATGGTTGTGGCTCAATTCACTGGAATTGGACTCCAAAAAGATGATAATGCATTCATTAAGTATAATGAAGTTTTAGGTGAGTATGAAGATTCTAGTGTTGTTACTGATATTCATACTGATTCCAGAGCAGTATTCAAACCATCTTATAGAAATTATCACATTAAGGCATCAAATAATGCAATCATTCAGTTAGTTTCTATTTTTGCTATTGGTTATGCTGAACATTTTGTTGTTGAATCTGGTGGAGATCATTCGATAACGAATTCTAATTCTAATTTTGGTGCAAAATCATTAGTTGCAAGAGGATTTAGAAAGGATTCTTTCCCTAGAGATGATCGTGGATACATCACTCACTTTGTATCTCCACAAAAAATAAAAAATATTGAAACTAGTGTAGAATTTTTGCCGATTGATGTTGGATTAACAACATCTGTATCTGTTGGGGTAGGAACTACAACTAGACTTTACATCTATAATGAAACTAATCAGGATGCTCCTCCAAGTAATGTAGTTGATGGTTATAGAATTGGTGCAAAGGAAAATGATATTCTTTATGCACAAATTGCTCAGAGTGGAATAGTTTCTACTTACTCATGTAGAATTACTATGCCCGAGAGTGATTTGGGTAAAGAAAAATCATATGATGTATCTAGAGTTAATAATGATTCTGAAAATGATATTGATTCTAATGGTATTATTGGTTTAACAACATCTCATGAACTTATTGATGGTGAAAAGGTAAGAGTATTCAGTGACAATGGACATCTTCCTGATGGACTAATAAACAATAATGTTTATTATGTAATTACTGATGCTGTTTCTGGAATAACTTCAACTGAAATAAAACTAGCATCTACACTTAGTGATGTTTTTACTGATAATCCAATTATTCCTAATTCTAAAGGTGGCAATTTAAAAATTATCAGTAAGGTAACTGATAAATCTTCTGGAGATGTTGGACATCCAATTCAGTTTGACCAAGTAAGGTCTAATTGGTATCTGAACGTCTCTGAAACAGATAATACTCTTTATGATGTTATAAACAATGTTGGAGTTTCTGGAATCGGTGAAGCGACTTCTAGAACTTATGTCGAAAGAACTCTTGACACTAGAAATCTAATCGATACGATTTATAAGGTTAGATATGTTCTTCCTAAGAATGCACAGAATAATGCAAGACCACCTTTAGATGGATACATTATTCAAGAAAGCAACACAACTGGACTTTCAGATACAGAAATTTCTAATGATGTTTACTTTGGCAATAGTATTACATTAACAAATTCCAATCAACTGAGAAATCCATCAATTGTTGCAGATGTAGAGTGGTCTTCTTCAGGAATTTCTACAGTTTATACTGAACTTCCACATAATCTTTCAGTTGGTTCTGAAATTAAGATTGAAAATATTGTTAGTGCTGGAAATACAACGGCAAATTCTAAACAAGGATTTAATGGTGAATTTGAAGTAACATCTATTTTAACTTCTAAAAAGTTCACTTATGCTCTTACTGATGATCCTGGTAATTTCCAGAGTGATACCACTGTAAGAGATTCTAATCTTCCAAAGTTCACACAAAAATCTATTCCAACTTGTTTGCAAGTTTATAGAAGTGTTGAACTTCAACCTTTTGTTCAGGGGAAACAAGATGGAATTTATCAGTTATTCTTAATTAATAATTCTAATTCTCCTACAGTTTCTCCTTTCCAAGAATCTACTTTTTCTCAACCAGTACAATTTCTATACCCTCAGTTAAATCGAGATAATCCGAATGCAGATCCAAGATCTTCTAGATCTTTTGCATTATCAAGTCCAATTGGTCAAGTTGTAATCAATAATCCTGAGAATAGTCTGACAAAGGAATCAATAGAAAAAGTTTCCACAGATTTAAAAATTGGAATAGGAATTACTGGTGCAATTTCAAGTACTGGAACTGCACATACGATCTTTACTGAAATTGATCATGGACTTAGTGGAATTACTAGTTTAACTGTCGTAAGTGCTGGTTCTAATTACATCGGAGAGGATACTTATTATGCAGCAGATCTTGTTGGATTTGCAGGAAGCATCACTGGATCAAATGCTAATGTCAAAGTAGATGTTACTGCTATTGGTCAAGTTGGTAATGTAGTTATCATGGATCCAGGTAGTTCCTATGGAATCGGTCATACATTACAAATTATTCCTGCTGCTGGAATTGGAACAACTACTGGATTTACTGCTGCTGTTGTTAGAGTAGATGCGGTTACTGATTATCAGGATTTAACACTTGAAATTGATGGGTTATCTGAAGATTATGATGGATATAATAATCTCTATAAAGTTACTGGAATTACATCAAGTGTAACTGAAATTGAAGTTGAATCTGCAAATAGTGTTACTGGATTTTCTACTACTGCTGTTGATTTTGGGAATAATCTGAGTTCACTTACTGGAAAATTACTAACACCTTCTTCAGTTACATATAACAACGAAACTGGAGTTGGTATTGTTACTTTTGCATCTTCTCATGGATTAAATGTTGATAATTCTTTATTATTTGTTGGATTTGATAATAGTTTCTTAAATAAAATTGTTAGTGTAACTAAAAAATTAAGTTTGTTATCAGTTGAAGTTGAGTTTGGTATTAATGATAATTCTGTTCCTGTAACTGGGTCTCCTGAAGCATACTTAAAAGGAAATAACTCAAGATCTGGAAGACTTGAAAAAGAAACTGAGTCAAACTCAGGAAGGAATGTAGTTCAGTATGGTGGTATTGAATCTACAATTACGACATCACTTTCTTCTGATTCAGGAGCACCAGATCAATTAGTAATTTCTGATGCAATTATTAAAGGATTTAGAGTTGGCGATTACTTACAAGTTGATAGAGAAATTTTCCGAATTAAGTCTACGGTAAATTCAAATACTGTTGGTGTGTTTAGATCACTATTGGGAAGTCAAAGACAAACACATGATGTTAATTCTGTTGTCAAAAAAATAATTATAAAATCCGTTGAGTTTAGAAGAAATTCTATTATTCGTGCTTCTGGACATACTTTTGAGTATCTTGGATTTGGTCCTGGAAACTATTCCACTGCGTTCCCAGAAAGACAAGATAGAGTTCTTTCTCCTCAAGAGGAATTGATCTCTCAATCAACCAAAGAAAATGGTGGTATTGTAATCTTCACCGCAATGAATAGTGATGGTGATTTCTATACTGGTAACAAGAAAGTTAATTCTGCTACTGGTAAAGAAGAAGTTTTTGATACTCCTGTTCCTACAGTAACTGGTGAAGAAATTGATACTGGTGCATTTAGTGTTGGATTTGATGTTATTTCTCCACTTGAAATTTCTGTTAGTAGGTCTCTAAGAGTTGAAGGTGGCGATAATTCTACATTAGTTTCTGAGTTTGATGGTCCTGTAGTATTCAATGAAAAAATTACATCAACATCAGATAAAGGTATTGAAGCAACTTCATTATTCCTTCAAGGTGACGCTGACATCTCTAGAAAAATTACTGTTGGTCTTTCTACACCAACAGAAGCAGGAAACTATGGTGATGCGGTAATAAGAACTGAACCTGAAGAATTTAATAATGTTGGTTGGATTTATACTAAAGGAAATGAATGGAAGCAATGGGGTTGGATTAAAGATTCAAGCGAACTGAATCAATTAATTTCTGGTGTTGGTATTGCTACAACTTCATCGGATTCTGTAGGATTGTCTACTAGAGTTAACATTAGTGCTCTGGGTGACATTAATGTTTCGGCATCATTTGATAGTTTAACAAAAACTACAAATTATGTTATTGATGGTACAGGACTCGCTGCAGATAATGAAATCGACATCTACGATGAAGGTTTACTTCAAGGAGCAGCATCTGCAATTGATTTTAAAGGAGCTGTTGATGGTTTTGGAGTAGAAGTTTCAACTTTAGTTAATTCTGGAATTGCTACTATAACATTTGATGTTCCAATTAATGAAATTGATTTTGGTGCAGGTATTATTGGACAATCTTCTCCTTCATTTGCCACAACAAGTATTGGAACAAGAATTATCTATGAAAATCTTATTGATTCTGTCAATACAAATTATGCAGTTGGTATAGAACCAACTGCATTATGGCACTCTTTACCACAATCTTCTGGGTATTCTTTCAAGTGGTATGGTGGAATAACCGAAGTTGCGGAACTTATTGCTAATGCCGGAAGTGGTCAACTTCAAATAAACGGAGGAAGTTCTAAGGTAACTGCGGGACAATTAGAATCTACTGCTACTACTGGAACTGCGCCATTTATTGTAGGTTCTTCTACAACTGTAACTAATCTGAATGCAAACTTCCTGCAAGGATTTGTATCTTCTGATGAAGAACTTGAAAACACAATTGTTCGTAGAGATGCGACAAATAAGATTGAAGGAAATGCAACTAAGTTAATTCATGTTGGAACAGGTCAGACTGGTGGATATTACACTGACATTCCCGCAAGACTTGGATATAATCCATTTAATAGAGATGCTGGTGATACTTGTGTTGGACCAGCAATCTTCCAGTCATCAATTTCTGTAACTGGAGGTGCTACACTTGCAGGTTTAACTACTGTTACACAAGTATCTGACATTTATAAGAACCAATCTAGTTCTTCTGGTACTTTAACCTGTGACTTTACTACTGGTCCCATTACCAGAACTACAAGCACTGACATTACTATAATTGATATTACTAATGTTCCAACAACCGATGAAAGGTCACTAAATTATAGTGTATTGTTAAAAGCAGCGTCTCCAGTTCTCAGTTTAGAAAACATTGTATTTAAAGTTAATGGAACAACATTAACTGAGGGTACAGACATTTACTGGTTAAATAATCTTTCTCCAGTTGGTACTGATTCTGGTTATTATTTCCTTGGATTTACAATCTTAAGAGTTGGAACTGGTTGGGAAGTTCTTGCAACATACGCACCTTACGGAAGTTAAATAAATGGCATTACAGGGTTCTTCTAGGAATAATTTAATCTCACTCAATAATAAGGGTAATAATACCCTTATGGGATTAAATGTGATGCTTCATACAAGTGAAACTGATTTGGGTGGTGGAAATTTGTATGGGGAACCTGTAGTTTGCATTAGTGTGATTGATGAGTCTAATCAGTTAATACCTAATGTTGGATCTCCTGAGGATGCTCAACAGATAGAAGCAGATTGGAATTCTTTTAGAGCAACTTATCCCAATAGACCATTTTATTTACTACAACCTATTGGTAGTAGGGATTCTGGTCAAGGAAAAAATAATGAAAAAAGTGATGTCTTAATACCTCCTGGTGTAGATGATACTGATCCTGTAGGATCTGCTCCTGATTATGGATTATTTTATTCTAGTGTCAATCGTGACAATGGGTCTACGTCTTCTCTGTCTGATTGGTTTACAATTTGTGGATTAAGTACTTATCCACCAGATACTTTAGTTTCATTGTTTATTGATACTTCTGGTAGTATGGAACTTAAAACAGTTCAAGCATCATACAATAAGTTTCTTA
>Ga0115551_1002441_pt1 | contig 11306 bp, 10 predicted proteins | sample COGITO_mtgs_1103_FD_87179 | JGI IMG/M metagenome (GOLD analysis project Ga0115551, IMG submission 87179) | Pelagic marine microbial communities from North Sea - COGITO_mtgs_110321 | ecosystem: Environmental > Aquatic > Marine > Epipelagic | place: Germany:Helgoland, sampling site Kabeltonne... | reverse complement strand
CCTCCTCCAGATACCCGACATCTTCCTCGACCCGGTCTCGCTTCCTTGAAGACGGTGCGCGACGAGTTGTGGGCGTGGACGACGTAAGTGTCCCGACCTTCAACTATCCGATCGCCAAACTGATGACTGCGTAATCATCAATCGGACTCAGAGTCGTCGTCGCCGGGCGGGCTACGCGGTGGGGTAGATCGGGATGGCCGCGACGCTCGATCCCGCCACGCAGGCTGGGATCGGCGCGTTCGCCGGCCTGGTGGAGGTATCGATCAACCAGGTGAGACCCGTACTGACGCGCATCGTATCCATCACACGTCACTGGGCACCCGCCCCGATCCGACCGAAAACAACCATCGGAACTGACGCCCCAACTCCATCTTCCCCAGCCCCTGCACACGCTGAAAAACTTCACGCAGGACGGTCGCATGCTACCCATGAACCCCGCGGTGTGGTACCGGGGCTGGACCGCGGGGGTGCTCATCGGGGTGCCCATGAAGGTGGTCCAGTTCGGGGGGAGCAGGCAACTGGAGAGGGCCATCGGCGGGTCGGCATCTGATGTGGACGTTCTTACGAACCCTAGCTGGTCCACGCGCGTCGCCTCCGCGCTGCTCGCGGGCGCGGTGTCCGGCGCGGTGATCAACCCGCTGGACGTGTGCATGACGCAGCAGCAGAAGTTCGGCGGATCGCTCGGAGGGGTGGTGAGCGGGCTCGTGAGAACGCACGGCCCGAAGGTGGCGTTCAGGGGCGTGCGCGCCACGATGGCGAGGGAGGGGCTGTACGCGTGCGGGTACCTCTGCGGTGCACCGTGGCTTAGAGAACGGGCGGGGTCGTGGGTGCCGGAATATGCGAAACGGCGCGGGTTGGACGCCTTCGTCGCGGCGGCGGCGGCGGGCGGCACGGCGGGGGTGCTCACTCAGCCCATCGACACGGTCAAGACCCTGATGCAGTCCAACCTGGGCGACGGAGGGACGCGACGGGGCAAGGGGTACGTGGCGACGGCGAGGGATCTCGTGAGGCACGACGGCGTGCGGGCGCTGTGGCGGGGTACGGTGCCGAGAGCCGCGAGGATAGCCTCGGCCACTGTCGTTCTCGCAGCCGTCAACGAGATGGTCGGGGAGCGGGTATCGGCGGCACGGGCGCGTGAAGGAACCGGGGCGGACCCGGTGCAGTAGTCGACTAGGTGATCATAGCGTATTGTACGGAGTTGTAGTCGCGCGAGCATTCTTTCGTGTCGACGTGCCCTGCTCTCCACATGCACTAGGCGCAGCTGAGAGTTTTAACCGAAAAGTTTCCACCCAAAGTTCCCTCTCGATTCTCGGTCGTCTCAGTTCACTCCGCGCCGTCGTCGGTTGCAAGGGGGCCATGCTGACCGCCATGGTGCGCTCGCCCGCGCTGCGCCTGCTTCGTCCTCGCGCGCGCGTCGGATGGTCGCCTCGCTCCGCCGTCGCACCGCGCGCGGCATCGTCGAGCCGTGCATCCGCGTCGGACGGCGAGACCGCGGCGGGCGCTGCCGACGCCGGATACGCCGCCGCGAGGGAGGCTCAGGCGTCGCGCCTCCACCGCTTCTACGTAGATGACCCACTGCCGTCCTCGGGCGGTACCTTCCACCTGGGACGCGAGGAATCGAGGCACGCCACCAAGGCGCTCAGGCTCAAGCCCGGGGATCGGCTCGAGGTGTGCGACGGCGCCGGGGGTTTGGTTATCGCGGAGCTCGTGGGCATGGAGGGCAGCGGGAGGGACGGGGGCGTGGCCGCGGTGGCCGCCGTGGAGGAAGTCAGGCGGATCCCGTTCGCCGGTCCACGGTGGGACGTCGCCGTGGCGTGCGGGAGTCTCAAGGGGGGACGCGCGGACTGGCTCGTGGAGAAGTGCTCAGAGCTCGGAGCCGCGTCGCTGATACCGACGCTCACCGAACGCTCCAACTCCGTCGGTGGGTCGTCGCAGGACAAGAAAGGTGCGCGGAAGAAAGGCAAGGACGACGGCGACGACGACGACACGGAACGGTCGGGACGGGAAGGACGGTGGGAGCGCGTCGCGGCTGCCTCCGCCAAGCAGTGCCTACGTCGTCACCGGCTCGCCGTGCGTCCGCCCGCGAATGTGACACAGCTGTGCGAGGCGGTGCGACGCGCTCCCGTGGCGTTGCTGTGCGCCGCGGGTGCACCGCCGCTGAGGGAGGTCATGTGTTCCGCGGATACGAGGATGGGCGATGACGTGGACGCCGGGTACTACGGCGAGGACGGCGGTGGCGTGCTCATCGTGGGGCCGGAGGGTGACTTCACGCCGGAGGAGGTGGAGTTGTTGGTGGCGGCCGGTGCGAGGCCGGTGGGCTTGGGGCCGCTCAGGCTGCGTGTGGAGACCGCGGCGGTGGCGATCATGTCCTGCGTGAGTATGACGCACCCGCGGACGCAGCCTCCGGGATGCTGACCGGCGCCCGCCGACGCCATATTTAGTTCAGAGTGTTACTTTCACGTGGTACTTACCGAGTTGTCGCGGTCCGCCCCTGCACACACCCCGGCGCACGGAACCCGAACGCGCGAGATGGCCGAGCCTTCCGGGTCCCCTTCTCACGCCCGCTCGTCCACGCCGAATGCCGTCTTCGCCGCCGTGGGCGTGGAGCCCCACCCGGATCTTGCCGAGCTCAGCTTTGGCGGGAACGATTTACCGACGTTGAGATCTCTCGACGCCGATGCGGAGTACGAGGCTCTGAAGGCTCAGCTCGAGGACGAGGCCGCCGCCCTAAAGGCGGACCTGAAGTCGACGTCGGAGCAACTCCAGGGTTTAGAGACCGGCGCGACGATGGAGGAGCTCGACGGTCTCCACGGGGACCTCTCGAGTAGGATCCGAGCCATGAGGGAGGAGCTGGCGGGCGGCACCACGGCGGCTTTGTCCGAGCTCGAGGCGCTCAAGCTCCAGCTCGAGAAGGAAGGATCGCTGGACGCCGAGACGGCGCGAATGGTCGAGCAGCTCGCCGGCGCCAGGCTGGATGAATTCGACGAAGGGATCGCGTACCCGCCCGAGGTGGTGGCGGAGCTGGAAAGCATGGGACACACCATCGAGGAGTACCGCGAGGGCCTCGCGGCTCGTGTCGTGGACGCGCACAGGGCGGAACCCCGGGGACCCGTGGTCACCCCACTGGATGACATCGACGACATCGACGACGCGGAGATCGACGCGCACATCGCGGCGATGGAGGTGCGGCTGGAGGATGCGAAGCGGAGCCGGGACGAGGCGATGGCCATTCGAGACCGGCTGGAACGCGAGATGGAGGGGTTCATGGCGATGGCGGAGGAGGACGCGTTGGACCCTGAGGGCGGTGCGACGACGGACATGGCGCGCAAGGTGCTGGAGGCGGTGGGCGGGGGCGCGGATCTGGACGACCTGCGCAGGATACTCGAGGACTGAGTGCCGGTGCCTACAACAAATGACAACAAACGACGACGCTAACGCTTGACCCACTGGAAAGCCTTCCTCGCCTTCTTCCTGCCCGGCTTTTTCCTCTCAACCTTCCTCGGGTCACGCGTGAGCATACCGTCCTTCTTAAGCGCGGGCCTGAACGCGGGTTCGTACAGCTCGAGCGCGCGCGCGATGCCGTGTCTGATGGCCTGCGCCTGCCCCGAGATGCCGCCGCCGTGAACGGTGGCTTTCAAGTCGAACAAACCCATGGTGTTCGTCACCAGGAACGGCCTTAACATCAACCCGCGGTGGTTGATGTCGGGGATGTGCCTGTCGAACGAGTTGTCGTTGATCGTGATGGCACCCTCGCCGGGTCGAAGTGTCACCCGCGCCACCGAGGTTTTCCGCCGGCCAGTCGCCGACGAACCCCCAAACTCGTCCCTCACCGCCACGCGCGCAGCCCTGTGCGCCTCCTCCTTCTGCTTCTCACTCTCCCGTCTCTCCGCCTTGAGCCGGTGCTCCTCGCTCTCCTCCGCGTCGATCGTCTCCATCGAGGGCAGGTCCGGCTTGTTCGTATCCGCCGACTCGATGTCCAGGATGGTCACCATCGCCGCCCTGGCGTCCTCGGACACGTCCCGTAAGTGCCTCTCCAAGCCGCTCTCCGGGAGCTGGCCGATGAACACCCCAGGGTTGGCATCCGGTACCTTGTTCTGACCTGCGTTGATTGGATCGAAAGGTGGTGAGTGAGTGGCACGTGCTCAGTGACTGCGTTGGTTGGAAATGCGCGATCGTATCGTGTGTTTGCGTCGGGTACTAGGGTTAGGGACAAAGGTGCGGTCCCGGCGTGGCGCACGTACCCGCGTGGTGCTGCTTCTTGGTCACCCTGCGCTTAATACTGCGCACGTACTGATCCGGGAACCCCTCGACGCCGCCGCTCTTCGGGAACGGCCACTTGGACTTGCTCATCCCCCGTCTCCACTCCGCCCAGTGCGCCACGGAGGGTACAGACGCACCGGTGGAGTTGGTGGCCCATCGATCCTCGCCGAGCGCGGACCTCGCGGCGCTCCCCCGACCCAGGCAGCTCAATTGCCTGACGCCCTCGATCGAGGACGTCGACGGCGCGAGCCGGACCGCCTCGAGCCGGCGCGCCAACAGGGACAGGACCCGGCGGTTGCTCATTGATCCAACGGCGCTGTTGAAAATGGCTCTGAGAGCGTGGAGTTGGACACGTTTGTTTGACAGAAGGTTTCTAGTTACGGCGCTACGGCGGAGACTGTTGGATGATGAACGAGCTTATGTGACATTAAATTTTTTAATTACGCGGCTGCTGCGGGGTCCGGTACTACGACGTACATCGCGCTCAGAGTTTGCGGCGCTTGTACCGCACGGTGCACGGGTGCTTGGGGCCGACGACCATCCCCTCGTAGTCGGGCTCTGGTAAGTCGCCCACGAGCTCAAAGTCAAAGTTGCGGAGCAGGTGCGACCAGATGGTCTTGATCTGCATGTACGCGAACGTCTCTCCCATGCATCCGTGCCGCCCGCTGCCGAACCCGATGAAGGACGCGTACGCGTTCTTGTCCTCGGGCTTGTCACCCTTGAACCGTTCGGGTTTGTACTTTTCCGGTTCGGTGTACACCTTGTCCATGCGGTGCGCAAACGCCGGGGATGTGGCGACGATGTGGCCCTTGGGGACGACAAACTTCTTGCCCTCGGTGGTCTCCACCTCGAAAGGGACGTGGCACTGCCTGAGGAGCATGATGAGGGGCGGGTGCATCCTGAGCGCCTCCTTGATGCAGAAGTGGAGCTCGTCCATCTCGGCGAGGACGTCGAAATCGATCTTATCCCCGTGCTTCTCCATCACACTCCGCTGCTCCTTCTCCAGGTTGGGGAAGATGCGGTCCTTGTTGGCGATGGATAACAGGCCGGTCCAGGTGGAGGTGATGGAGGAAGTGTGCTGACCGGCGAAGAGCACGGCGATGAGCATGCCCAGCACCTGGTCGTTGGTCAGCCTCGAGCCGTCCTTGTACCTGGCGTCGATGAACGTCTGGAGGACGTCGGGCTCGGTGCTTCCGCTCTCTCTCCGGCCTTGGATCACCTTGTCGAAGATGGCCGCCAGGTCCTTCCGCGCCTTGTCCCTCTTGCGGTGCGCCTCGATGGGGGCGTAGGGAAAAAACACGGAGAGGGGAACCATGCCCTTGTCCAGGTCGTGGACCAGGGTGGTCACCTCGGCGAACAGAGTTTCGCGAATCTCGCGGCCCAACAGGCACCGCGACGCGGTTAAAACGATGAGCTCGGAGAGGACGTCGAGGAGGTCCACCTCGCCTTCATCGCCCCACTTGGCGAAGTAAACCTCCGCCTCCTTGACCATCATGCCCACGTACTGGCGGAGGCGGTCAGACTTGAGCGCACTGGCGAAGAACCTGAACTGCTCGGCGCGGGTGGTGTGGTCGACGTCGAAGACGACACCCTTGCCAAAGGTTGGCACGTTGAACTCGTACACCTCCTTCTGGGACATCTCCGTGTCCCTCGCCTTGAAGAAGTGCTCTGAGACCTTGGGGCCGATCAGGAAGGTGATGCGCTTGTGGAACACCGGGACTGTGGAATGAAGCGGGGGAAAGGCGCGGTCAGGGTGGGCGTCGGCGGGGAAATTTCGCGAATTCGGCGATCTCCGGGCGACGTGGCCTCCAAGTGGCGGTCAATCGGCGCCGCGATCGGGACGAAGGGGAGGGATTTTGGAGCGAAACTCACCGGTGAACGCCTCGCCGTACTTGGGGTAGGCCCTGGCCATGAGACCGATGGGTCCCTTGAGGAACTCCATCATGCCGCCGACGATTGGCGTGGTGCCTATGACCGGGGGGCTCTTGCCGGGCTTCAGCACGGAGTGCGAGAGGCCGTCGAGGATGAAGACCAGCACCGCCGCGGCCGCGAGGGCCATCGGCACGAGGGCCCAGACAGGAACGCCGATGGCATCAGCGATGAGTTCGACGTCCATGGTCGATTGACGATACGAAAGGCTGTCTCTTCGGACGCGCTCCGTCTAGTGGCGTCGGCGGTTGGTGCTTAGATCGTCGGAACTTTGAACAGGTGGCCGAAAATCGTCGTTTGTGGATCATGTTGACTGGGGAGAAATAGACCAAAGAATGACGAGTCACACGGGGTCAATGTACAAAGCCCGATCAGGGAAGGAGTTGAGATCTCGTTGGCCTGAGCATCAGGGTTCGGCACGTCGTGTCAACGGAGCATTGGCAGCCGCGACGCACCACGGAGCCGGGCGTTGGAGCCATCGGCTGGGTACATCGACCATGTCTTTCGCGATGACGACGTCGCACGTCGCCGCGCCGACCCTGAGGCTCAGGGCGAGCGGTAACGACCGCGTGAGGGCGCGATGCGGCACCCGAAAGATGACTCGGACGATTGTCTCCCCGAGCGTCGCGTGCCCCAGGCCCGCGGCGTTGGCGCGACGCGAGCCGCTCCGACCGGCGCTGAGCATCCGCGGGGGCGCCCCACCGCGCGGTCTCGGGCCCACGCCGCTCGTGCCGTGCGCCCCAGGGTTCCCGTGCGGCCGTCACCACCGCCGCCCGCGCGTCGATCGTTGCGCGAAATGCGACGCCTTCTTCCAAAAGATAGGACTGGTGCCCGAGGGCCAGACCCTGCGCGACTGCTGCAAGCGGGCGATGGGGTACACCGACGACGGGTGGAGTCGCAGGCAGGTGGCCGTCGGCGCCGCCACGTCCGCGGCGTTGGCCACCGGCGCCTACGTCGCGTTCGAGCGGTGCGGCGGGGGCAACGGCGGAGGAATGGGACCCCGATTCGGCCAGGGCGGCGGCGGCGGCGGCGGCGACGCCTCGCGGCTCAACGCGTCCGCCACCGCGTCCTTCTCGACGAACGACGGGCAGAGCGGCGACGTCAACGTGCGGTGGCTGGAGGAGGTGGTCATGCTGGACGTCCGCGGGATGCACTGCGGCGGGTGCGCCGCGAACGTGCGCAAGACCCTCGAGGCGGACGCCGCCGTGGTGTCCGCATCCGTCAACCTCGCCAACGAGTCCGCGCTGGTCAGGATCGGCGTCGACGTCAACGCGCCACTTCCCGATGGAGTCGCGGTTGTGACGGCCAACTTCGAGGACCAGGTGGTGAACGCGGTGCGCGCGGTGGGTGAGAAACTGGCGGAGACGGTAACGGAGCGGGGTTTCCCAACCTCGGTGCGGGAGGCGTGCGGGGTGGCGGTGTCCAACGTGTCCGCGATGGACGCGGCGCTGAGCAAACGCGAGGATAGATTAGCGCGGATCCGGGAGAGTACCAAGCGGGTGGTGGTGGCGTGGGCGCTCGCGGCGACGTGCCTGATTGGACACGCGTCTCATATGCTCCAGGGGTGCTGCCCGCCGGCTTTTTTGAAGGTGTTTTGCAGCACGCCGGTGCACGCGGGGCTGTCGCTGTTCGCCATGTTGGGTCCCGGCCGGGAGATATTCGTGGACGGGTGGAACTCGTTCAAGAGCGGCGGGCCCAACATGAACACGCTGGTGTCCCTCGGCGCGCTCGCGTCCTTCGGCATGAGCACGGCGGCGGTGATGCTTCCCAAGCTCGGATGGCCGACATTTTTCGAGGAGCCCGTGATGCTGCTCGCGTTCGTGCTGCTGGGCAGGGCGGTGGAGGAGCGGGCCAAGCTCAGGGCGACGAGCGACATGAGCGCGCTGCTCAATCTCCTGCCGCCGACCGCGAGGCTCGTGCCCAAGGGTGTCGACGACTCGAACGGGGGTGAGTATTACCGGACGGTGCCCACGTCTGTGATCCAGCCGGAGGATACCATCCTGGTGCTGCCGGGTGACAGGATACCGGTGGACGGCGTGGTGGTCAAGGGCGTGAGCCAGGTGGACGAGGCGGCGATCAACGGCGAACCCATCCCGCGGGCCAAGCGCGAGGGCGACGAGGTGAGCGCCGGGACGGTCAACTGCGACGGGGCCATCACGGTGCGAGTGGTGAGCTCGGGCGAGGAGACCCAGGTGGCCGGGATCGTTCGCATGGTCGAGGCTGCGCAGCAGAGGGAGGCGCCCGTGCAACGACTGGCGGACGAGGTGAGCGGAAAGTTCACGTACGGGGTCATGGGCGCGAGCGCGGCGACGTTCGCGTTCTGGTCCACGATCGGAACCAAGATCTTCCCCAAGGTGCTCGCGTCCGCGGCTGTGACTGGCGCCAACGCCCCGCTCCTCCTGGGCCTCCAGATGGCGGCGTCCGTGCTCGTCGTGGCGTGCCCGTGCGCGCTGGGGCTGGCCACTCCCACGGCGGTGTTGGTGGGTACGTCACTGGGCGCCAGGCACGGGCTCCTGATCCGCGGCGGTGACGTGCTGGAGCGGACGCACACGCTGGACACCGTCGTGTTTGACAAAACCGGGACGCTCACCGTGGGCCGGCCCGTGGTGAGGAAGTGCGCGGTGCGTCACGGTCTCAACGAGGCTGACGTCATCACGTCTGCCGCCGCGGTGGAGAAGAACTCGAGGCACCCGCTCGCGCTCGCGGTGGTCGCCGCGGCGTCTGGATCCCTTCCAGACGTGGACGACGACAGCTTCCGGCAGGAGCCCGGAGCGGGCGCCGTCGGCGTGGTTCGCGGGAAGAAAGTCGCCGTGGGGACGCTGCAGTTTGTGACCGGCGGGGATACCGGTTCGGTGCCGCCGGAGATTGCGACCGCGGCGTCGTCATACAGCCCGGGACGTACCCCGGTGTTCGTCTCCATCGACGGACGCGTCGCGGGGGTGCTCGAGATGGAGGATGAGGTCCGACCGGACGCCGCGTCCGCGATCGCCAGGCTCCAGAAGAGGGGCCTTCGAACCGTGCTCCTCTCCGGGGACCGGCAGGAGACCGCGGAGAGCGTGGGGACGTCGCTGGGCATCGCCAAAGGGGACATCTACGGCGACGTGAAACCGGAGGGTAAGGCTCAGCTGGTTGAGAAACTCCAGTCGCAAGGCGCGTCAGTCGCCATGGTGGGCGACGGCATCAACGACGCCGCCGCGCTCGCGCAGGCTGACGTCGGCGTGGCGATGGCGGGCGGAGTAGGCGCGGCGTCCGAGGTGGCGTCCATCGTGCTCCTCGGGGACTCCCCCTCGCAGGTGGTGGACTCCATCGAGCTCAGCAAGGCGACGTTCGCCAAGATCAAGCAGAACCTCGGGTGGGCCTTTGCGTACAACGCGGTTGGCATTCCAATCGCCGCCGGGGTCCTCCTGCCCTTCACCGGCCTGGCGCTCACGCCCAGCGTCGCGGGTGGGCTCATGGGGTTCTCGTCCATCGGCGTGATGGCCAACTCGTTGCTGCTGCAGCTCACGGGCAAGAAGCTGTCCAAGATGCCCGAGCCAAAGGAGGATCGGGATGGAGACGACGAGAACGTATGAGAGCGACTATGATTTTCAATTAAATACAAGCTCACTCGCTCGCCTCTAAGATGGCCTGGAACGCCTCCGTCTTCATGACGTCCGCGAACGTGATGGTCACATCCTCGTCCTTCGCCTCCTCTCCTTCCGCCTTGGGGAGTTGTTCCTTGAGCTCGTTGAGCCGGTCTGCGGTCATGGAGGGATCCTTCTCCGTGAGGGTGATGAACGTCTCGAGGAAGCTGCCGGCCCTGAGGCTGGGATCGTCCTCGCCCTCCTTCACCGTGCCGAACACGTCGAACAGGCTCGCCACGATGCCAACGAACGTCGCGTCGGTCATGGTGAGCAGCATCACCAGCGGCGTCTTGGGATCCGCGATGCTCTCCTCGAATTCCCCGAGCTGGAACGCCTGATCCACCGTCGAGCCCATGACCCCCGCCCCCACGCACTTCGCCTTCAGGTCGCTGAGCGTCCCGACACCCCCCGATCCTTCGAACGCAGCCTTGATCTGATCCACCGTCGGCGGCACGATATCCACCACCGCCGTCCTCGCCACCTCCGCCAGCTCGGCGAAGTACTTGGCGCTGAATTCGTACAGGTCGTGGGGCTGACGGCGAACGACCTCTTTGGTGTACGACTTGAGCACGTCCGCGAGCTCGGGCGGGACGTTGATCTGCTCGGCGCAGTACAGGGGCTCGACGTCCATGTTGCCTGGAACGGTCATCTTGCTGACTCCGGCCCTCGGATGACGCGACGGCACGTCTCGGTTGCGCGGCGCTCTCTGTTGGGAATTCGGGGCGACGACCCCTCGTTTCTTGGCTTTCCCGATTTGGCTCGAGCGCTAAAAACTCGAACTCTGATTTGACCGGGGCACACTGACCATGGGTGAGCCCGAGGCGGTGGCAGCGGAGGTGGCTCCCCCGGCTGAGGCCGAGGAGAAGCCCACCCCGATCGATGCGGATGCCGATGCCCCGGCCGAACCCGAGCCGGTCGAGGCCGGGGAGCCCGAGCCCCCTCCCATTCCCGCGGGAGTGGCGTCCCTATTTCTCACGGGTGAGAGATTCGTCCTCCCGTTCCCTCAGCCCCTCGCCCTGCACCGACGACCCGCCCGTGTCCCTCCAAACCCCGACGCTGACGCGTTCTGTCCCTCACCGATGCAGATCAAACCCGAGAGATCGCGGGGCTGGAGGACGTGGGCCCGGAGCTGCCAATGAAGACGGTCGCCAAGGAGCTCATCACCGGGGACATCCAGTTCAGGGGCGCGCTGTCCTGCTTCGAGCCCGCCAGGTCCGCGATCGAGGCCGCGGACTACGACCCGATCCTCCTGAGGTACAACCCCGACGATACCTACGGCGACGGCGCCAACTTCGAGCTGGCGTGCACCAAGGAAACGGCGGACAGGTTCGAGTTTGAGGCCCATGAGGCGGTCGCGATGGAAGCAGCAGCCGCTGAAGCCGCCGCCGCTGAAGCCGCCGCCGAGGCTGAGCGCAACAAGAAGCCACCGAGGGCGCGAGCGGGTCCCCAGACCATCCGCCCGTGGGTCACCGACGGGTCGACGGAGGCTGAAAT
>Ga0115551_1002421_pt1 | contig 11354 bp, 9 predicted proteins | sample COGITO_mtgs_1103_FD_87179 | JGI IMG/M metagenome (GOLD analysis project Ga0115551, IMG submission 87179) | Pelagic marine microbial communities from North Sea - COGITO_mtgs_110321 | ecosystem: Environmental > Aquatic > Marine > Epipelagic | place: Germany:Helgoland, sampling site Kabeltonne... | reverse complement strand
GGCTCCTCAGGGACAGCATAGCTGGCGTGCTTATTCGCAAAGAGGGCCTCTCGTTTCTGCCTATCTACCTGTCAAGCGAAGCGTTGGCATATAAGCTCTGCGGTAAGTCTGACTTCTGGATAAGTTTCAATGAAATAAAAGGAGAACTTAAATCATGATTGCAACACCCTTGAATTTCAAGCTCAATCGAACCGCTGCTTTTGCTGAGTGGCGCCAACTATTGAGCGCATAAATTAAAGCTGCGCCAGCAATCCGATGCGAGTTCTCATTAGTCTGACAGCACCAGAGCCTGCGAAATTACTTCGAGCGTGAAACGATCAGCCATTGATGACCTCTACGTCGCGTGGGAGATCTGATAGGATTTCGGGTCCGTCGGCGCGTAAAATCACAATGTCCTCAAGGCGGATACCAAAGCGCTCTGGCAGATAGATGCCGGGTTCGATCGAAAACACCATACCTTCTTCAAGGACCGTCTGGGACGATGCGGTGATGTAGGGTGTTTCGTGAATTTCGATACCCATTCCATGGCCCGTGCGGTGCATGAAATATTCGCCGTAGCCTGCATCCGTGATGACACCCCGCGCCGCATCATCAACCACATGCGCCTTCACACCTGGACGGGCGGCAGCCATTGCGGCTTGGACCGCGGCTTCAACAATTGCGTGGACTTCTATGAAGCCTTTGGGCGGCGTTCCCATTACAGCCATGCGGGTTATATCGCTGGAATAACCATCTTTGCCGCCACCGATATCCATCACGACGGCGTCGCCATTTTTCAGAACCGTTTCGCCTGTGTGGTGGTGCGGGAATGCCCCATTGCCACCAGCCCCAATGATTGCGAACAATGGCTTAACGTCTTGGGATGCAAAGCTGTCGCGAATGATATCCGCAACCTGCGTCTCGGTCATGCCCGGTTTCATCGCAAACCATGCGGCCTTCATCGCAGTATCGGCGGATAGGGCGTTGCGTTTCAATTTGACGTATTCATCTGCGTCTTTGCGCATACGCAGCGCACCGACAGTGGTTGCGGTGAATTGACGTTTGGCATCCGGCAAGGCGTCTTGCACTAATCCCGCAAAATCTGCGCGCATGGTTTCGTCCAACACGATGCTCTTGGCATTCATGGCGCCCGATATGTGCAGCAATTCGGCGAACGCTTTGTCTGGTCCGTCTGCATCGCCCCAGGTGTGGAACGGCAGATCGGTTTGTTGGGCGGCACTCTCAGCCTCAAGCGATGGCATAAGAAAGCCCTCGTAACTTTGCGTCACGCAAAGTAGTAAGTGACGTTCATCACCATGAGGGCGCATATCTAGAAGCCACGCGAGGTGCGCACCGGGGCCCATGGCGACAAGGTCGACACCTTCTTCTGCCATGGTTTCACGAAGCTGATCTAATCTGCTCATGTTGTGTCCTTTCAAGAGTCGGTTTCGATAGCGATTTTACGGTATGATGCGCACGCGGCCCTGAGGTTTAGCAGCCTCATCTGACTGTTCCAGGTTAATTGTTAGTGAATGATTGGCTTCTGATCCAGTGGTATGATGGTTTCAGGAGCTGGTGGTCGATAGCCCAATGCACTGTGTGGTTTCTTCGTATTGCAATGTGTCCTCTATTTTCCAATGTTGATAACGGGAAATGCTAAACGCCAAGAAACAGGCTGCTTGGCAACAACAGAGCTGAAAACTCGCAACTACCGTTCCGACGACGAGAAAGGACGATGCTTAAGTTTAGTCGCGGGCTGGCCTTCCAGAAATTTTCTTACATCCAAGCGTTAGTCCAGAACCACTTCAACCAGAAGTGCCACTTCGGCACTGTCAGATAAAACGAGCTTGAGCCGTGCAGGGTGGTTTTGTAGCCTCGCCGTATGATAAAACGCTCTCCATTCAGGTACTTTACAACGAGCCCAGAGATCATCTCGGCCCGCTGTGTCCAATGTAGATATATCAATTTCCATGTCCTTACTCCCGTTGGCTTCGGTCGCTGAGCGAAGCCCGTGACGCTTCGGGCACACCAACACACAGGCTTACGGCAAAACAATAGTCCAGTCCGAATAGGGGTATCACTTAGACGGTAGGCTACCAATGCTGAAATAGAGATGTATACGGGTACCCATGAGTAAACTATGGTCACCGGTTAGTGAGCAAATTTGCTATAATCCAATACAGGCTTTTATTTGTGTTATATCGCTGTTATATATATTAAATATATTAAAATCAGGTTATTTTTTCCTATTTTGGATTGTGTTTACACTATATTTTACAATACAAATAATTACCTATTTGGTGGGTCCCATGGTAGCAAAAGAGACCCCGATACCCTCGCTCAAGATTGAGCCTTAAAAGAGAGGTGTAAAGGGCCGATTGCTGTTTTTCTTGTTTTGCCTGACTTCTGTAAGGTGACCAATGAGTGATCTACGGGCCTTTAAGTTGCATTTACAGCCTAAGTATCAGGATTTGTGATAAACTCTGCGATATGAATCGTTGTGGGCTTTCAGGGGCTTTCTAGGTGTTCGAAAGCCTTCTTGTTTAAATGCAAGTATCAGAAGACCGCGGCCAGGTAAAAACTGGTACCTAAATAATCTAATACTCAGTCCAAACCCTGTCAACTTGGACCAAATATGCCGCGAGTGGGAACTGCTGCAGTGGACTGACTATAAGCCACACGCTTAGGGAATGTATGGGTATCCAGAGCTAAATTTAGGTCATTGAGGAACATGCGTGCCCTCAAATCAGACGCAGTGGCCGACCACTTAAATTTTTGATCAGGTTACAATAGTCGAAACAGGCCCTTTACCAATGTCGTTTTTGTAGTAAGCTTCCTGCCTGGGGCGCGCTGTTCAGAATGACGAGATGCCCACGCACTCAAGGAGGAAGAAATGCTATTCACCAAATTGCTTACCGTTTCAACCCTGGCGCTGACGGTCGCCAGTTCTGCAATGGCAGAAAATGTATTGCGCTGGACTAGCCAGGGCGATGCGCTGACCTTGGACCCACATTCGCAGAACGAAAGCCCGACGATCGCGATGAATGGTCAGATCTACGAATCCCTGATCACCCGTGACGCCAACTTGTCGCTTCAGCCGGAATTGGCGACCAGTTGGGAAGCTGACGCGGATGGCTGGACGTTCAAGCTGCGCGAAGGCGTGAAGTTCCACGATGGATCTGCTTTTACCGCCGAAGACGTTGTCTTTTCGTTCGAGCGGGCCAAGCACGAGGCCTCTGACTACAAAGAACAGGCCAAAAACGTGGCCATGGTTGAAGTGATTGACGACTATACCGTCAAGCTGAAGACCGATGGGCCTAACCCCATTCTACCTAACCAGCTGACGTCCATCTATATCATGGACAAGGACTGGTCTGAGGCAAACAACGTGACCAGCCCACAGGACTTTAAGGCTAAAGAAGAAACATTCGCTGTGCGCAATACTAACGGCACTGGCCCGTTTTCGGTGGTGAGCCGCGCGCCGGATGAGCTGACAGTGCTGGCCGCGAACCCAGATTGGTGGGGCAGCGATCTCTTCCCCGGCAACCTCGACCGGATCGAATATCGTCCCATCACCAATGCTGCGACCCGCGTGGCGGCCCTGTTGTCTGGCGAAGTTGATTTTGTGCTCGACCCGCCGTTGCAGGACGTCAAGCGCATCGAGAGCACCGAAGGCCTCAATGTTCAGACAGTCGCACAGATACGTTCGATTTTCTTTGGCATGGACCAGGGTATCGACAAACTGCGTTCCTCTGATGTGGAAGGCAACCCGTTTAAAGACGCACGCGTGCGCGAGGCCTTTAACTTGGCGATCGACAAAGTCGCGATTCAACGTGTCGTGATGGAGGGATTTTCTTTCCCAACAGGCATGATTACACCCCCGGGCGTTCTGGGCAACACACCAGATAATGACGCGTCTTATGGGTTTGACGCTGCAAAAGCTAAGGAGCTGCTAGGAGAGGCCGGTTATCCAAACGGCTTTACCGTACAGTTGGATTGCCCCAACAACCGCTACAATAATGACGAAAAGATCTGTCAGGCGGCTGTGGCTATGTTAGCCAAAATTGGTGTGACCGTGAACCTTGACGCGATCCCAAAGGCACAGCACTTCCCCAAAATCCAGAAGCGCGAAACCGACTTTTACATGCTGGGTTGGGGTGTGCCGACGCTCGACAGCCACTATGTTTTTTCCTACCTCCTAGACAGCGAAGGCTCATGGAATGCGACCGGTTATGCGAACCCACGGGTGGACGAAATATCTCGCGCCATCACTAGCGAGATTGATATCGACAAACGCACAAAAATGATTGATGAGGCATGGAACTTGATAAAGGACGACAAGCCTTACGTGCCGATCCATCACCAAGTTCTCGCATGGGGTTCGACCGAAAATGTTGATATCCCGATCGCAGCTGATGATGCGTTGCGTCCACGTTTCGTCGTTATGAAATAAACAAGTTACCGGGGTAGGCAAGTTCTGCCCCGGTACCAAAGGCTCTAATATGTTCTTTTTCATTTTTAGGCGGTTAGCCCAATCCATTCTCGTGATGGCCATCGTTTCGGCAGTCAGCTTTTCGCTGTTCAATTTTGTTGGCGACCCGGTCAATAACATGGTTGGTCAGGACGCCACACGCGAACAGCGCATCGAAATTCGCCAGCAACTTGGGCTTGATGATCCGATTTTATCCCAATATGTGCGTTTTTTGGGTAATACGCTTCAGGGTGATTTTGGGATGAGCTACCGGATTAAACGGCCTGTGGACCAGCTGATCTTAGAGCGGTTGCCGGCCACGCTTGAGCTGGTTTTTGTGAGCGCTGTAATTGCCCTTGTGGTGGGTATCGGTTTGGGTGTTTATACTGGCATTCGGCGGCATTCTTGGATTAGTCGGAGTATCTTGTCGGTATCCTTGGTCGGAGTGAGCTTGCCGACTTTCATTATCGGTATAGCCCTCATTTACGTTTTCGCCGTGCATCTGAGGTGGTTGCCATCATCTGGACGCAGTGGAACAGTCGATTTTGGGTGGTGGAAGACTTCGCTTCTGACAGTTGATGGCTGGCGCGCAATTATTTTGCCTGCTATCACACTGTCGTTGTTCCAGTTGACGCTGATATTGCGTCTGGTGCGGGCAGAAATGCTCGAAGTGATGCAGACAGATTATATCAAATTCGCGCGGGCACGCGGCCTTGCGGAACGGGCGATTAATTTTCGCCACGCGCTGCGCAATACGCTTGTGCCGGTCATCACCATTATTGGCTTGAACATCGGTGGGCTCATCGCCTTTTCAGTCATCACAGAAACTGTGTTCCAGTGGCCCGGAACAGGCTTAATGTTCATTCAGGCCGTTGATTTTGTTGATGTTCCCATCATGGCAGCCTATCTAGTGTTCGTCGCCCTTTTGTTCGTCTTGATCAATCTCATTGTTGACATACTCTACTTTGTGGTCGACCCACGCATCCGGCTTGGAGAATAAATTTCATGAGTCATAACCTCCCTGAGGACGGTCCGACTACGCGGTGGAAACGTTTCAAAGACAACGACGTTGTGTGGTCTTTTATCAATTCGCCCGGCGCAATGATCGCTGCGGCTGTCACGGTGTTCCTAATTCTGGCATGCATTCTTGCCCCCATTATTGCGCCCTTTGATCCTTTTGATCCAAGCCAGATTTCCCTCTGGGATGGCAAGCTGCCCCCGGCGTGGATAGAGGGTGGGCAAAGCCAGTATTTTCTTGGGACCGACAACCAAGGCCGTGATATGCTGTCCACAATCTTGTATGGTGGGCGCCTGTCCATCCTCGTTGGGCTGGCCGCGGTCTGCCTTGGCATGGTGCTCGGCGTAACGCTAGGCGTCATCTCGGGCTACGTTGGCGGTGTAACGGATGCTGTGATTATGCGGATTGCGGACGTTCAACTGACGATCCCGGGCATCTTGCTCGCTATCCTGATCAATGGGGTAGGGCGGGCGTTTTTACCGTTGGAGTTGCGCCAAGAGTTTGCTGTCTACGTTGTGATTATTGCAATTGGCCTGACCGATTGGCCGCAATTTGCGCGCGTGGCCCGTGGCGCAACAATGGTTGAGGCCAACAAGGAATACGTGCAATCAGCGCGCATTATCGGTCTGCCGGCTTGGTTGATCATGATTCGTCATGTGCTGCCTAATACGCTGCGCCCGGTTTTGGTGATTGCCACCATTGGTTTGGCACTCGCCATCATCGCAGAAGCCACTCTGTCCTTTTTGGGGCAGGGCATTCCGCCCACGACACCGTCGCTCGGGACTTTGATCCGCGTTGGGAACGAATATCTTTTCTCGGGTCTTTGGTGGATAACCTTGTTCCCGGCCGTTGCATTGGTTGTTTTGGTCTTTGCGGTTAACCTTTTGGGGGATTGGATGCGAGACGCGCTCAATCCAAAGCTACGATGACAGAGCTTCTTAAAATCACCAATTTAAATGTTGAATTTCCAACGCGCCGAGGCCGATTTCAGGCTGTGCGCGGTGTCAACCTGACAGTCAAGGCAGGCGAAGTGCTGGGCCTTGTTGGGGAATCTGGAGCTGGCAAATCGACCATTGGCAATGCCATCATCGATTTGCTTGAGGCTCCCGGCCAGATCAGCGGTGGGTCGATCCTTTTTGAAGGCGAAGAGCTATGCGGCCGCAGTGAGCTTGAAATGCGCCGTCTGCGTGGCAACCGGATCGGCATGATCTTTCAGGACCCGCAGACCTCGCTCAATCCGCTGATGACAGTCGGCGCGCAGTTGGTTGAAACGATTGAAAAAACTAATGATTTACGCGGATCAGAGGTGGAAGGCCGCGCGATTGAGCTGTTGGAACAGGTCGGCATTACTGAGGCGAAGGCGCGGCTCTCCGCATATCCGCACCAATTCTCGGGCGGGATGCGCCAACGTGTCGTGATTGCGCTGGCCCTAGCGGGCGATCCAGATTTAATCATCGCGGACGAGCCGACAACCGCTCTTGATGTATCTATCCAAGCGCAGATCTTGGACCTGATCAAGCAGCTCTGCCGCCAGCGTTCCTTGGGTGTGATCATCGTCACCCATGACATTGGTGTGATTGCCAATATCGCGGACCGTGTGGCGGTCATGTATCGCGGTGAGGTGGTGGAAACGGGCGACGTGGCCCAGATACTTGGTGCACCACAGCATAAATATACCAAATCCTTGATTGCAGCCGTACCTCGTGCTGATCAAAAGTTGGAGCGCTTTTCTTCCGTTGACTATATTGAAGGCGGCGATGTCGCGATGCGACGTATTGATATCCAGACGCATTGGCTTGGCCAATCGCTACGTGAACGGGTTAAGGGCAAGGCCATTGAGGTCGAAAACCTTGATCTATCGTTTACCCTGCAAAAGTCTATTCTGAAACGAAACCGCCGCATGCTGAAGGCGGTCGACAATGTGTCGTTCACGGTGAATGAGGGAGAAACCTTCGGTCTGGTGGGCGAGTCTGGTTCCGGCAAATCCACAGTCGCGCGTCTGATTGCGGGGCTTTACCGCCCAGATTCTGGGCAAGTACGGGTGATTGGCCAGGACGTTGTGTCCCAGCCGAGTAGCAAAGACGCACGCGAGGCGCGGCGCGCATTGCAGATGATTTTCCAAGACCCTTATTCGTCGCTGAATGCGCGGATGCGGGTACTTGATATCGTGGCTGAGCCGATCCGGTTTTACAAGCTCACTAGCAGTGAGGCCGAGACGCGCGAGATCGTTGGAGATTTGTTGGATCACGTCGGCTTAGGCGCGCGTGCGGCCTTGCGCTATCCGCATGAATTTTCGGGCGGGCAGCGCCAACGGATTTCGATCGCGCGCGCTTTGGCGTCGCGGCCGCGGATCCTGATCTGCGACGAGCCGACCTCGGCGCTTGATGTCTCGGTTCAAGCGACGATCCTCAACCTGCTAAAGGATTTGCAACAAGAGTTAGGCCTGACCATGCTGTTCATCAGCCATGATTTGCCAGTCGTGCGTCAGATGTGCGATCGGATCGCGGTCATGCGGCATGGCGCTATTTGCGAAGTTTCCGATATAGAAGCGCTGTTCAGTGCACCCTCGCACGAATATTCCCGTCATTTGTTGAGCCTTATGCCGCGGATGGATCTATTGGGCTAGGCGTGCGTGGCGCGCTTATGCCTCCGCACCCAAGTCCCAATAGATGCCTGCCATTAGGCCGAGCGCTTGGCGGGCAACGGGCAGTAGCATGTGCTCGTCAGGAGCGTGCTGATTGCAGCCGCCATAAGAATGCGGAACCCACACCGTCGGCAGTCCGAGCGTGTCTATAAAAACATGATTGGGCAGTGATCCGCCGAGATTTGGCGCGATATGTGGATCAGACCCGAGGGTCTTTCGCAGCGATGTGATGACCCGTGCCACCCAAGGATTATCAGGATCTGAACGTGTCGCAGGGAAAAACCCGTTATCTGATCGGTCAATACGGACCTGCGGGAATCCTGCGCGAACCAAATGGCGACGCAGTGCGGGCAGGATATCATCTACATCCGTTCCCGTGACAAAACGTAGCTGACAAGTTGCCTTAGCGTGGCCCGAGATGGCGTTGACAGGTGCGGCTGGAACCCCGCTTTCCATCGCTAGCACGGCAAAGGCGTTCCAGCCGTACACACGTTCTTGCGGGGTCAGCGCGGCATCGCCCCAATCTCTATCGATGGCGGGGCCGACGGGTAGGGGCAATTTGGCGATAAGCGCGCGAATGTCTGGTGTAAGGCTCGTGGGGTGCCATTCTGGCACTTGGATCTGGCCGCGCGCGTTGGTGATTGTACTCAACGCATGGGCCAAAATGACGGAGGGGTCAGTCAGCAATCCGCCCCAGTTGCCGGAATGATGCGCACCCTTTCGCAACTCCACCGACAGCGTGAAGTTGATCGCCCCGCGCGCGCCGAGAAACACTAGCGGCACGTCCGGCGATAACCGCGGCCCGTCAGAGGCGATGAGAACCTGCGCCCCCAACAGATCTTGGTTCTCTTGACAAAACGCTTCCAGCCCAGGCGAGCCGGTTTCTTCGCCCATTTCAATCAGCCAGGCTGCATTAAACCCCAGCTTGCCCCGCGCGGCGATCACGCATTCCTGCGCTTGTATGTTTATCAGATGCTGGGCTTTGTTATCAGCTGTACCGCGCCCATACAGTCTGTCTTGATCTTGGCGCAGCACAAAGGGTGCGCCGTCCGCGTGCCACGCTCCTTCTTGTCCGCGCGTGACATCCCCGTGGCCATAACCCAGGATGGTCGGAAGGTGTGGGTCTTCGATCCGGCGGGCCACCAGAAACGGATTGCCATAACGGTTGGGGTGGATTTCGCTGTCAAATCCAGCAGCGACCAGGCGCGGCATCAGCAGATCAGACAGATAGCGCTGCATTTCATTGGCGCGTGCCGGATCTTGGCTTTCTGTGGGGCGGGCCACGAGCTCTGCCAGCTCGGAGACAAAGCGGCCGTCATCAACGAGGGCTTGTGCCGATCGGATTGCTTGATCGCGTGTGGACAATTTTCTTCTCCTTGACTTGCTATTGGTTCGTGGTTGGCCCGCTGGCCTATGCTGCGTTCAATCGCCGCTCGACGATGCGTGCCATCACGGATGCACCGACAGGCAGCACTTCGGGATCGAGGAAAAAGCTGGGGTTGTGCAGGCCGGTGGTGCCAGAATGACCGATCCGGCAGTAGGCACCGTGCACCACTTGCAACATGTCCGCGAAATCTTCGGACCCGGTTGCAGGCTCATCAGTGCCGCTGACGTTTTCGTTGCCAACGATGTCAGCGGCGGCTTCTAGGTAGGCCTCCGACAGGTCATGGTCATTCATCAGCACATCAAAAATGTTGCGATGATCGAGGGTGATCTCAATCCCGTAAGCAGTGGCATAGCCGGCGCATAAATCGCGCATCCGCTGCTCGACCATATCGCTCACCTCTTGTTTGAAATAGCGCACTGTGCCGGCCAGCTTCGCGGTATCGGGCACCACATTATAGGCAGATCCCGCGTGCAGCTGCGTTACGGAGAGCACGCAAGTGTCTAGGGGGGCGACATTGCGGCTGAGGATGGTCTGGATTGCGCCGACCAACTCTGCGGCGATGACCAAGGGATCTCGCGATTGTTGCGGCATCGCGGCATGACTGCCCTTGCCTTGGACAATAATGTCAAAAAATGCGGCACCGGCCATCGCGGGCCCTTTGCAGATACCTATCGTTCCGGGTTCTCCGTTGGGCGAATTGTGCATGCCATAGATCTCATCTACAGGAAAGCGGTCAAAAAGCCCCTCGGCAAGCATGCCGCGCGCGCCGCCCAAGCCTTCTTCGGCGGGTTGGAATATCAGCACCGCGGTGCCCGTGAAATTGCGGGTCGAGGCCAGATGCTTTGCCGCACCAAGCAGCATAGTGGTGTGGCTATCGTGCCCGCAGGCGTGCATCACACCAGGGATTTTCGATGCATAGTCAAGGTTGGTCAACTCATTGATAGGCAAGGCGTCCATATCGGCGCGCAATCCCACACGTCGGGGCCCTTCGCGGCCCTTGATTATGCCTACAACACCAGTTTTAGCGATACCTTCGTGAACCTCGTCCACACCGTATTCGCGCAGCTTCTCGGCAACTACTTTTGCAGTGCGGTATTCGGTAAAGCCAATTTCAGGATTGGCGTGCAGATCTTTAAAAATAGCCGTTAGCTCATCTTTGGCATCTTGAATAATGGGCAGAATGGTCATGGTTTTTTCCTTATTTTGGGGTACCTGCAAAGATATTGGCTATCTTATCTTTATTTTAAACTAGTGACTTGCGGGGTTCAAAAGCGTAGGGTGTCCGGTGAATTAGTAGTATTATGAAGCGCGCGCGAAGATTCAAGCCTCGGTATTGCCTTGCATCCTAATACCTGCCGACGGAAAACTGTAGTGTCTCCCTTTGTTCCCAAGATGACAAAGTGTCTGGAGTTGTTGAAGTGGCACTGTCAGACAAAATGAGCTTGAGGCTGGCAGGGCGGTTTCGTAGCCTCGCCGTAAGTTAAAACGCTCGCCAGACAGGTACTTTAAAACAAGCCTAGAGGCACTTTTAGATTAAACTAGGTCGAAGTGGGCCGGGTGGATTCGTAGCGTGGGTGAATGATAAAAAACTTGCGATTTAGCTAAACCGAGCTGCTGCTCTCGCTGAGTGGTACCATTTGTTGAGCGGACAGATTTAGCCTGCACTAGCAATTCGATGCATGCAATCGTTAGTCTGACAGCACCAAACTGTGAGTTTAAGACTTTGTTCCGCGCCCTCAAGCCACTCAAAATCCAGCGGCAAGCCCGTCTTTGCGCGGATCAGATCCTGATGCATACCCGCCCTGAGGCAAGCGGCAAATCAATTGCGCACCGCCAAAGCCAAAGGCATTGTCTG
>Ga0115551_1002420_pt1 | contig 11359 bp, 8 predicted proteins | sample COGITO_mtgs_1103_FD_87179 | JGI IMG/M metagenome (GOLD analysis project Ga0115551, IMG submission 87179) | Pelagic marine microbial communities from North Sea - COGITO_mtgs_110321 | ecosystem: Environmental > Aquatic > Marine > Epipelagic | place: Germany:Helgoland, sampling site Kabeltonne... | reverse complement strand
TCTTAAAATGGGAGCGATAGTCGCTGGCGCTTCAAAGGAATGTCAGGACGCGATATATGACTACGGGAGAGATCTAGGGATTGCATTTCAATTACAAGATGATTATTTAGACGCTTTTGGTGATCCAGAGACCTTTGGAAAACAGGTAGGAGGTGATATTATTGAAAACAAAAAAACATTTTTATATCTGACAGCTTTACAAAAATCACAGAAGGATGAAGCGAGACAGTTAGAGCATTTGTTTTCTATAACACCAAATAACCCTGCCGAAAAAATAGAAACTGTAAAACAACAGTTTATAGAAAGTGGAGCAGCAAAAGCGACTCAGGAAGAAATGGAAAAATATACCCAACGTGCTTTTAAATCGTTAGAATCCGTAGCAATTTCTGAAGAGAAAAAGCAATTATTACGCGATTTTGGGAATAATCTTATGAAAAGAACGGTGTAATCTTTTTTTTCGCTTTCGCGAAAGCGTACCATCTATATTTATAATATATTAAAATTACCTCTTCAAATGGAGGTGATTCTCCCGTGCGCATGACCTTATGCGACACGTAGTATTTTCCTTGAATGCTTCCCTACGTCATACAGATGTAAGGAATTAAACCCTGTATTTTATGGTATACGCCTGATTTTTAAGAGTACGGTTTTAAAATTTATATATCGAGTGATGACTTTTTTAAAAGGAATCGATGTATGAGTATAAAACAAATTATAATCATGAAAATCACTCGTCTTTTTTATTTGGCAAGTATCTTAATTCTTTGTGCTTGTAGCACTGATGATGCAGATACAACAACAGGGGTAGATGCAATCGCAAACAGACAATCAAGCTGTGAAAATGTTTTAGGATACACAGGATTATATTGGGATTTTGCCAATGCATTGCCTACAGGTTTAAGTGAAGTGCCTGTCATTCAGAATCCAAGAGATCAATTTATTCACAGTCAACTGCCTCTTTTAGGATTCACACTTCCTCAAAATTTTACAGCCTTTGAGATTACAGATCCTCAAACATTGGCAATAGGAGTCAATGTTTTTAGAAATGATAATGATGTATTGTTTCGTTGGATTCCTAATAGTTTTATCCTACAAAATATACCCTCTCAAGCGGTTATTGCCAACGAGATTAATACCATGTTTTCCTTTTATGGGTTTAATGGAACGCCAGAGGTTTTGTGTACCGCTTTCAGACAGCAGGTTTTAGAAACCATTCCTATGGAATTTAATGCAAGATTACTTCGATTCGGGGATCGAATAGCACAAGTATGGGTGATCACTACGTATGTAGCTCAAGGTACTGCTATTACTATTTCTATTACGACAGCTCCCGAAAATGAATACGACGCACAGGTCATCAATACTTTTTTACCGTTCAATTTTCAATTATATGTGAATGATAGTGGCGGTATAGTAGATAATGATATGGATGGGTTTGACATTTTAAGAGATCCCGATGATAATGATCCTAATGTGCCGTAATGCGCTAGTAGATAAACTAGTAAATATTTTAATTTCTAATTTTTATAGATGTTTTTAAGGCATCTATCATTATAAAAACCATCTTCATCATGAAAAAAAAGATAGTACCTATTCTATTTGTAGGCGTTGGCATACTTCTTATTGCTTCTAGTTTTTTAAAAGCAGGAAGTAGTAAAGGAGAATTAACCCTTGATATAGTCAAAACAGAAACCCTCATGCCTGCTGCGCATAATGTATACAGTAATGAAGAGGCCTTAGATGGTAAATATTACCTCTTCAAAGCCAAATTGACTAATCAAACTAATGCGACCTTAGAGGATGTAGTAATACGCTATCGTATTCCTGGATATATTGATTGGACTGAGGTAGGGGTTATTGGTGAGATGTTTAGTGGTCAAACAGCTTCGGTGCGTGCCTATCCTAAGTTTAACGAAGAAATTGCTAAGAAAATGACAGAATCTGTCGAGAAGGCAGAAATTGAGATCACTTGGGACGGTGCTGAAGAAGATGATATTATAGAAGAAGAATTTAGTTTTAGGATCGCTGATCGTAATGAATTTAAGTTCACAAATGTTCCTAGTGCTGAGATTTTAGGATGGGCAGATGTACATAATAATACGGAGTTGCTGGCTTGTTTTGTAACACCTAATGATCCTATCGTAAAATATTACACTCAAAACATTCAGGAAAAAATGTTGAAAGGAGAATCTGCTGGAGTGACAAAAGACCCTAAGGAAGCCGTACGTTTTTTAACGGGGATCTATGAAGCCACCCGACAGTCTCACATGGTGTATAGTGGCACTAAGATGATTCCTGAAAACTTAACAGATATTTCTAAATTTTCTCAGAGTAATCGTTTACCAAGAGAGGTAATTACGGGAAATACAGGATTGTGTTTAGAATTGAGTTTACTCTATGCGAGTGTGCTTTCAAGTGCGGGGATTGATCCTATTATCTTTTTGGTGCCAGGTCATGCGTATCCTGGTTTTAAAATGAATGGGCAATATTATGCCATAGAAGCAACAGGGATAGGAGGAGAAGGATTAGGAGGGATTCAAAGTGTAGAGAAAGCCTTTGAAACAGGAATGAAATCACTTAATGAGTTTTTTAGTAAACAACAACAGGGTGATTTAAGATATACGATGGTAGATGTGCATATAGCAAATCAACAAGGAGCAACACCTATGGTGTTAAAAGACGATGCGTTCTTACGCAAAAAAGTAGATGAGATGGTCGCAGCTTGGGGAGGTGGAGTTCCAAAGAGTTCCACACAAAAGGGGGCATACACACCTTCTAGAGAGATATCGTCAACTCCAAGAAGGTCTAATTCACTGTCTGTGACAATACCCTCTTCTTGGCAAACTGTTCGAAGACCGTTGGCAAATATTCCTATTCTTACTGCTTCGGCTATTGCTCCAGATCAAACCACCTCTATTTCTGTTTTTGATGTTCCTACCAACGATGTGAATGAGGCGATGAATCTCATTAGAAACTATTTATATAATTATGGGCAAGAGATCGTATACCAGTTTAATGGAAATCAAGTTTCAGGACAGACCTATAGCAGTATGGGAACCTTAAACTGGGTAGGGAAGACCTTGAGACGCAGTAATGGTATTCGGATCGTAACGGTAGGTTCTCCAGATTATCTATATGCTCAAAACTCAAATATGATTAACCAACTGTTTAACAGTATAAAGTAATACCTAATATGAAAACAAAATATATACTCATAGCATTTCTACTATTCTCTGGATGTTTACTTCAAGCACAAGGAATACTTCCGAGACAGGAAGTTAACCTAGACCAAGTAGAAGCACAATATGGACTTACAGGAGAAGATGTGTTGGTTGTCATGATTGATCGAGGAATCGATTACAGACATCCTGATTTTATAGATGAAAACGGGAATACACGATTGCTATATATCTATGATATGATTGATCAAAGTGGTGCTGCAGATAATGAGTTTGGGGTGGGTACTATTTTTACAGAAGAGCAGATCAATATATCCCTTCAAAACGGAGGAGCCCCTTTATCTATAGATAGAGGAGGTCATGGCACGGCAACTACTGGAATTATGTGTGGTAATGGGAGTGGTACCAGCTCTGGAGAGTTTAAAGGGGTAGCTCCTAATGCAAAAATCATTAGTATTAAACTCGTTAATGATTTTTTCCCTCCCTTTGCAGATCAGCCTGGACAGGATAGTTTTTACAACCCTACTTATATTCCCATTGCACTAGAATTTGCAGCACAAAAAATTGAAGAAATAGGCTTGCCCTCCGTGACGCTTATGAATATTGGATCTGTAGGCGGTCCTACTGATGGGACAAGTTCCTTAAGTCAAGTCATTGAAAATTTTATAGCCCAAGGACATCCTTTTGTGAATGGAACTGGAGATGATGGTGGTAATGATAATCATGCATTTAATACTATTAATCAGGGAGAAACATTAGAAATCGAACTACAAAAAGGCGAAGCAGGAAATCTTCGTTTTGACTTGTGGTATGATGAAGCCGATCGTTTTACTGTTAGCATTGAACGCCCTAATGGAACAGTCGAAGGGCCTTTTGCAGCTCCCGCAGGACCTAACGCAGTTGCCGATCAAAACTTAGGAGATATTTTTATAGGACATCGAGGGGCTAATGTTGAGTTTTTTGGAGCGAGCTCTTCTCGACGAGAATTACTCATAGATTTTTCAGGAGTTACAGGAAATTATAAAGTCATTTTAGAAGGAACGGTCATTGCCAGTACAGGTGAGTTTCATGCCACGTTAAACCCTTCCTTATTTGGAAATACAAATCGATTTCTCAATCAAATTGTACCTGGGTTTAATATCAATGACTTAGCGACTGGAGAACATGTGATCACTCCCACAGATTATGTAGTGAATAACTCGTGGACAGATATTAATGGAGTTTTTAGAGATATTACGGGTCAAGGGGAGGACGGAGAACTATGGATAGGCTCTAGTGAAGGCCCTACTCATGATAATCGACTTGGAGTAGATTTTGCAGCACCTGGTGAAGTTTGCTATGGCGCCTATATGCCCAACACCTTTTACGGTAATTTTGAATTTAATATCGTTGAAAATAGCAATGGATTATACGGTATTCAAAATGCGGTAAGTGCAGCAAACCCTCTATCAACAGGTATCATCGCTTTAATGCTAGAAGTGAATCCAAATCTTAGTCCGCAAGAAATCAAAAGTATTCTTCAAAACTCATGTAGAGAAGATGCACAAACGGGTGTGGTACCTAATCCTACTTGGGGATATGGAAAATTAGATGCACTAGCCGTTATAGAAAATACACAAGCAACACTAGGAATAGAAGAAGGAGCAATGACTTCTGTTTTAAAATTTCATCCAAATCCTTCTTCAGGGAAAATAACGATTGATGTGCCAGCAACTAGTGAACACATAACAGTGATACAGCGATCCCTTCTTGGACAAGAAGTCACAAAAAGTTGTTTTGTAAACACCTCTTCTATTCAAATGGATATCATAGGGACTCCTGGAATTTATTTTATAGAAGTCCAATTACCGAATACACGTACTGAGATTTTAAAAATCATAAAAAAATAATAAGAGTTATGAAACATATAAACTATAGTTTAGTAGTACTTTTTTGTATTAGTTTTTCCTCATTACTGGCGCAACAGGCTCAACAAAAAATAGAAATGCGTATTGATTCTATTGGGAATGCAAAAATTAATATGAGTATGACCATGAATGCGCAACAATGGCAACAGTGGACGGGTACTTTAGGAAATAATCCTGCGGCTCTTAAGCGAGAGGTAGAACGAAGCATGCCGAGTTATTTTCTTGACAATTTTAAACTAGAAAAAAATGACATGGATCGATCCTTTAATTTAAGTCTGAACGCTTACGGGGTTTGCGAAATCGATAAGCGTGGCAATTGGATGATAGATGTCGATCAGGAAAATGCACAGCTTACAGAACTTGCTTACAATAAATTTATGTTTGTAAGTAGCCCTCCAGAACTAGGAGGACAGATACAACAGACCTTTTTGGTTACGCTACCAGAAACTGGAAAAAATATTAAAGTAGATAAAGATGCGTATGGGAAGGATATATTTAAATTTTCGATGGATCCTCCTTCTCAAATGGGATTGGGAGGAATCCTAAAATGGGTAGGAATCCTTTTTGTGGTGGTAGGGATAGGTTGGATGCTTAAAATGAAATTAGCATAAAATAGCAGTGTAAGATGCTTAAAAATGATATAGTTTGTATTTTCAAGCCTTTGCATTATCTTTAACAAGTAATGCGGGGGGCTATACAATCAAATCACTTATATCAAGAAGATCTCTTACAGGCTATAAAAGCCAATGACGTTGTCGTACTTAAAAAACTCTACACCGAGAACTTTCCTAAAGTAGCTGCATTTATCCAGAAAAATAATGGCAATAAAGAACAAGCGAAGGATATATTCCAAGAAGCAATGGTGGTGCTTTGGAAAGCTGTAAAAACAGAAAAATTTAAAGCTACTAATGCGACTGCTGTGCAAGGGTATCTCTATATGATTGCTAAAAATAAGTGGACAGACCATCTGCGATCGGCTAGTTATAAGAAAGAAGTGTCTTCAGATGCTGTTATGAATTATGCAGAAATGCAAGAGACACATGGAATAGATGAAGATCATTATGATCAAAAATTACAAAAAGCAAAATTAGCTTTTGCACAATTAGGAACTGAGTGTAAAGAGCTCTTGTCAAAATTTTATTTTAGCAAGAATTCTTTTGAGGAGCTTGCTCAGGATTTAGGTTTGAATATAGCTTCTGTAAAGAATAAGAAATATCGCTGCATGCAACGTTTACGTGCATTGGTAATCCCCCAAAAACAAGAATTATGAGTACGTTGCAAGAAGAATATAATCGTATTGAGAAGTACATCCTCGGGCAATTAGAAACTGCAGATAGAGAAGATTTTGAAGCAAGATTGCAGGCTTCTCCCGAATTACAAACATTGGTAGAAGACCATAAAGTATTATTAGACGCGATAGAAGAGCAATCTCTTATAGAAAACATGGAGCAAATACACCAAGATGTTTTTACAAATTCGTCAGCTTCAGCAACAACTAAAATATTTTCTTTATGGAGCTCTTGGACAAAATATGGGATAGCTGCTTCTGTAGCGATCCTGCTTTTATGGGGCGGGTATACGCTTTCGCGAAAGCAAACAAAAGATCAAAAACTATTTGCTTCTTATTTTACTCCCGATCCTGGATTACCTACCACCATGAGTTCTACAGATAATTTTACTTTTTTTGAAGCTATGGTTTCTTACAAACAAGGGGCTTATGCCGAAGCTATTGCGCAGTGGGAACCTTTACTGAATGAAAAGCCTAAAAATGATACGCTTAATTACTTTGTAGGCGTAGCACATTTAGCAAATAATAATGAAAGTGAAGCGATCACTTTTTTGCAATGGGCAACCGAAAAGGAGAATAGTCAATTTCTATCAGATGCCTATTACTACCTCGGTTTATCCTATTTAAAAAAAGGAAATAAAGAGAATGCCATACATTTCTTTAAACTAAGTAAACACAAAAAGAGTACAGCACTTTTGAGTGAACTGGTAAAATAATGATCCTATGAAAAGTGCAAATACGTATATGAGATTCTTTCTCTTGAGCATAGGGATATTCCTTTTTTGGAATACAACAATCGCCCAACAAAGCTTGACCAGCGTAGTAGATTCATTGGGTAATTATCTCACAGAAGGAAAAACTACTGAGGCAGGAAGGCTTCTTGCCAAAGAAATAGATAGGTATAAAAGTACTCCAGATTCACTATATGCGCTGCCTTACTACGTAGGAAAAATAGCGAGAATAAAAAACTCAGCTGTTGTTGCTCTACATAAAATGGAAGACTTTCTGAAACAATTGGAAGTAGCAGGTGCTAGTGAAAAAACACGGTATCTAGCCAAACTAAGTATGGCTGAATTTTATGATGAAATAGGTGCTTCTGAAAAAGCACTTAAAATTACGGAAGAAGCGCTTACTCATGTGCTCAAATCTCAAGAGGTTACTCAAGAAGAAATAGGGAAGGTAAAATACAATTTAGGCGCAAGTTATCTAACCGCTGGAGATATGCCAAAGGCGAGTACCTGGTTTCGGGAAGCTTTAAAAGACTATACAGGATATGCACAAACTAATAAAAAGAAACTGTCAGATGGCTATAATGCTATGGGGGCTATTATGTGGATGTCTTCAAAGTTAGATAGTGCTGCTTTTTATTACGATAACGCATCAAAAATTATTAAAGAAGCTCCTGGTGATAGCATAGAAAATCTTTATTATGCCACAGTTATCAAATCGAATGTGTCTCTTTTAGAACATTCACAAGGTCACATTCATAATGCTTTGGAGATTCAAGAAGAAGTCATTCGTAATTATGAAAAAGTCATAAGAGGTATAAAAGATCCTGAATTAAAAGGTCGTGCACAACGGTATCAAGCCAGAGCCATTTCCAATTTAGCCACATTTTATAACGAGTTGGGAAATCTCACTCGCGCAAATCAATTAATGCAGTATTCTTATAAGAAGAAAAAAGAATTTCTAGAACCTCTGGATACGGATCTGGGGACGACACTTATAAGAATTGGGCAATCTGAAATATCATTAAGAGCTTTTGATAAAGCGTTACAAAATATACAGCAAGGACTTGCCATATTACAACAAAAAGAAACCTTAAGCCCTTATTGGGAAGCTACAGCATACAACGGCTTGGCAAGTATTTACAATGAGCTAGGCAAGTACGATAGTACTACCTATTTTTACAAGAAAGCAACCCCGCTCTTTGAACAAGCCTTAGGAGAAAACATTGATGCTGAGTATCTGTCCTACTTAGGAAATAAATCCCTATTTGAATCTGAACAAGGGAACTATGAAGAAGCTTTAAAAACAGCACAAAAATCATATACTTATGTACTAGATAACAGTGGAGCAGAAAGTCTGAATGTGACAATACAAATGCTTAATCTATCTAAAATATATATAACATCAGAAGACTATGCTCAAGCTCGTTATTGGAGTGAGAAAGCAGATGCACTTCTTCAGCAAAAAATGCGTTTTGCTTCGTCGGGATTAGACTCTATTAAACTTGATTTTAACCGTCCTTTATTATTGCTATTAAAAACAAAAGCACGTTACAAAAGTCAAGCACAACCCACAGAAGGGGTCTTGCTGGAATTAGTAAAAGACTTGGCGGAAGGAATTGCTATTCTGGAAAGACGCATGGTCATTGCGCTGACGCCGGCAGATGTAGATCAGCTGTTATCTGAATACAGACAAGTTAATGATTTTTTGAAAAGACTCTACTTAGATTTATATCAAAAGACTCAAAAAACAACATATCTCATAGCTTTAATGACTTTGCATGAGTCTGGGATATATAATCGCATTAGGGCTAAACTTAATTATCAAAATGTAGTCGCTATTTCGGGAGTTCCTGAGGAAGTGCTTCTGGAAGAAAAAAATCGAAAGGAAGCTCTTTTGGAGATGTTTTCTGGAGCAGAAATGACGGAATCATTGTCTTATTTTGAAAAAGAAAAACAGTGGCATATATTTCAAGATACGCTTAAGAAACGATATCCCAAGTATTACAAAATGAGATATGAAACCATTCAAATCGAAGCTGATGAGGTGATTCAATCTGTGCCTGAAACAACAAGTGTTGTACGCTACTTTTTTATAGAAAAAGAACTATACGCTTTTGTAATCACCCATGGAAAACAATACTTAATGTCATTAGATTTTAATGACTTGGAGGGTATAATTTCTCAGGTAGTAGACCAGCAGTTTGATGAAGCGATGCTATTGGGTCGTCTGCACACGTTATATAATCGATTGTGGAAACCTATAGCCGATCTGGGGCTTACTAAAGATGTCATTATCATACCAGATGGTTCTTTATATAATTTGAGCTTTGAAATGCTAACCCCTACAAAAGTTGTAAATTATGAAGACTTAGTGACGGCTAGTTTATTAAACGATCATGATATTACCTACAATTTTAGTTTGTTAATGATACAACCTACCTCATCGAGATCATTACAAAATAACTTTATTGCTTTTACCCCAGAATTTACAAAAGGAATGAAGGATGATTATAAGGTAGCGATTGTAGATTCCTTAGATATAGATCAAACCTATTTGACCTTATTATCTCAGCCTTTTAGTGTTGATGTTGCTCAAAATTATAATCGCCTTTTTGACGGAGATCATTTTAAAAATAAGGCAGCAACTAAGCAGTTGTTTATAGAAAATGCAGGAGAACACAAAATTATTCATATTGGAACGCATGCAGAATCCAATAATATACGGCCAGAGTTATCACGATTAATTTTTGCAAAACGTATCACTGATAATCAATTGATGGAAGATAACTCGTTATACACCTATGAAATCTACAACTGTAATCTAACAGCAAATCTAGCCATATTAACCGCATGTGAAACAGGAAAACCCACCTATCAGGCTGGTGAAGGAATGATTTCTTTGGCGCATGCGTTTACATACGCAGGAAGTGAAAGTATTTTAACGAGTCTATGGAAAATAGATGAACAATCTAGCTCGTTGATTGTAGGTTATTTTTATGATAATCTTGAAGAAGGGATGCCTAAACACGTAGCATTAAAAAAAGCAAAACAGCAGTATCTACAAACAGTAGAAGGGAGGTTGTTACAGCCTAACTACTGGGCAGGGTTAGTGCTTATGGGAGATAATACGCCTATTGATATATCACAAGACACTGTTGGTAACACTTTTTGGTATAGCATGTTAGCTATAGTTGTTATAGTGGCTATGTTTTTTCTGCTAAGAAGCAAAAAGAAAAAGGATAGCGTTTAAAAATACACCCTCACAAAAGGTTGCCAAGCCTCAGCATAAATACCATCGTTATTATCAAATAAGACATTATAACGAGCGCCTATCGTCACACCTCCATAACGATAACCCGCACCTAAGAAAAGAGCCGTATTACTTACGTCATCAGTAATATCACCTTGAACGTCTCGAAAGCGTTGCTTTCCAAATAGTTGTTCTAGTTCTGCCGAAAGCTGTATTTCTGGAATTGGATTTGCTAGAAACATACCACTTATTCCATAAAGTGTAGAAGAAAAATCACCAAATTTCTGATAATTGAAGTTGAGTCCAGGACCGAAAGCGATATATTCGTTATATTGATATATAGCACTAGGAGCCAATGTGATTTGAGTATTATTTCTACCAAAAGAAAGACCGAGTCCACCCCCAAAACGTACGTTCTTCCAGAACTCACTCCCTTGTCTTGGGATAGGGTTTTCTTGAGCAATCACGTTACCTTGAAAGCTGAAAAAAAGAGCAAAAAGGATGAAAATTGAAAGATTTATTTTTAATGTCATAAGACTGTTTGTTAAAATAATCTCATAAATATAGGAATTATATACCCTAAAATGTTAAATATCGTATTTTTGTACACCTATACGCTAGCAAGACATAGATTATAACTAACAATGGATAGATTTTCGTTTCTAAACGCAGCCCATACAGCTTATTTTTCAGAGCTTTACGATCAGTATTTACAAAACCCAGACAGTGTTGAGCCTAGTTGGCGTGCCTTTTTTCAAGGCTTCGACTTTGGAATGGAGAGTAGTGAAGCTGTCTCTAATGAGGTAGGAGGTACCCCAACTATAATTCCTGAAGGATTTAAGAAAGAGTTTGATGTCATACGACTCATTGATGGATATCGTACCAGAGGACATCTCTTTACAAAAACAAATCCTGTACGAGCTCGCCGCAAATACGAGCCTACATTAGAACTTCATAATTTTAATCTTTCAGAGGCAGATTTAGACTTAGAATTTGAAGCAGGA
>Ga0115551_1002407_pt1 | contig 11402 bp, 10 predicted proteins | sample COGITO_mtgs_1103_FD_87179 | JGI IMG/M metagenome (GOLD analysis project Ga0115551, IMG submission 87179) | Pelagic marine microbial communities from North Sea - COGITO_mtgs_110321 | ecosystem: Environmental > Aquatic > Marine > Epipelagic | place: Germany:Helgoland, sampling site Kabeltonne... | reverse complement strand
TTTCAATCACCTGTGGTGATCCAACTTCCACCGACCTTAGATTGCCAAAAAGTCATAAATTAACTAATGTTAGTGATGATGTTGAATGGCTGTTAGGGTTGAACTGTGACAGTTTTAACGGCATTCAATCATTCGTATCCCTCATTATTTTCAGATTATGGGGTGATTATTGCTGATAAGGAACCGTAGAATATGAAGTATTTATTCCTAATATTAATGTTATCTGCTTTCTCTGTTGTGGGGTTTGCCAGTGGGCAGTCAATCTCTTCTGCTTATGAAACTAAAACTAGTAATGTACAGGTTCGAAGCAGTGGAATAGTTGTCAAAATTCTAGCTGATGATAATAAAGGCTCTCGTCACCAAAAATTCATACTTAAGTTGCCTCTAGGTCAAACGATTTTAATTGCTCATAACATTGATTTGGCGCCTAGAATAGCGTCAATCAATATGGGCGACTTTGTGGAGTTTTATGGTGAGTATGAATGGAATGCTAAAGGGGGCGTCGTTCATTGGACTCATCATGACCCCGCAGGTCGTCATGAGGGTGGTTGGCTTAAACACAGTGGCGTTTTATATGAATAACGCCTTTTTCTGTATGGTGTAATTTGGCATCTTTTCTACCCATAGCTCACTAAAAAATACTCAGTCCTATATTGCAGTCTCAGTTCAGGCTACGTTAGACTTAGTACTGTGGTCGAATCAGTATTGAAGAGCGATAACAACAAAAGAAGGGGTAAGAAATAGATGGATATAATTGCAGTTGATAAGTTTTGGCAGCTTATCAATGAGAAGCTGGAAGGCTGGTTAGAGGCGGGTATTAAAATCTTACCCAATATTATGGTCGCTATTTTATTGGCCATTTTTTTTGGAATACTGGCGAAGTATGTCGGCAGGGCCGCCCAGAAATTACTTCATCGAACATTGGAATCAGAGCAGATCGCTAATCTACTCGCGTCTGTTATTAAAGTTTTAGTGCTGTTCGCAGGGCTGTTTGTGGCACTTGATTTTTTAGGGCTAACGGGCACGGTCATGTCACTCTTAGCGGGGGCTGGTATTGTTGGTTTGGCATTGGGTTTTGCCTTTCAGGATATGGCAGAGAACTTGATCGCAGGCATTGCAATGGGTGTTCGTAAGCCCTTTCAAATAGGCGATGTTATTGAAGCAGATAAGGTTTTTGGCACGGTCAAAATCATTAATCTTCGTAATACGTTAGTTGAGACCTTTTTTGGTCAGGTCGAGATCATTCCAAACAAAATTCTGTTCAGAAATATTCTAACGAATTACACTTCAACGGGCGCTAGGCGTATAGAAGTGCCTGTCGGTATTTCATATGCCGATGACCCTGAAAAAGCGGCGTCGGTTATCAAAGACGTTATTAATGATTGTGATTTTGTGATCAGGAAAGAAGAGACCGCCGTTTATGCCAAAGAATTTGCTGATAGTAGTATTAACTTATTGGTTTGGTTCTGGATAGATTACCCAGGAGAGACTGGCTTTATGCAAGCCAGACATACTGCTGTTATCGAGATCAAGAAGGCACTGGAAAATGCGGATATATTAATTCCATTCCCGATCAGAACGTTGGATTTTGGTGCGAAAGGTGGTGAAAAATTAAACACTATGTTGTCGCAGAAAAAGACCGCTCATAACCGCGACTCTAACGCTTCTAAAGGTGAAGAACATGGAGAGACAGCTAACGATGATGATACTGCAGGGAGTAACTAACAGCATCATTGAATGCTCAGCAGATTAATTAATTGCGCTATATTTATTGGGGTGTGGCTTGTCGTAATACGGACAATAAATGTCTCGTTTTTATGATAATGTATCTTTGAAATACTCCGTTATTTATTGAAAACTGATAGTATAGAAATCAACTAACCACGATAGGAAATACTAATGACAACGACTAAAAGCAGCGCGCCTAAAAATGCAACAAAAGACGATGAGTTAGCTGCCAGTAAAGAAGCCGCTTTAGATGCTTACGAAAAATTATTGGAAGCCAAGCAGCATTTAAAATCGGCGGCCGAAGCGGCGGGCGTTGATATGAAAGATGAGGCAGTTGAGCAATTGCTTAAAGGACGAGCTAAAGCTGAAGAATTAGGCGATCAAGCCAGTGTATTTGTTCGCGAGAAACCATTGGCTAGCTTGGGTATTGCTTTTGTAAGTGGTCTTATTATTTCCCGTTTGTTTTCACGCAAATGATCGAGAGTGAAGATACGAACGATTCGGCAGATTCTCACGACAGCGCGAAAACCCCTGATGTATTGGATGAGATAAATGTGTTGATGGGTTGGCTGCAGGAAGCTGCGTCAACCAGTTCGGAAATTTTTGATTTATTCCAGCTAGAAGTACGACTTGCGGTTATCGATATTAAACGCTTAATCTTACTTGCAAGGCTGTTTGTTCCTATGTTGGTGCTGGCATGGATGAGTTTGAGTGCTGTGCTAACGTGGTCTGTTTATTTATTGAATGCTTCTGTATTGCAGGGCTTGTTGTTTCTTTGCGTTTTGCAGTTTGCTGGTTTGTTTGGTATTGCTATTGGCTTGAAGTATTATCAAAAAAGTCTGTCTTTACCATTAACTCGACAACATATTCGTCAGTTTGTTGAAGGTCAAAACCGTGAGCCGTAAAACTTTACGTTGTAATATTCAGTCACGAAATAACAGTTTGAAATTACGTCAAACGCAGCTTGCTTTGGCCAGTCGGCAATCAAGGAAGGCTTTAAATAGATGCAATCCTTATTTAATTATTGGTGTTGGTTTATTAGCCGGGGTCACCATAAAGACCATCGGTTGGCGCAAGGTATATAGTTTTGCAAGAGTGGGAGCTCGAATTTATCCTTTAATAATAAACAAGGCTGATTCGTACGAGGATAGATTTTTATCTGATAAAATGGACATCTAAATTTAACTAAAAATAAGGTGTCCTGCTAAGTTCAACTAAAGGTAGTCAAGTTAATTCCGTTGCTGAAACGCTTAATCAATATCTTGAATGCTTAAAGAAAATACCTTCCAACCAGATTCTGGTGTCGGTTTATGCTCGCTGGTAAACCAATGAATTCGTCCCTTTTTATCTAATACAAACAATGGGATAACCCTATCGTTGTCATTGTCTTTCATCCAGTGTTCAAATTGATAGGTATCGCTAAGTTGCGTATTTTTAACTAACCCATTTTGATTTATAAAGGAGTTAAGTTTGGTATAAGTAATATTAGCGCCGAACAATGTATGACCTTTATAAGCGTCAGAAACTAAATGCTTTTTATGTGAATTTAAATCTTCCTCGGAGGGCAGCGTAAAAACATTTTTCACGCCAAAATCTTCTCGAAAACGTAATGCAGTCGTATTGTTGGTGGCGCTGTGCCGAGAAAGACCAAGCATCGTATTAAAACCATTCAGCTCTAAATTCATCTCGGCATGATCGGAAACAGGGTTTCCAAAGTAAGTCTTAAGTCCTTTCATTCTGGCAGCGCTGATATCTTCCCAATGACTATCGCAAAGAAGCGTTTTTACACCAATATTATTGAGGGCTTCTGCAATAACGATAGAGACAGGGTTTGCCCCGATAACGAGAACATCTTTTGTTGCGGGTGACTCCACGCCTAATAATTTTGCCAATGGTCTGGCTGTTAAGCCCTGAAGCAGAACGGTGCCGATGATCACGCTAAAGGCTAGGGGAACCAACAGCTCGGCATTCTCCATGTTCAGCTCTTCTAGCTTAATTGCAAACACAACGGAGACCGCTGCTGCCACAATACCTCGTGGTCCTACCCAGGAGAGAAATGCACGTTCTTTATACGTGAACTTAGAGCCAATGGTACTCACAAATACTTTGACGGGTCTAGAAACAAACTGAACCACTAAAAATACGCCAACAGCCCCCCAGCCCATGCCATAAAGAGTATCTAAATCTACGCGAGCAGACAGTATGATGAATAAAGCAGACACAAACATGATCGTTAGGCTTTCTTTAAAGCTTAAAATATCTTTTGTATTTACTCCCCGCATATTTACCAGCCAAATTCCCATGATGGTAACCGTGAGTAGTCCCGACTCATGCATCAGGGTATTGGACAATGAAAATGCACCCGTCACGAAGGCGAGCGCGGCAAAATTGTGTAGATATTTAGGAATAAGATGATGTCGTAAAAGCAGTCCGAGGCAATAGCCCGCCAAGACGCCAAACAATGCACCAATGAAGACAGTTTGACCAAATACGACGAGAACATGTAACCAGTCTGACCCTGTTTGTTGGGCAACAATCCATTCGAAAATCAATACCGCAAATAAAGCGCCAAAGGGATCGATAATGATCCCTTCCCAGCGAAGCGTTCTGGAAATCATAAGGTTGGGTCTGACCGATTGCAGAATTGGCATTATTACGGTTGGCCCAGTAACCACCATTATTGCTCCAAATAATGCGGAAATTGACCAGCTTAGCGATGCAATATAGTGTGCTGCGATCGTTGTAATTGTCGCATTGATAACAGCGCCGTATGTCACCATGTTTCTTACGGTACTGCCTATTTCTTTTAATTCTGTTCGTTTTAGTGTCAGGCTCCCTTCAAATAGGATCACCGCGACGCATAACGAAATAAAAGAAAAAAGGAAGTCTCCAAATAATGCATCAGGGTTGAATAACCCCGTGACGGGGCCCAAGACTATTCCGGTTAGTAAGAGAAATAAAATAGCCGGAATCTTTACCCACCACGCAAGAATCTGACAGGCAAACCCCAGTATGCCAATTAGCCCTAACATCAATAAATCAGGTATTTCCATCGTGCTGTGTTCTCTAGTAATTTTAGTGCGATGTTGCTTATAAAGATTAATGCAAGCAGCAAGATAACAGAAATGAACTGAAAAAAAACATCCAATCACATTCGAAATTAATAGGCGGGTTGATTCTCATATTTTAAACTCGTTGAATATATAGGGCTTAATAATGGTTTATTCGCAGTGCATCCTTAACACCTTAGAAATATCCATGATAGATAATAACAATCGTTGCTGGTTATATTATAGTGAGTGCTTTACCAGTGTAAGGGGAGAAAGAATTGATTCGAAAGACGATTAAATTCATGGGTGAGGGCGTTTTCAGCATTCTCGTATTCGTCATAGTTTTGAGAATTGCTGCCCCTTTTGTTGTTGAATGGGGAATCAATCGACAGCTTGAGAATACCGAAGGTATCTATGGCAAAGTCAGCGATGTTGATCTTCATTTATATCGAGGTGGGTACGAAATTGAAGGTATTCAGCTGTTTATGGTAGACGGCGATGAACAGTATCCTTTGCTAGAAATTAAAGAATTAGATCTCTCTATATTCTGGGGAGCGCTGCTCGATGGCCACATCGTTGCTGAGGCGATATTAATACAGCCTGCATTCAACTTGGTGGATCGAGAAAATACGGAGGTGGTTACTAATGACGCCGTCCGTGATGAAAAAACCTGGGTTGATTTAATCAAAACGTTAACACCATTTTCTATTGATCGATTAGAAGTTGTTAATGGTGAGTTTCATTTTCATAAGCCTGATGGCGAGCCGAAAGTTGATGTTTTTCTGACTCAGGTAAATTTACTGGTTCAAAACATCACTAATAGCCGTGAGTTATCCAATACTCTATTGGCAGATATTAACGTATACGCTCTAGTCATGGGAGAATCCGAAATCAAACTAGAGGGCACATTCGACCCCTTTAATGGTATTCCTACTTTTGATCTAAATATGGAGATGCAAAGTTTGCCACTACGGCATTTGGATGATTTTATTAAGGTATATACGCCTCTTGATATAGAAGGTGGGTTGTTAGATTTAGCGTTAGAGTTGGCGGCAGAAGATGGCAATATTAAGGGTTATCTAAAACCTGGCATTTATGAACTGGATGTATTTGACTGGCGAGAAGATGTTAGGAAAGACAATGACAATCCGTTCCAACTACTTTTTGAAGCCTTGTCAGGCGGACTTGCTGAATTACTCGAAAACCAAAATCGTGATTTACTGGCGACAAAAATTCAGTTGCAGGGAAAAATAGACTCGCCTGAAGCGCCTATTCTTCCTGTGATATTGGGTATATTACAAAATGGTTTTATCAATGCGTATGAGATAAAGGTCGAAGGTTCAGTATCTCTGGATGATGAAACGGGTGACCAAGACGATTCAGAAAAAGAGAATCATTAATTACTGTAATCAGTATGGGTATGTTAACAATGTGAAAACTGCAGCATTGTTAACATACTGAACAGTATTATCTTCCACTCGCTGCTTTAGATTCCAACAAGCCTTCTATGTACAGCATATTGACTATAACCAGTAAAACTACAGTCAATGGCGCTGCTAGTAATATGCCTGTCATACCGATCATTCCAGCCAGCATTACCTGAGCGAAAAGTGTTAGGGCTGGTGGAAGGCCTGCTATTTCAGCCTGAAGTACAGGTGTCAATACGTAGCTTTCAACGGTTTGAACAGCCATATAAAGAGCCGTAACGTACAGAAGTGCATCAAATCCACCAATCACGCTGACCATGGCGGCAGGGATAAAAGCAATAAGAGGACCAATGTTGGGTATGAAAGAAAGAAGCGCAGCAATGATTCCGAGTATCAGTGCAAGATCGATCCCTAGTGCCCATAAACCAATTGTCGTGAGAAGACCCACGATAATCATTGAAGCAATTTTTGCGATCAGCCAATCTGAAAGTGCTGAGCCGCAAGAATTTAATACTTCACGAGCTCTGTGTTGATACGAAGGAGGCACCAGCATGACGGCACCGTTTACGTACCATTTGGGGTTAATTGAAAGAAATAATCCTAGAAAAAGAGCAAATACAAAGCTTCCTAGGCCATTCATTGTTGATGATAAAAAACTGGAGGCTGCGTCCATTATTGTGCTTGCTTTGGGGTCATATGAGCTAAAGCTCTTTATATTGTCGGTGAGTTTTCCAACCCATTGCAGCTCAGAAGTATAACTTTGAATATAAGTGATGGCCTTAGGTATGCGTTCTGTAAGTTCATTGGCTTGTGTGGCTATCTTTGGTCCGGTATAAGCGAGAAAAAAGAAAAGCAATAAAAATGGCACGATAACCGTTATGGGTAGCCATACTTTGTTAGGAATTTTAGTTTTTTTACCTAACCACTTTGCAGAACCGCTGAATAAAACGGCAATTAAGATGCCTCCAAAGGCGGTAAGTATGATTTTACTGTTATTGACCAGCATCCATGCAAAAAGCACAACCACCATAGCGGTGCTGGCTTGAATGAATGTGCGCTTTATCAGTAGTTTTGCATTCATATAATTCCTTGACGCTAATTTAGTATTTTCAAATTCTATATTATCAAACTCGTTGCTGCAAAGAGGTGTTTGCAAGGAGGGGGCAGAATGCTGTTAAGCACAATCATTTACCAATAGATGATGTTTAGAAGGAATGAAAACGCAATTGATTAAGCGGGAAACTTGCGTCATTATAATAAGTAAAGGATGAATGAGAAGTATGAAACGTATCACTCTTCAATTAACAAAAGGATCTTTATGATGGATATTTTAAGAGTCTTATTATCAATTTTACTGCCTCCATTAGGTGTGTTTTTACAAGTAGGGATTGGTCCTCAATTCTGGATTAATATTCTTTTAACATTGCTGGGATATTTTCCTGGTGTTATTCACGCTGTGTACATCATCGCTAAACGCTAACGTCAGAATTAATGAATCCAAATGCCTCTTTAGAAATAAATGTTTCACCGATAGAGCATGAATAATAATGTGTCCGTTTTATCGGGAAGGTTAGGGAAGTAATCATGGATAATGAATTAGAGACTGTCGTTATAAATCAATCAAAAGAACCTCTTATGCCGCCAAAGCGTGCAGTCTTCAGTCTGCCTATTTATGGCTTATTAACGCTGGCGGTTCTCTATACCCTGTACTTTGCCAAGTCATTGTTAATGCCTATTCTGGTGGCGATGTTGTTTGCGTTGTTACTCAGCCCTCTGGTATCGCTATTCAAGCGTCTTTATATTCCACGCTCGCTCTCTGCTGTTTTTTTGATTGCTATGATCGGCGGACCGATGACGCTGCTCAGTATCGAATTGGCAGGGCCTGCTCAAAAATGGATGGAGCAAGTGCCTAAACTCTCGGCTCAGTTAACCAAAGAGCTTGATAATTTAAGCCAAGCTATTAGTGCTGATCCTGTGGCTGAGATGAATAAGACCGTCTTGCCTGCAAAGAAAAAAAGCACCGATTTTTTTGGCTGGTTTAGTAGTGATGATGAGCCGATCGTTTTTGAAGAAAAAAAGGACAATAGTGCGCTGTCGGCACGAGTGACGCAGGGCGGAATAGACATTATTATGTCGATATTGGTCGCAACGCCTATGGCCCTTGCGCAGTTTATGACATTCCTTATTTTGGTTATGTTTTTACTGATCTTTGGCCCTGGATTGTATGCAAGTTATCTGAAGATTTTGCCCTTGGAAACAAGTAATCGTCGCTCGGCTACGTTAATAGGCAAGCTTCAAAAAGAATTATCACGCTATATTGTTACGGTAACCATTATCAATGCTGGGCTAGGAATAACTACGGCAGGTATCTTTTGGATGATGGGGGTTGATGATGCTTTGCTCTGGGGGGTATTGGTTGGTCTGCTAAATTTCGCGCCCTATTTAGGTTCTATCATGGCCTTAATAATACTCAGTTTTGCAGGTATTACTCAGTATGGTATTGAGGTAGCTGCCTTGATGCCGGCTGCCGTTTATTTTGGTATTAATATGTTGGAGGCCCAGTTTATTACTCCGACTGTATTGGGGCGGCACATGCAGCTCAATCCTTTAATATTGATTTTGTGGCTGTTGATTTGGGGATGGCTCTGGGGAGCGGTAGGTGTTTTAGTCGCGGTTCCTTTACTCGTATGTATCAAGCTTGCTGCAGCGCAGTTAAATGTTCTTAGCAAGTGGGTAGCGTTAATTGAAACGAGTTCTTAATGCTCTTTGTTGATGAGTGAATAGTAATGAATAGCGCCCTCTACCAAATCCTTTGGCTGAGGGCGTTTCTTTTATTGAAAATCACTCTTTTCAAAGACCATATCTTCTATTACCAGTACATCTAGACCGCTAGTAAAGAAAACAGATAATGCATCTTCAACCGTGTGAATAATCGGTTTTCCCATAACGTTAAAACTGGTATTTATCAAGATCGGAACACCAGTAATATCGTTGAAGGCAGAGATTAGATCGTAATATTTTTCATTGGCTTCACGAGTAACACTTTGCGCACGGCCCGTTTTATCTTCGTGAACAACGCCGGGTACTTTATCCCATACTGCTTCTCTAAATTTCAAGGTTCTTTCCATGTAAGGAGAAACTTGATAATTCTCAAAATATTCATCGCCATGTTCATGAAGAATAGAAGGTGCAAAAGGTCTAAACTCTTCGCGGAATTTAACTCGAGAGTTTAAAGCATCTTTCATTTCCACCGAGCGAGGGTCAGCCAGAATAGACCGGTTGCCTAGTGAACGCGGACCAAATTCAGCGCGTCCTTGAACCCAGCCAATGATTTTTCCTTCAGATAGCAGAGTTGCAACTCGCTCATACAATGGCTTACCGCTAAGTACTTTGTGCTTTAAACCGCTGAACTTTTGGCAGCTGTTAAGTACTTCTAGGTTCATGGTTTCCCCAAGATAAGGTGTCATCTGAGCAACAGGTGGCACTTTTGTTGGGTTGTCGTTGTAGTAGGCAAGCAAGGCTGCGCCTATTGCGTTTCCTTCGTCACCCGGTGCGGAGTAAACGTGTAGGTTTTTAAACGGTGTTTGATCTAGTATCGTTCCGTTACAGGCGGAATTAAGCGCGCAGCCGCCTGATAATATAAGATTGTCAGAGATGTTTTGGCCGTGTAGGTGTCTTAGGATTTCGGTCATTAACTCAGTAAAAATTAACTGTCCGTTAAAGGCAATGTCAGCGGCTTCGATTGGCGAGTGACCTGGCTTAAGCTGCATTTCAAACAGTTCATCGTAAACGTTTAATACTGAAAAGTGACGGCTTACAAAACGGTTGTCTTCGACTTCTAAGATTTTTTTCAGTTTTGAATAAATATCTTCGTTATATTTTCCATAAGGTGCGAGCCCCATTACTTTCCATTCTTCGCCTTTAATTGGATCGAATCCACATACTTTGCAGATCATACTGTAAAACATGCCTAAGCTTTGTAGTGATTTTTTGATGCCGGGTAGTTTGGTTATCTTGCCGTTTTTATAGCTGTAAAACGAAGTGGATGTACTTTCACCGAAGCCATCAATAACCGCGCAAACGCCTTCATCAAATGGGCTGGTAAAGCAGGCCGTTGCCGCGTGTGTTAGGTGGTGATCACAGTTCTGAACTTCCACTTTAACATCGGGGTTTGTCATGCGGCGCTGGAATTGAAGACTTTTGCCTGAAAAGTCATATACGTTTTGTAATGATTCAATCAGGTAATAATAAACATTATAGACATAAGGGATCATTTTCTTTTTAAACAGAGGCAGTAATAAAAAGATTATCTTTAAACTAAATTGGGTCTTACCGCTCCAGGTTTTAGCGATAACCAAATCAGCATCTTTGTCTGTGTATTTTTTGAGTAATTTTTCTACGTGTATCAAATCATCGGCAAAAGTATTCCAGGTGCGTTTGTTTTGAAGATGACGTTCGGTTGACTCGGCGTATACAACGTCACCTTCCGCATTAACAATGGCAATAGCGGGGTCATGTTGTGAGCAGGCGATGCCGACATAATTCTTTTTCATCAGAGTTGTCCATGATGGGGTAGTGATGTAATGACGCCTATATTCAGGAAATATAATGGGAGAATATAGGCGTCATTCTTTATCTAGCCGTTTTGTTTGAGCGCTCGTAATTAAACGGTATACGTCGCGCAAGCAGAAGTCAGACCAGCACCGGCCGCGACAAACAATACGTTGTCATTGCTGTTATAAAGGCCTTTTTCTGCCCCTAGGTGATAAACCATGGTCAGCGCTGATGAGTGTGCGTCGCCATATTCTTTATAAAGATCCAATATAACGTCATCTTTCACATTAACGGATTGCGCTATTTTGTGGCCAAAACCTTCTTCAGCCTGAGGGGTAATAAGCTTCACTGTTTGGCGATCTAGATTGTTTGCCGTGAGGTACTCTTCAGCAGACTCGATGGTAAATTCAAGCAGTTTTTCTTTATACTGCGCAGGCATATCTACGGTTAAGCGTTCTTTTGCAGGCTCAGCTAGATTGTTGAAATCCAAATAGCCTCTTACGCTATGTTCGGTAGTCGGTGAATGTTTAAAACTGAAGTTTTGAAAGCCCTTTTGATCTTCGGTGTACTCAAGCAACATGGCAGCGCCTACTGTTGCGTAAGGGAAGCTTTCAAGGTCTTTATTCGATGGGTGTGCATCGCC
>Ga0115551_1002385_pt1 | contig 11447 bp, 18 predicted proteins | sample COGITO_mtgs_1103_FD_87179 | JGI IMG/M metagenome (GOLD analysis project Ga0115551, IMG submission 87179) | Pelagic marine microbial communities from North Sea - COGITO_mtgs_110321 | ecosystem: Environmental > Aquatic > Marine > Epipelagic | place: Germany:Helgoland, sampling site Kabeltonne... | reverse complement strand
TCTGTTGGAGTTACCTGTAGCAGGAAGTAAAAGTGATGTTATAGTAGCCATTTTTTATGTCCCCCTACGCTGCGTTATATTTGGCGTTAACAAGAGCTTCTGGACGAAGTATCTTTCTGCCATATAAGTGCATCCCACGAACAATGTCGCTGAATGAATCGGGATCTCGATATGATTCAACTTTATTGATCTGTTCTGCGGTTGCAACTGCACTATCGTGTCCAGCAACAATAACCCCGTAGTTTGTATTTTGGTTTGAGGAGCCAGATGTTCCTGGTCCAGAACCTACTGCAGGTAGATTGTTAGACTGATAAACACGGAAACCGTGCAAGTTGTTTAGTACAAGACCGTTTTGGATGCCTGATCCACCGAAGTCTGAATTTAGAAGACGTGAATCTTCATCTTTCAATAGTTCGATAAATACAGAATCTAGTACGATCCAGCGATTACGAGAGTCAACATTTTGTTGGTCTAGTAGTCTTGCCATTCTAGCGATTACCTGTAAAGGTGAAGCTGTGGCGGTTGGCTGTGCAGTTGCACCACCAAAACGAGGTACGAGAGGAATAGAATGATCCCCTGCTGAACTTGTTGTGATGTTACCGAAGTCGCCTTTCTTTAGCTTCATGCTAGAAAGTAGTTCGTCTGTACCAGCAGTAGATACTGCTACAGTTCCATTTACAGTTGCGTTAACTGTATCTGCGTCAGCGTGAAGTGAAGACTGTTTGAAACCAGCTAGGTATCCAAGAACATCTTGGTCCATTTGGTCAGCTAGTCTATACGCTGCACGATCTGTGGCAAGGTTCATAAAGTCAATGTGACTATGCGCTTCTTCAATGTCGTCTATTTTAAATGCAAAGTAATTTGATTTATCGACAGTAAGTTGAAACTCTTCGTCATCAAGATCCTGCGGTAGTATTGTCGTACCTCTAGTGTACGCTTTTACTGAAACTTCAGGTTCCTTCATTATTTTTACGGTATCGCCTTGGTTTGCGATCTCACCAAAGTAATCATTGTTGGTGATCGCATTAGCAACAGCAGACTTGCGGAAAGCAAGTTGTACTTGTTTGCTATATATAATGGGTGAAAAATTACCATTTGGTAGATTTCCGTACCCACTTGCGGATGAAAAAGCCATTGTATAAAATCCTCCGTTAAGATATGGCTATGTGAAATAAACACAACATATCCACTAAAGGGGCCTGTCGTTTTCTAGGGTGCAATTTAATTTTTAGATCCGTCAATCTTGCTATAAACTGGGCCTGTACTTGATAGGGTAGTTCTTTGCGGCTTAGTGTTTGGTGAATACATATACATTAAATTTATGCAACTCATGTATATGTATATAGTTATATCTACAATAATGTAACTGTCAAGTCTTTTTTGACATATCGTAGATAAATTTTCCAGAAGCTTGTGCTTCTTGAATCTCAGCAAATCTTTTTTCGTATTCCTTCATAGGCATTCTATAAACAACAGATTCACTAAGATACTTTTTAGATTGATCTGCTTCTGGAGTGCTTCGAGTTCTAGCTTTAACAGAAGACGCTGCAGCTTTATTGTATGAAGATTCTTCAGAAGATTTGTTCATGCCCTTGTCTTGCTTATAAAGATCAATGACACGAGCAACAGACTTAGGATCGTCCATGTTTTCGTACAGAGCATCTTTAACCCATTTAGGTTGTTCTTCTGCCCAGTTATGGAACTCATCGCTATTTACTAATTCATGGAAGTCAGAATGAACTTTAACAATTTCAGCTTCAGCTTTTTCTCGTGCTGTATTTGCCGTTAGCGTTTCAAACTCTTTTAGTCTTTTTTCTAAATTACTTGAACGCTCTGTAGCTTTTTTATCTGCAATAGACTCAACTATTGCTGCTACATCAGGATGTTGTCTTGACCACGCTTCAACTTCTTCTGTTGACTTAGGTAGTACAAGTTCTTTCTTAGATGCTAACTGAAGTTGTGACTCTAGTTTTTTTATACGAGACTCGTATTCTTTTTCTTTTTCAGATTCGTGTCTTCGCAAGTCACCGTATCTTTTCTTATAATTTTTTTGTTCTGCGGTAAGACCTTCATCACTATCATCATCTTTAGTTTTAACTTTGTTGAGGGTATGCTCTTCAGTTATGTCTTCTTGTGTTTCTACGTTAGGACTGCGCCCTGCGTCTTTTATTAGCTGATCTAGTTCTTCTTGATCTTGTACTGCACGAGCTATGTTTCTATTGTGGGAGGGGGAATCTACCTTAATTGATATATCTTTTTGGATTGCTACTTCCGACATGAGTTTACTCCTTTATGTTGGGGCCAGCGAATTTACTGGGTAGCCTTATGATTATTATCGAGTGTATATGCGCTTGTCGCTATTTCTTTTTCTTTTTACGTGTAGCTAATCCTCCTTTGTTCATACTAAATCCATCAAAACCAAAACTAGGAGAACTGTTTCCACCACCTGCATCTCCTCCACGATCTGGGCCACCACCTCTACCTGCTTCACCAACACTTACACCACCTATTCCAGAAGTAAAATCGTTGTTATTTTCTGAATCAGAAGGAGGTTCATTTCTGCCTTCTTCTATCATATATCCTGCTGGTACAGGGGAAGTTCTATAATCAGGTATTTTATTAGAAATAATAAATTCAGATGTTTTATCTGATGTAGGATCTGACTTAACAAACTTACCGTCTGTGAATGACCCTTTTATGTCTTTAATATATCCTTTTTTATTAAAAGTTCCATCTTTATTAGTATTCTTTTTATATGCTGGTGATATTACAGTTTTAAAAATATTTAAATCTGTAGAACTTATTATATCGTCATCTGTAGATTCTCTTACTATAGTTCCTGCAAGAGGATGCCCTGCAGGGTGAACCGCAAAACCATCTCCAATAGTATCAGTTATTGTAAAACCATCAACAACCATTCCAGTACCTTTAACTCCTCGTCCTGAAGAAGGGAGCTTACCAAACCTATCTACATAAGCCATAATCTCTGAGGTATTATTAGTAGGAAACAATTTATCAATAAGTTCTGCTCCTTTACCATAAATACCCCCTATTTCAAAAGGAGGATTTTGAGAAGCTTCTATAACGTCAGCTAATGTAAGTGGTTTTGTAATTTCATCTGGTCCTTCTGGTTCATCTACAGGAGTTGAAACAGGCTCTACAGTATCAACCGCATCAATTGTTGAACCTTCTTCAACATAACCTGGAGGAACTGGCGGTACAGCTATTCCATTTATAAACCTAATATATAATTTACTTCCTGCATCATTAACATAAGTTTTAATGTAACTTTGTGGAAATATAGATCCCATTTCTGTTACGGGACCGCCTTCATCAAATTGTCTTACTGGAGCTTCTGCACCATCATCATATGTATTTAATTCTTCAGCAGAGAAAGGTAAGTCATCCATTCCATCCATAGAAGCATTATCTACAGGTTCACCACCCATACGACCATTCTCTTCCATACTAGCTAATTCCATTTTAGCTTTACCTCGAAGGTCTTCAAAAAACTTTATACCGTAATATTGTAAAACATCGGCTGGCACAACATACTCACCCTCACTTAATTGAGCAGGTATGTCATCTCTAACTTCAGAAGGTAATGCACCTGGTGGTACTTCATTACCACTCACAGGGTCTATCCGTGGAGGCTCATCTCCAAATGCCATTTCAGTCTGTTCATTTAGTGCCATTAACTTTATCCCTTAAATATTTTAGTTGGCGTAATGCAAGAATAGTCCCTTGCGCTCTGTGTATCTCAATCATCGTACTGGCTTGTTCTAGGTTTCGATGTGCAGAAGCTATTCTTACATCTAGTTCTTCATTAAAGGCATCCCACTCATTTTTGTTATTCACAAAAGTTTTAAGCGACATTACCAGTAAATCCTTCTTCACCTGGGGCTGGAGCCATACCCGTACCTACTTGGCCTCCGCCACCACCTGTTGCATCCATTGCATCAGCACCAGCTACAGCTTGAGGAGCTTCCCCTGGAGGTGCAGGTGGACCCATACCTTCTTGAGATTCAGGGGCTGGCTGTTGGAAGTTCTTTAGTAGTTCTGCTTGGATAGCGGCATCCTGTAATGAGTTAGTAACTTTGTCTGGATCTAAATCCATGCTCTTAGCTATTTCTCTGATAATGTAATCCATCTTAGCAAAAGGTGCAAGGGCTGGGTTCTGTACTGTTCCTAAGAACTGCATTAGTCGTTGACTACGCACTTCATTAGCCATCAAGCTTTCAGTACCACTAGCCTTAACTTCTAAGTCGCCTCGTATATCTGGATCAAAATCAAACTGCATATTGAAAGCAAAGAATGCTTTACCCATAGGAGAAAGTAAGTAATCATCTACATTTTTAACTACGGATCGTATGCTACCATTAGCGGCTGACATCAACATAGATATACCTGATGCAGTACGGCCTACGCCTGACACACCAGTTTGCCCGTGAGCAAAGCTAGGAAAGCCTGTGCTTTCATCAGCTAACACTCTGGATTTATCGAACAACTGCATATTCTCTTGAGCAACATTAGGGAACTTAGTGCCAAACAACGCTTGGCCTGGAGCTCCCCCTTGTCTACGGAATACTTTACCTGGATACACTGACATATCCTGCCCTGGCACAAGGTTGGTTTCATCAACCTCGATAATAAGATTACCAGATAGCGCAGCATTATCAATCGCCATACGCATAAAGCCGTTCATTAATGTTTGGGTATCGTCCATGTTTTCGGCAATACCTACACCAAAGAAACTGTATGGGTTGTGTTCAAATGGAACAGCGTAATATGGGATACGTGCTGGCTTAAATGGATTTAGAACCATTCTTAGCACTTCCCCGTTGCAGCACCAGATGTTGCAGTTCACTTCTGGTAAATCTCTTAATTCTTTAGGAATGCTAACACCATTAGCTTCGAGTATATCTATATCTACAAAACCCCAAAACTCTAATACTTCCCATCTTTCTGATGAATTGTGTTTAGCATCATCATCTTCCATATTCATTTCCCAATGTTTCAGGGTATAATCCGCACCTTTATCTATTGCTTGCTCAATAGAATCTACCATAAAGTATGGACGGCTTTTTAAAGCTCTTAGTTGATTCCTAGACATTTTGTGTCTTTCAACTGTATACTCAGCATCATCCATACTAGCAGCTTCTGGGTCAGGGTAAAAGTTCCATACTGATACATGGTTAGTTGATGGTACAGTTTTAATTAAAGGGTCATATGCGCCTTCTTCACCCCAATTAGGATATTCTTTATCCAGAGCAAATGGGCCTTTCATAACACCTGTGCCTAGCAAGGCCATTTCAAATGCCATACTACGAAGATGTTTAGATGCTCCTGACTCAACTAACTGATCGTGTATTTTCTTTTCCATTTTTTTAGCTGCAATCATAGCAGGATGAAAAGTAATAGTATTAGCTGTACCACCAGAACCTTCAATAATTTTTTCACCTATAGGCGATAACTTTTTTTCTAATCCCCCAAGACGTTTTTGTAAGTCTACAATAGTTTCTCCTGGCTCTAGCTCAGTATCTGGACCAATTAAATATGGCTTAGGAGGTTCATCATTAAATGCTCCTTTTAAAGACTCTAATCCTGCTTCTGCGGCAGGGTCTATATTAATATGTACGGACTCACTAACACCATCAGGTAAAACAGTAGGATCTACAGATAAAGGGAATTTGTTATTGCCAAATAAAACATCAATGATTTGACCATAAGCTGCCAGTGTTTTAGTCTTGGTGACTTTAACAAATACACGAGACTTCTCCGTTTCAGTGAATTGCACATCTGGCCCATACAATCCTCTATAGTTCCTGTAAGATCTTAACCAGCGTTCCTCATCGCCTTCTCGTGCATCTTCTGCTCTTTTAAATCGTTCTGATACAAACGAAACAACCGCATTAGATGATTCAAAGATTTTATCTTCTGCATCCTGTGCGGCTACTACATCGTCTGTTTCAAATGAGAGATCGTCTATTTCTGCCATATTTAATATCCAAAGCTGGGATCAGCCGCTTGAAAGCCTGATCGTTGTGTTGCTGGGTTAAAGTCCCAAATAGAACTTCTAGGTCTTGTCATAATACCATAACGTAAGGCATCATATAAGTGGTCTTCTGAGTTCGTATCTACATCTTCTGGATTACGTTTATCTAATGGTATAGCTGGTAGTTGTGCTATTGTGTTTGTACACGTAGACATAAACACTAGTCTAGGTTTTTCAGTAAACTCATCAACCTGTAATCTTCTGTGTAGTTCATTCTTTCCTGATACTCTAGATCCCTTTGATCTATCTGAGGGCCGCCATCTGCAACCTTTCATATTCATCTGTTCTGCTAGGCTTGGTCCTGTGTCGCCCCTGTTGTGCCATAGTGAACTATCAAGTACACCATATCGTATTGTGCCATCTTCTTTTTCTGCATCTAATACCATGTCAGCTAAATCTGTTGCTGTAACTTTAGAACAATAGAGTTCTCTATAAATAACTAATGAATCATCTGGAGCTACTGCTAACCAAAGAACTCCTGTGTGGCTACCATATCCATAGTCACAAGCTCTAAACTTAGTCCAATTCGTTGGTATCTTGTATGGATCAACTACATGTATCTTTCTGTTAAACTCAGGGAATGCTGCACCTTCACTAACATCCCAGTTACCTTCTAGTAATTGTTTTCTTTGATGCTCTGGTAAAGACAAAAGCATAGCTTCATAGTCGCCACTTTCGGCTAAGTATGGATTGTCAAACAAACTAGCAGGTATAAATCTGCGTTTAAATAAGGGTTGTCCTTCTTTAGTGTGTCCTTTAGGAAAACGTATTTCTTCTCCTGTCTCTATGTTTGTAGCCCAGAAAGGTTCTCTTGAAGGAGATGGATCTATAAACATTTTTTTAACCCATTGATGTCCTATCCCACCAGGGTTAGTTGTGGCTCTCATATACAAACCTAGTTCGGCTGCATGTGCGCTACGCAAACGAGATCTCATATAATCCCAAGCGTAGGGCGATCCCCACTGAGTTAATTCGTCAAAACCGATCCAATTAAACGCTTGACCTTGATAACGTGTAACGTCCATATCTTTGTCGAGGTAAGACATCCAAAGTCTACCACCTCTAGGGGCGATCCATTGACTTTTCCTCTCAGACCATTTGATACCTGGTACTGCACGAGGGTATAGTTCTTGGCTTTTTTGAATAAGCTCACGGAGTTCCTCAGTTGTGTGTCTGACTAGTAGCCCTCCAAAGTTAGGGCTATTTAATCCATGTAATGGATCAGCTAACATAGCGTATGATTTTCCACCACCTGCAGCTCCACCATAAAGAACCTCTCGTTCTGATGAAGATAAAAAATCTGTTTGTGGTCCAGCGTTGGGCTGAAAAACTATGTCTTGTGCAACTTCTGTGTCAAACGGTGCAGCCATCGGGACTGCAGGAACTATCTTAACTTCTTCTTTTTTTATTTTTGGAGTAGGCTCCAACACAACCTTCTTCGAGCTTTTCGATCTCTTGTAGCGTTTCTTCGAGGCGTTGGGCAAGTCTCTTTTTAATTGTAACTGCTTTCTTACGTTTTCGCTCAATTTGTATTCTCTTCTTTAAACCCATGTGGGAGATAGTTCTCCCTGTTTGTCGTGTTAGCCACTGAGCTACATCTCTTATACTATATTGTTTTAAATGTTTCTTAGCAAGTTCTAAAGCATCTAACTCTTCTGGTATAGGCTCAAGTAACCTTTCATTGTCTGGGTTTACTTTATACCCGAAAGGAACATAACGAAAAGATACTCTAGCTATTGTGTGCCAGTTTCTTTCCTCTCCTCTAGGGGGTTTAGGCAAAACCCAGTAAGTAGGATCATCTTTTTTTATTCGTTTTTACCTTCTTTAGCTGGTAATATAAATACTCCACCTCCAGAAGAGTTTACATCAACACGTTCTACTTTACCTAATCCTGCTCGATCTAATAAATCTTTAGCTGCTGACATTTTATCTCTGATGCCTAACTCAGTAGGATCATATAGAGCATTCGTCATAGCCATTGCTGCTTTAGGTGCTGTACGAGCAAAGTAAGAACGAGTAGCCTCCGATATCTCGTCCTTCAATGATTCAACAACTAATCTTGTTGCAGTGCTGTCACTATATCCAGCTATCTTCTTAGCTGTAACTACATCACCATTAGCTTCATCAAATAAAACTTCAAGAAACTTTTGTTGATTTTCTGTTAGCTGTCTAGCCATTATCTTTTTTCTTTCCTGCCATATAGTTAGGTACGTCTGGCTCTTTCCTTTGACGCTTTCGTAAGATCTTTAAAATGAACCACGGTTTTAGAACCTTTAGTATGAGTTTTACCAGAGTGTACGGAACCATCAGGCATTTTATGAGTACCCCCATTATACTTTCTCCCATCTTTAAAATAGTGTTGTACGCCTTTTGCCATACTATTTCTTACCTTTTTTCTTTACCATACCGCCTTTATTCATATAACCCATTTTGTTACGTACAGCTTTAGGTAGTTTCTTTAGTCCTGCTTGCTTAGGTGTAGGTTTTTTAAGAGCCATATTTTTATCCTTTAGCTTCTAGCTTTTCTATTTGGTGGATTAGATGCGCCAGCTTTAGCCATACCACCTTTTTTGTAGCCCATAGTTTTTTTAGCCATGCCACCGCCCATGTAACCCATAGACTTCTTAGCCATACCGCCACCCATCATCTTCATAGGTTTCTTAGCCATACCACCGCCCATGTATCCCATAGCTTTTTTATCTTTTTTCTTCATGCCCATCATTGTGTTTAAGCCTTTCCTGCTTTTTTGTTTCGTGGGAACGATCTATTTTTAGATGCTGCTCTCACCCTTAAATTAGTTTTTCTATTATCTAGTGGATTACCATTTTTATGATCTACGTCTTTACCGTCCCCTTTTCTTACTAAGCCAGCTTTCATAGCCATACGCCTAGCTTTATTTCGAGAAGTACGTTTCTTTACTTGCTCAGGTCTGCTTTTATAATTAGCGTTTTCTTTTTTGTAATTACGTGTAGCCATTTTTAAGTGTTTACCTTTGTTCTATCGTAATCCCAATGTACACATTTTGTATCAACAACTAATAAGTCAGGAAATTTTTGTACTAAGTAGGGCAAACCTACATTAGCCATTCCTGAATAACATTCTTGTTCTGTTTCAAAAATAGGACCGCCATATGAGGCACATTCCATTGTATACATAGAACACATAAGAACTAATGGTGTAAACATCTTACCATTTTACTTTGTTGGCCCAGTATGCTGCACTCATTTTACCTTTAGCTATGTTCTTACCGTGTCTAGCCTTAAAAGATTTAGCTCTCTTAGTCATTGTGCGGTCACCTGTCTTACCTTGTTGCCCAAAACGTATAGTTTTTATCTTGTCACCATCTTTAGCGACAACTACATGAGACTTCTTAGGGTGCGAGGGAGTTCTTTTAGCTTTATTGAAGCCCGATACACCTGCCCTAGCTAATCTTGGGTCTTTAGCCATGCTTAGTCTCGCATCATCATAGACATATAGTACATTGGATCTTCTGGCTGTGTCAAGTTATCTATTACTTCTTTTTGCATACCTTTATCGCCTCGTAAATCTTTATTACCGAAGCGTTCTGACGTGCGATCTGGTTTTTCGTGGTGTCCACTGCCTACACAACGGAAGTCTTTCATATTTTTTGTAGAATAAAACATATTAATTTCCTGCTAATGGGTTAAGTAGAGCTTTTTTAATCTTATCGTCTAGGTTTTGCTCTAAAGTTTCTATCTTTTTGTCTAAACGATCTATTTTTGCGTCCATTCTGACTTCAAAGGCATTAATTATGCCTCTAACGTCCTCAATGTTTTGCCGATTTCGTGCTTCTTGTTTCGACATATCAGCTTCAATTTGTGACATCATAGTTTTTACTTCTAAATCCTGGGCATCTATGGCTGTTTCAACATCATCTATATCTAATTCGATACGATCTTCTTGTTGATCCATAGATGTCTTAACAGAATTTAGTTTTTCTTCTACTCGAAGCTCTGTTGCGTCTATTAATCCTTCAATAGCTGCAACATCGTCCTTTAATCGTGTCTCTTGTTCTTCTACTGTAGCCTCAACTGCAGCTAGATCATCTTTTATGCGTTGTTCTTGCTTGTCCATACTTGATTGTATGCTCGTCAAGTCTTCTCGAAGCTCAATCTTTGAATCGTGGACACTAGCGGAGACATTAGCTACAGATGCTTTGATTGAATTGACTTGTTCTCGTATCATTTCATTAACGAGTAGGTCAGCTTCTTTAAGATTGTTGAACTGTTCACTAATAACAGCTAACTCACCCTCAACCATAAGCATATGATTTTCAATGTACGACAGATCAGGAGATACAAAGTTAGCTATTTTCTTTTCCATAGAAAGATAACGCTGATATGCCTCGAATCCACCCCAGAGTCCACCAATTATTGTACCTAGTAATGGAATAATGAGTAGGAGCTTTGACCCTCCTACCTTAATACCTTTATATTCTACTTCAGCCATTAGACTTTCCTATACGCCCTAGTTTTTTTAGATATTCTTTTAGGTTGTTTGCTAAACTGCTTACCCTTTTTAGTATCTTGTCTTTTTTTTCGGGTAGTTGCAGCATACTCACTGCTAGATAAAGATTTAATGGCACTAGTCGGTAAATACCTTTCACCAGTTTTGCTAGAGGGTTTACCACTTTTAGTACGCCATTTCTGTTTTGTCCAAGATTTTAAACTCTGCTGACTAGGCTTGAGTGCCACTATTTGTACCCTCCGCCTTTAGCTTTATATTGTTTAGCCAGCATCTGGGCCTTACGCCCAGACCACTGACCAGGATTTCCACCCTTGCTTCCTGCTTTTATGCTGCTAAATAACCGTTTACGCATTGTTGGTTTAGTATAATTACCAGCCTTGTTTACCGTAGATTTCTTTTTAACAGCCATAATTAGCTACCTATCTTTACTTGAGGTTAATGCCACCAGTGTTTGCTGCTAGACCGTCAACGACATCGTGCAACAAGAAGGCTAGTGCTGCTGTAGTTGAAATACAAGTAATTTTAAAACTTGAACCTACAACTGCGTTAGCATCAAAACCTGCAGAATCATTTGCGTCTGCAACTGCTACGTTGTCACCGTCACCTTTTGGTACACAACCAAGAATCTTTTCTGATCCGTTAGTGATAATATCAACATCGTTACCTGCTGTTCCTAACATTACAAATTGATAAGTAGCACCCAAACAATCTGCACAAGCTGGGAGTGATAGAGTTGCTGCAGCATCCATTGCAGGGAATGTTATAACAGAACCTGATTGTGCTGCTGTTAGTATAGTACCAGAAGTATATCCTGCTACTTGAGGGAGTACCTGTACTCGTGGTGTTCCGTCATCAAATGAAAATGTTGTTGGCATCTTTTCGACACCTTGATACATTGTAGTAT
>Ga0115551_1002380_pt1 | contig 11465 bp, 8 predicted proteins | sample COGITO_mtgs_1103_FD_87179 | JGI IMG/M metagenome (GOLD analysis project Ga0115551, IMG submission 87179) | Pelagic marine microbial communities from North Sea - COGITO_mtgs_110321 | ecosystem: Environmental > Aquatic > Marine > Epipelagic | place: Germany:Helgoland, sampling site Kabeltonne... | reverse complement strand
TTCGTTGGTGTTATCGGTGTTGGCCGAATCACTCGCGGTAAGTTGAAGCCAGGTACTGACGTACAAGTGGTTGATTCTGAAGGCAATGTTCGTAAGGCTCGCGTACAAGACGTTAAAGGCTTTAAAGGTCTTGACCGTGTTACGACTAACGATGCACAAGCTGGGGATATCGTTTGTATCTCGGGTATCGACAAACTGGGTATCTCCGATACTATTTGTGCGATGGACCATGTTGAAGCAATGCCTCCTTTGAGCGTTGATGAGCCAACAGTAAGCATGACCTTCCAAGTAAACAACTCTCCGTTTGCTGGTAAAGAAGGTAAGTTCGTTACTTCGCGTAATATTAAAGATCGCTTAGAAAAAGAATTGATCCACAACGTTGCATTGCGCGTTGAGCCAGGCGATTCTCCAGAGAAATTTAAAGTTTCTGGCCGTGGTGAATTACACCTTTCAGTATTGATCGAAACCATGCGTCGCGAAGGCTTCGAAATGGCGATTGGTAAGCCTGAAGTTGTCCAGAAGATGGTTGATGGTGAACTTCAAGAGCCTTATGAAGCGGTTATGATCGACATCGAAGAAGAGCACTCTGGCGCAATCATGAGTGAGATGGGTAACCGTAAAGCTGAAATGACCAACATGGTTCCAGATGGCAAAGGACGTACACGTCTTGAGTTCATCATGCCAGCACGTGGCCTTATCGGTTTCCGTTCTGACTTCCTAACCATGACCTCTGGTTCTGGTATCTTAACCAATACATTTGATCACTACGGTCCTGTTCATAAGACTCTAGGTTCTACTCGTCATAACGGCGTAATGGTTTCTATGGTTGCGGGTAAAGTACTTGGTTTCTCTTTGTTTGGTTTGCAGGATCGTGGACGCATGTTCATGGAGCCAGCAGCAGAAGTTTACGAAGGCCAGATCGTTGGTTTACACGCTCGTGATAACGACCTTTGTGTTAACCCAACTAAAGGTAAGCAGCTTACTAACGTACGTGCCTCTGGTACGGATGAAGCGATCAACCTAGTACCTGCTATTAAGCATACGCTTGAGCAAGCTCTTGAATTCATCGAAGATGATGAGTTGGTTGAAGTAACACCTTTAAGCATCCGTCTACGTAAGAAGCATCTTACAGAGACTGATCGTAAGCGTTTCGGTAAGAAGAAAGTTAAGAAAGACTAAGTTTCTACTGACATCAGCTTATTACTCATAAGCTGATCGCTGACAAAAAATCCCAGTTTGATTTAATTCACACTGGGATTTTTTTTGCCTGCTATTTAGCCTTATAATCGCCCACACTCTTCTTTATTAGATTCTACCTATGTCAGATTCTCAGCCTATTTCTTCTCTTCCCCCTGTAACTAATACTAAATTAGGCATTTTTTATTCTTTTCGGCGCTGCCCTTATGCCATGCGTGCACGATTAGCGTGCACGTTATTTTTATCGCCGCAATGCCTAGAATTAAGAGAAGTGGTACTGAAGAATAAGCCCCCAGAGTTATTGGCGATCAGCCCCAAAGCGACCGTGCCCGTATTGCAACTAAAAGGAGAGCAACTCACTAACTCAACATTGGTGGATGAGAGTCGCGACATCATGCTATGGGCTTTAGAGCAAGCTCCAGAGAAGCTTAAAGGGCAATATCTACCCTTTCATCTGCAACTGGACATTGATGAATTAATCGATGAGAACGATGGCTCGTTCAAGTGGGCGTTAGACCGCTATAAATATGCGGATCGCTTTGAAGAAGAGGAAGAATATTACCGAAAACTAGGGGAGGTTTTCTTAGTTAGACTTGAGCACCTACTAAAGAAAAACCGCTATCTATTTACTCCAGAACTCAGCCTGGCCGACATCGCGATATTTCCTTTCGTAAGGCAATTTGCCCATGTTAATAAATCGTGGTTTGAGCAAAGTGATTACCCTAAATTGATTCAATGGCTGAATACGTTATTAGAATCTGAATTGTTCAGCTCAATCATGAAAAAATATAAGCCTTGGCAAGAGCAGGAAGAAAGCATTCTGTTTCCTTAAGGCTCGTGCCTATAGTGGCTTAATTCTTTGGTACAAAAAGATGATAGTGCATACCGTAGCCATGATTGTAAGAATCACCCAGCCTTTACCAAAAGAAAAGCCCTCTAAGGATTCGAGACAAACCAAAATGCTGGAAGTAAGGATAAGTAATCTAAATAACGCCAAGGAAATGCACAGAAATACAGTTTCTTTTTCTGTGTGCTTGGCGTTAGTTAAAAAATCCTTGCAGCATATCGCCTATATTTTTATTAGGCGACTCATCATTATTCGACGACCCCATTAAAGACTCTAAATTCAACGTTTTCTGTACTGAGCCTGAAAAAACACCACTACTGAAATCAAAACTCAAAGGAAGTTCAGGGTTTTTCAATAAACTGTATACACTCGAAAATAGCTGACTCGGGTTAATACTTAATGGAATCTGAATCTGATTGGTCCCCTGCTTAATAGTCTGGTCTTTCAAATTACCCGCCACTAATTGGTTGTCGCCCGAACTAACTGAGTAACTCAACATATCCAGCGGTAAGCTAAAGTCATTTTTATTATTAACCTTCAGGTTAATGACCATGTCGATTTTCTTAAAGCTGGCTTTTTGTATTTCCAGTTTTTCTAAGCTCACTGCTGGCTTAAAAATTGTAGATGCTTTTTCAAAAGGAAAGGTGAAGCCCATTACCTCAACTTCACCCTTGATGACATACTCAATTTTTTCTTCTTTAAACAGAACGTCCTTAATCGATGCCAATGTGTCCTGTGTAAGGTCAATTCCTAATGTGACATCTTTTGATTCATTGGCAGGTAAATCACCCACCCTATCCGTTTCACCATTAACCATAGTCTTCTGATTAACAGAAAACTCATAGCTGATGTTATCAATCGGAATTGTAAAACTATTTTTATTCGCAATACTAAAGGTCGTCTTCAGCTCAATTTTGTCACGGGTTAACTCTCCAATCGAGACATAGGCATACGTAATTTCAGGCTTTTTAATATTGTCTTTCATTAAGTTTTTCAAAGTGGAACACGCCGAAACGGTTATAACCAATACCAGCAACATTATCTTTTTAAACATGTTTATTTACTCATTTAATGTGATTCGCCTAGACGTTTCAGTCGTGCATTTTATTGATGATTATAAGGCAAAAAAAAGCCCCCAACACTAATATAATGATGAGGGCTTTTTCACACGTTGATTGACCTTAATAGCTACAGCCTAAGGTCAATCAACCTTATTTTCTACTTAATCTTTGGATCTAATTCGCCAGACTGATAGCGATCAAACATCGCATCTAATGAAAGTGCTTTCATTTTATGTGCGTTACCTGCAGTACCAAACGCTTCATAACGTGCAACACAGATTTCCTGCATCGCTTGCATAGACGCTTTAAAGTATTTACGTGGATCAAATTCAGAAGGGTTCTGAGCTAAGAAACGACGAATCGCCCCTGTAGAAGCCAAACGTAAATCAGTATCGATATTCACTTTACGAACGCCGTGCTTAATACCTTCAACGATCTGCTCAACCGGCACACCATACGTTTCAGGAATTTCGCCACCAAATTCATTGATGATTGCCAACCATTCCTGTGGAACAGAAGAAGAACCGTGCATGACCAAGTGAGTATCAGGAATACGCTTATGGATTTCTTTAATGCGATCTACCGCTAAGATGTCATCCGTTGGTGGACGCGTAAACTTATAAGCACCGTGAGAAGTGCCACAAGCGATTGCTAATGCGTCAACGCCTGTTTGCTTAACGAAGTCCGCCGCTTCTTCAGGGTCTGTTAGCATTTGATCCATGCTCAACGTACCTTCAGCGCCAACGCCATCTTCTTCACCGGCCTGACCCGTTTCAAGAGAACCAAGAACACCTAGTTCACCCTCAACCGAAACACCACAACCGTGAGCCATTTCAACAACTCGCTTAGTGACCGCAACGTTGTAGTCGTAGCTCATTGGGGTCTTACCATCTTCACCCAAAGAACCGTCCATCATTACCGAGCTAAAGCCCAATTGAATAGAGCGCTGACATACTGTTGGCGAAGAGCCATGATCCTGGTGCATACACACAGGAATATGCGGAAACTCTTCAACGGCCGCTTGAATCAAGTGACGCAAAAAAGGTGCGCCAGCATAAGTGCGAGCACCTGCAGAAGCCTGCACGATGACTGGAGAATCCGTCTGATCAGCGGCTTGCATGATTGCGCGTATCTGCTCTAGATTGTTTACGTTAAAAGCTGGTACGCCATAACCGAACTCGGCTGCGTGGTCCAACATTTGGCGCATGGAAATAAGTGCCATGTTAAATACCTTTTTAATTTTTTTGAATTACATTTTTCGCTATTCTAGCGACTTCTGCGGTTAAGAGGAATAACCGCAAAGAATTGTTTGTTGTGAATGAATAACCATCAGTTATTCTTATCAATAGGGCGACTCGGAACGCCCTTTTCCTGAAACTCTGTATTCTGTCGATCTGCCTGTAATGCGGCGGCGCTCTCTTCATCCGTCACAAATGGCTCACTTGCACAGCCGATAAGACTAATCATTAGAATCCACGAACTGATCGTTAATACCTGCACTTTTATCTGAGCTAGCAACTGCATAAATATCACCTCGTCGTTTATAGAGCCTATTAAGTTAGCGTCTATTCAGCAGCACGTGCTTCTAACATAGCAACCGCTGGTAAAACTTTACCTTCTACGAATTCTAGGAAAGCACCCCCACCCGTCGAAATGTACGATACTTTATCGGCAATATCATATTTATCCACTGCGGCCAGAGTATCACCACCACCCGCGATTGAGAATGCATCTGACTCGGCAATCGCCAAAGCCAATGCTTTAGTACCTTCACCAAACTGGTCAAATTCGAAGACGCCTACTGGGCCGTTCCAAATGATAGTCTTGGCTTTCTTTAACTGTTCTGCAAGGGCTTTCGCGGAATCTGGACCGATATCAAAAATCATATCGTCAGCCAATACTTCGCTAGCATCTTTCAGCGTCGCTTCTGCACTCTCAGCGAACTCTTTAGCACACACAACATCTGTCGGTACTGGAATAGAAACTTTATCCATCAACGCTTTTGCTTTTGACACTAAATCAGCTTCATACAAAGACTTGCCAACTGGTTTGCCATCGGCTGCCAAGAAGGTATTGGCGATGCCACCACCAACGATGATTTGATCGCAGATCTCAGACAGGCTTTCTAATACTTCTAATTTAGTAGACACCTTAGAGCCACCCACGATTGCCACCAATGGGCGCGCTGGATTATCTAAAGCCTTACCCAGCGCTTCCAATTCATTGGCCAATAATGGGCCTGCACACGCAACAGAGGCAAATTTAGCCACGCCATGAGTCGACGCCTGAGCACGGTGAGCTGTGCCAAATGCATCCATAACGAAAACATCACATAAGTCAGCGTAGGCTTGTGCTAGCGGATCTTCGTCTTTCTTTTCGCCCTTGTTGAAGCGAACATTTTCTAGTAAAACTAACTCGCCTTCAGCAACGTTAAGTTCAGCTTTAAAATCTTTAACCAATTCAACGGGACGACCTAACATGCCCGCCAAATGGTCAGCGACTGGCTGCATAGAGTACTTTTCTTCAAACTCGCCTTCAGTCGGACGACCTAGGTGAGACATAACGATAACTTTTGCACCCGCTTCAAGTGCTTGCTGAATCGTTGGCAAAGATGCACGAATACGCGCATCAGAAGTTACTTTGCCATCCTTAATAGGTACGTTAAGGTCTTCACGAATTAATACACGCTTGCCTTTAAGTTCACCTGAAGCGATCAGGTCAGTCATCTTAATTACAGTCATTATGTCTCGTCCAATTCTAATGTTTGTTCAATCTTGCTTAACAAGCGTTTAAATATTTTTTAACTGCAACGCCGTATCTAACATACGGTTTGCAAAACCCCATTCGTTATCGAACCAGATAAATAGTTTCACTAGTGAACCATCACTTACGCGGGTTTGTGTCGCATCGACGACCCCCGAGTGTGGGTCGTGATTAAAATCGACAGACGCGTGAGGCTCTTGAGTGAAGGCTAAAATGCCTGCCAACTCACCCTCGGCGGCCTGTTTAAATAGAGTATTTATCTGTTCAACCGTGACATCCTGCTTGAGCTGTAATGTCACATCCAATACCGAGACGTTAATCGTCGGCACACGTACGTGCAGGCTTTCGAACTTGCCCTCAAGTTCAGGCATTAATCGAGTAATGCCTTTAGCCAAGCCTGTTTCAACAGGAATAATACTTTGCACGGCCGCACGGGTTCGGCGTAGATCGGAATGGTAAGCATCGATGACAGGTTGATCATTCATCGCCGAGTGAATGGTCGTGGTCATTCCTCGCTCGATACCAAACTCTGTATTCAACAGCTGTAAAACAGGGATTAAACAGTTGGTAGAGCAGGAACCATTGGAAATGATTTTATTGTCGCTAAGCAAGGTCTTCTGATTGAAGCCTTGGATAACCGTAGCATCAACACCGGATTCTGCTGGATGCGATATCAATACGCGCTTAGCACCTTGCACGAGATGCAATTCTGCATGCTCGCTATCCATAACAACACCAGTACATTCAAGTACTAGGTCAATATCAAGGGCTTGCCAAGGCAGGCTAGAAACTTCCGTTTCATGGAATACCTGAATGGCATCGCCATTAACGATCAAACCATTATCCTTAAGCTGAACCGAACCAGGAAAACGACCATGAGTACTGTCATAACGCAGCATATAGCTAACCGATTCAAGATCGGCTAGCTCATTAATGGCGACGACTTGCAGCTGATCCTGCAAGTTACGCTCGTATAGTGCGCGCAAAATACTGCGCCCTATACGACCAAATCCATTAATTGCAATGCGTATCATAGCCTTCCTTACCTAAACAATAAGTCGAAGAATGGAGTACTTAAAGTACACCCTCTACCGCTGCAACCACCTTTTCGACTGTGAAGCCAAAGTGCTTCATCAAGTCAGCAATAGGAGCCGATTCACCAAACGTATCCATACCAACGATTGCGCCGTTTAGGCCGACAAACTTGTACCAATAATCTTTATGCAAGGCTTCAACCGCTACGCGAGCTGCTACTGATGCTGGCAATACTGATTCAATATAAGCGGCGTCTTGTTTGCAGAAAATTTCAGCACACGGCATAGAAACAACACGAATGTTCTTTCCTTTCGCTTCTAATTCTTTCGCTGCATCCATTGCTAGACCCACTTCAGAACCGGTCGCGATTAAGATAGCTTCAGGAGTACCAATACTGTCTTTCAGGATGTAAGCACCCTTCGCGATGTCAGCAACTTGCTGAGTTGAACGCTCTTGATGTGGTAAACCCTGACGAGAGAAGATCAATGCACTTGGGCCGTCAAAACGTTCAATCGCCGATTTCCAAGAAACCGCCGATTCAACCGCATCACATGGACGCCATGCGTGCATGTTCGGTGTATTACGTAAGCTAGCAACCTGCTCAACGGGCTGGTGCGTTGGGCCGTCTTCACCCAAACCGATAGAATCGTGGGTATAAACGAAAATAGCGCGTTGCTTCATCAATGCTGCCATACGAACCGCGTTACGCGCGTATTCCATGAACATTAAGAAAGTTGCACCGTAAGGAACGAAGCCCTTATGCAAAGCAATACCGTTCATCATCGCACTCATGGCGAACTCACGAACGCCATAAAACATGTAATTACCAGAAGCATCTTCTGCACTCACGCCTTCACAACCTTTCCACAAAGTCAGGTTAGAGCCAGCTAGATCAGCAGAACCACCCAAAAATTCAGGAAGCTTAGGACCAAAAGCATTCAACGTATTCTGAGATGCTTTACGGCTAGCGATGCTTTCGCCTTTCTCTTGGCACTCAGCGATGTAAGCATCAGCATGAGCGGTGAAATCAGCAGGAAGTTCACCAGCCATACGACGCTTGTATTCAGCGGCTAGTTCAGGGAACTCAGCAGTATAAGCAGCGAATTTATCGTTCCAGCTGCTTTCTTTTTCAACGCCTGAGATTTTAGCATCCCAACCGTTATAAACATCTTCTGGGATTTCGAAAGCACCGTACTTCCAGCCCAAACGTTCGCGCGTTAATGCGATTTCGTCATCACCTAGTGGAGCACCGTGACAATCTTCTTTGCCTTCTTTGTTCGGTGAGCCAAAACCAATAATAGTTTTGCAGCAAATCAAAGTCGGTTGTTCGGTATTTTCTTTCGCGTTTTCAATCGCCGCTTTAATCTCTTCTGGGTCATGGCCATTTACTTTCGGAATGACCTGCCAGCCATAAGACTGGAAGCGTTGAACTGTATCGTCAGTGAACCAACCTTCAACTTCACCATCGATTGAAATGCCGTTATCGTCGTAGAAAGCAATCAGCTTACCTAGACCTAAAGTACCCGCCAAAGAACATGCTTCGTGGGAGATACCTTCCATCATGCAGCCATCGCCCATGAATACGTAGGTATTGTGATCAACAACATCGTGACCCGGCTTATTGAACTGAGCGGCTAAAACCTTCTCAGCAACGGCCATACCAACACCGTTAGCAATACCCTGGCCTAATGGGCCCGTCGTTGTTTCTATGCCTGGAGCATAACCGTACTCTGGGTGCCCCGGAGTTTTAGAATCCATCTGACGGAAGTTTTTCAGATCATCAATCGAAAGATCGTAACCCGAAAGGTGTAAAAGAGAGTAGATCAACATAGAACCGTGACCGTTCGACAAGATGAAACGGTCGCGATCAGCCCATTCAGGGTTCTCTGGATTGTGCTTTAAAAAGTCATTCCATAGAACTTCAGCAATATCAGCCATACCCATTGGCGCACCAGGGTGACCTGATTTGGCTTTCTGAACGGCGTCCATACTCAGTGCGCGAATTGCATTGGCAAGCTCTGTACGTGATGTCATGAAATGACTCTCCGGCTATTACGGTTTTTAAATGAGGGTTGATGCTAGTTTCTAAGATTAGCATTCGACGCCTGACTCAACTGATTTCATGTACCTGCTTTCACAATGCACTGAACTAGACAGCCAATCAAACGTATAAAAATGGCGCGCTATTGTCGCTTAATTGGTCAATTTGGGCAAGGGCTGAGGCGAATAGATAGCCCCTAGTATCGAACAACTTGAGCGTTAGTATTGTCGTTTAAGTGACTCTCTTTTTAAATATCACGATAGTATTAACAACATCATAGAGTATTCTACATTCAGCCAGTTCATATACGAGCCAGCATTGCTCTGTAATACCATAAAATACTTATCGATTGTAAGAGGATTGTCACTCGAACACATTCCTCGTATTAGCTTTCCTATTATCACTATCCAGTAAACATTACAAAGCAAGCTTCTAAACAATTAAACCGTCAAACTAATAGTTTTAACCTACCCGCAATCCTACTATTACATTTACTTTACATACCTTAACATTTACGCACCCGCGCATTAATCATATTGTTGCTAAGACTTAAATTGCTAATATGTTTTCTATTATCAACATTTTATTAAAGGATTAAAAAATGAAAAACGGAATTACTATCTCTCTTTTGAGTTTGGGATTAATTGCCTGTGGCGGTGAATCGAGCAATAAAAGCGGATCACCAAGAGCATCCATCAAGACTGAATTCAGTCAAAATCTTCGAGGCCCTCAAACCCTGCCTGACCTAGAAAAAATTTCTGTCACCGAAGGTGATAGTTTGTCTCTTAATACCGAAGCCAGTGGAAGTATTTTAGAAGACAGCTCAGTAAATCTAACTTTTACCGCAGAAAATACGGGGTTGATGACTCTATTTTCTGCCAGCACAGATTCTAATGTAGTATTTTCAGTAACAAATAACAGTGATTCAACCGCGCTAGAGGGTCAAGGTAGGATCGAGGCGCCTTCCCCTAATGAGTCTGAAGAAACAATTTATTTTAAATCTCTTTATTTTACCGTTGAGCAAGGATCAATCTACAGCATAGAAGTTGCATCCCCCGAAGAAGCCGCCGATTTCAAATTAACTCTAATTAATGGGAATCGCTTCATAGCTCCTATTCTTGTACATCCTGACTCCTATTTGGTCTCTGAAAACTATGAAGAGGAAAAAGAATGCGAAATCCTCAATGAAAGATCAGAATTTATCGAGACACAAATTTATTCAGACGCTTACCACAGCTATAGCGTAATGAACTGGAAAGATGGATACCACCTTAAAAGCATACACGCAAGAACTGGCGAAGTTTATGAGGATGCAAAGGGGGATACGTTTTATATCGGTGACGAACGTAATGACTACGAAGACTATTTGGTATACAAAACCAACTTCGAAACTGGAGCAGTATCTTCTTATGGCACCAAACATTTAACTTACACCAATGAAGAGAATGGAGAGATTAAAAGATGCATTATCACGCATACAATGAGCGGGAAAGTTGTTCTTTAATCTCATATCACTGCTAGATCCTCCCCAACCAACTAAACCTATATCAAAATAAATTGATATAGGTTTAGTTTCTGTTAAACTGCCCGCATGTTAGATACAAAAGCCTTAAACCTAGTTTCAAATACAGCGACCAATATTGATGCCTTAGCGGCTCATACCAAAGCCAGCGCTGACCCATTACGTCTGAATATTTTACGTATTTTAGGCGAAGGCTCTTTCGGGGTTTTAGAGTTGTGTGAGCTGTTTGAGATCAAGCAAAGCAGTATGAGTCATCATTTAAAAATTTTAGCAAATGCAGGCTTGGTGACGACTAGACGCGAAGGCAACTCAATTTTTTACCGCCGCTCACTATTAAATGCAAATGCAGGAAGTCCTAATCCGGCTTGGTTTGATCTAACTCAGGTTTTATTTCGTACCTTAGATACACTAGCGCCTGGAGAAATAATCACCGAGCGCTTACAAGGCTTGTATCAAGAGCGAGCAAAGAACTCACAAGAGTTTTTTACTAAGCACGCAAGTGAGTTTCATGAAAAACAGGACTTAATTGCCTCTCATGAACAATACGGCGAAACCTTAGAGGATTTAGTGGCTACGCTAAATTTACAGCAAACGCGTACGGCGTTAGAGATTGGCCCCGGTGAAGGTTATTTACTTAACGCATTGAGTCAGCGTTTTCAGCAAGTCATCGGTTTAGATGTATCAGAAGCCATGCTGAAAAAAGCCAGATTAAAAGTGGCCGAGCAGAATTTAGAGAATATTGAGTTAGTTCTTGGTGATTGCAAGATCGCGTTAGATCAAGCGATACAGGCCGACTTAGTCACCTGCAATATGGTGCTGCATCACGTACCTGCACCGAAAGAGATTTTTAACCACAGCGCCAAATTATTGAAGCCCGGTGGTTGTTTATTAATTACCGATTTGTGTGCCCACGACCAAGTATGGGCCCGTGAATCTTGCGGTGATCTGTGGTTAGGGTTTGCTCCTGAAGATTTAACCAGCTGGGCCAAAGAAGCTCAG
>Ga0115551_1002379_pt1 | contig 11467 bp, 15 predicted proteins | sample COGITO_mtgs_1103_FD_87179 | JGI IMG/M metagenome (GOLD analysis project Ga0115551, IMG submission 87179) | Pelagic marine microbial communities from North Sea - COGITO_mtgs_110321 | ecosystem: Environmental > Aquatic > Marine > Epipelagic | place: Germany:Helgoland, sampling site Kabeltonne... | reverse complement strand
TCTTGAGAAATCACGATGTCGCCGCTGAGGGTGATCGTGTAATCAACTGCAGTCGAAGCGTTGTAGCAGTTGATCGCGTCACGCAAATCTTCGAAGTTGTCGACCTCAAAGCTGTCAGTGCTACATCCCACCTCCGCTGAGGCAGACGGTGCCATCACACCCGGCACGACAACGACAGTGACCAAAGTCAACACAACCAAAACTAAAATACGGCGAAGAAGCCCTTGACCGAACATCAACAAAACCTCAGACCTAGACAAAGCTAAATTATAGCCCACGCCCACGCCCAGCCTCAAACCTCGGACCACAACCAAAACCCACAAGCCAAGGGCACGCCAACCCGCCCGGCGTCATCTGGGCGTTTACGACATGCCAGGACCGCTCAAACTCAGACGACAACGGCGGCTCCTGCTGCCCCTCAGGTCTTTGTTGACCAAACGAACCAATCAACGGAAATACTGGTGTCGGGTCGTGCCCGGCACTGTTGGACGGCCGCCGGTGCCGGCATTTTTGGGCGCTGATGTTGGACGGCCGTTGGACGACCGTCATGGGAGTGGCTTAGATCGTTGCAATTACAGCGTTCTCGATGTTGGTCAGCCTCTACCCCGCCTATAGGCCGACTCACCGTCACCACACCACTGAATAGGCCAAAGTTGTTGGAATAGCAACGATCTTGGCTCCCCTTCGTTGTCGGGCATTGTCCCCCATTTACGCCTGTTTACGGCTGTGTTATTCGGCGTAAATTGTGACTTTGAGTCTCAATTTGTTGGTATCAAGCCGATCATGGCGGCAGGTTCAAGGTCACACGCAGACTGTGTCAGCGGCGACAGAACGTCGGTCGAAGGTGGCGCATGATGGATGCACACCAACCAACCAAAGGACAAACCAATGCGCTACTTCAACTTCTACAGCACCACGACAATCGTCACTCCAAACAACATCGTCACTCCAAACAACATCGTCACTCCAAACAACATCGTCACTCCAAGCAATTTCTACCGGCAAGGCCGGGTATCACGCTTAGAGCTGGGTGCAAATTTGCACCAAGCTCGTCCAAACAGTGGACACCGCAAATGTCGAACCTTCGACATTTGACCTGTGCCCCTTGCCGCCACCGAACGGGTCAAGACCCAGATCCACCAAGTTTGAACCTTCAATCTTGGGGTCTGGGTCACCGCCGTTGCGGTTGAGTTCACCAACACCCCGAGCCGCTGGTCGATGCCGGGCGGTGGCTTCAGCCTGAGCGACGCTCTCCCGGCCAGGTGCTCGAAACTTTGGAACTAAGCACAATTGTGTTCGGCCATTGTGGATTTCCGTGTCTAAGTGTGGTGGTCTATCGGTCAACGACGACAGTAAAGCCAACTGCCCCAGAGTGATTATGGCCTATCGTTTCCTAGCCTTCTGCCGTCACGGGGTCGATGACCTTGCCGATTTCAGTGACGACGCTGGCGGGGAATCCGCTCCGCTCAGCGTGTTCCTCGATCATGTCGCTTGACTCGGCGAGATACACGCAAAAGGTTTTGTCTTGGACCACATAGGACTGTTCCCACTGGATGGCCTTTCCCTCTGACTGCATGGCGTTGAGCACAGAGTTGGAACTGGCCGCAGCATCGCGTAACGCGTCGCGGTCTGCGGTGCCGATTTCTGGGATGTCCCGTTCGATCATGAATCGTGGCATTTGAGTATTCTTCTTCTACGTGAGCGGTTGCAGGAGGCAAGTGTTGCTCATAAATGCGATGGCTGCTTGAGATCATGGAATGCTCCCGGCCATTGCGGTGGTGTCGGCCCGGTGTTCAGCGTCACAGCAGGACTGTGTCGGGAGATACAGAACGTCGGTGCTGGGTCGTTGCATGATGAATGCACACCAACCAACCAAAAGGACAAACCAATGAGCTACTTCAACTTCTACCGCACAACCACAATTGTCACTCCAAACAACTACAACTTCAGCTCGTTCACGTTCGGTGATGGCAGCGTTCGATTTTAATCGGGCCAGCGGTGAGGTGCCCTGGCCTTAAAACGGTCGGGACGTTACCGCTTATCTGCCAGGTGCTCGAGCCGGGCAAGTGGGGTTGTGCAGGTTGCGCAGTGGACTTTCGCACTCTCAAGCTGGCCCACGGTCGCCGGTCTGGTCACTAAATGGGTCACTCTCGAGCTCGTTGGTGGTGCTCAGTTGTCACTGTCCCGAACAGCTCGGGCCGATATCGCAGAAGCACGTTCTGATGAACGCAACCGGTTGATTGCCACCACCGATGCCGAACGAGACCTGCTCAAGCGGCTCACTGCTGAACGTGACGAAGCACGGATGAATGCCCGGTGGGGGTTTCGTCGCCGGTTGCGCAACCGCAGCGACGAACAGCCACGGCAACAACCCCATGAATGTGGGATTTCCACAGACGCTGCGTTCTGTCAACGTGGTTTGTATGACCAATTCCGGCAAGTAAGAACGTCCAAACCTCGGTGACTCGGCAGAGCGGCCCGAACCGCAGTTGTATGGCTCTGATCCAACCCGTGCGAATGCTGAACACATCCCCTGCTACCTCGAGTGCCTCGATAGCATCGACGGTGCCGAAGTTTGTCGCGCAGGCGTTGCGAGGAGTCATCGCGCTCGCCTGCTGGACGAGGCTGAAACGGAACGGAGTGTAAATCGCGGATCGCTGCATGCTCAGCAAACGCCCAGCGGTTTCGCTGCAATCTCTTGCCTGAGCAGAACGCTGGGTGTTCGCCCACCGAGCGCCCGTGTAGTCACGTGTAGTGCCCGTGTAGTCACGTGTAGTACGGTCCCAGCGCATGCCGTCTCGGCGGCACATACCTATGGGGGTCTCATGTTTTTCGCGGTGATTGGCCACAGCGAGGACATCGATGCCGATGGGGCGCTGGAGGATCTGATCGAGCAGTGCAAGGCTGAGCTTGGTGATAGACCGCCCCAGGCAGGAATGATGTTTGCCGGCCATGAAATGGACCGTGGGTTCCTGCTCGAGGGTGTGTGTGTGACACCTGGCCCGACCTCGCGCTGATCGGGTGCACGACCGACGGGGAGCTTTCGTCGCGGCTGGGGTTCCGACAAGATTCAGTCGTGTTGGTGTTGTTCGGTTCGGACCGAGTTGAGTTCACCGTCGGGATTGGGCAGAACCTCAGTGAGGACGTTGCGGGTGCATGCAGTCGGGCGGTCGACGCCGCGCTGGCGGATGCAACGCAGGCTCCGGCGATCTGCCTGACACTACCCGAGAGTCTGACCTGCAGTGGCCAGGCCGTCGTTGAGGCGCTGAGCGACAAGCTGGGAGGAGATGTCCCGGTCTTCGGGGCGACATCGGGCGATGGGTATGAGCTCCTCAACACATATCAGTTCTGCGGCCGCGAGATCTTTCAGGATTCGATTCCGGTGCTGGTCCTCTCGGGGCCGCTGGTGTATTCCGCTGCGGTGGCGAGCGGCTGGGAGCCCTTGGGAGAGCCTGGCGTAGTGACTCGCTCGGACAGCACCTTGTTAATCGAGATCGACGGCCGGCCGGCGATGGAGTTCTACCGCCGGTTCCTGGGTCCCGATGGGGCTGCAACTTCTGAGTTTCCGCTGGCGATCCTCAACGAGCACGGCGCTGTCGAGGCATTGCGAACGCCTCGCTGGGAGGAAACAGACGTTGCCGGGGCGATCAACTTCATGTCCGAGATCAGCGAGGGGGCCAGTGTGCAGATAACGACCGCCGATCGCGGCGCGATTCTCCACGGGTGCAGCACATCGGTCGAGAAAGCGTTCGCCGACTACCCACACGGAAAGTCACCAGAGGCAGCGTTGATCTTCTCGTGTTGCTGCAGGCGGCTCTTGCTGGGAACCCGCACCAAAGAGGAGTTCGACATCGTCGCAACGGTGCTCGGAAGCGACCTCCCAGTCGCCGGGTTCTACGGCTACGGCGAGATCGGCCCGCCCGACTCAAGCGAGGGCCTGCCGATTTACCACAACGAGGTGTTTGTGTCGTTGATTCTCGGCACCTGAATGCCCGAGGAAGACCCGGAGACCGAAGCCGTTGCCCAAAAGACGAGAGCGCTGCGCCGGGAAATCCGGATACTGGAACGAAAGCTGAAACGCTCAGGCGAGAGCCGCGTGGCGCTGGAAGAGGCCAAGGACCGCTCGGACTCGCTCTACCGTCACGTCCTTGGTGCGACCGAGGAGCAGAAGCTGCTTCTCGACGAGAAGAACCGGATGCTCGAGTCGCTGTCTTCGAAACTGTCGAAGTACCTCGCGCCTCAGGTCTACGAGTCGATCTTCTCAGGTCGTCAGGGCGTGTCGCTGGAGACAAAACGCAAGAAGCTCACGGTGTTCTTCAGCGATCTCAAGAACTTCACCCAGATCACCGACGATCTCGAACCCGAGGATTTGTCCGATCTGCTCAACGACTACCTCACTGAGATGGCAGGGATCGCTCTCGAATACGGGGCAACAATAGACAAGTTCATCGGGGACGCGATGCTGATGTTCTTCGGAGACCCCGAAACGAAAGGAGCCGAGGAAGATGCGGCGGCCTGCGTGGCGATGGCCATCGCTATGCAGCGGCGTATGAGCGAGCTGCAGCGCACGTGGCGATCACGGGGTATCCAACAACCGCTACGGATGCGGATCGGCATCAACACGGGCTACTGCAATGTGGGTAACTTCGGGAGTGCCGACCGGATGGACTACACGATCATCGGTGGCGAGGTCAATCTCGCGGCCCGCCTCGAAGAGCATGCGGATCCAGACGGCATCCTCCTCTCCTACGAAACCTACGCACTGGTTCGAGGCCACGTCACCGCAGAGCAATGGCCCCCCCATCGAGGCCAAGGGCATCCGCCGCGAGATCCGTCCCTACGCACTCACCGATTTCCTGGACGACCCCGACCAGGAAAACACAATCAGGTCTGAGATCGAAGGCATGTCGCTTCGGATCAACCTGAGGAACCTCGATGACGAACGACGCCATGAGATGCTCACGCAACTCGCCCTCATCAGCGAGCGACTGAAAGAAGAGCCACCACCCGGCGGGATGACGGGCCACTAATCCCGGCGGAGCTCTGGGAGCCTTCGCTGAGGCGTTTGGGGCCGGCGTCATCGGCGTGCTCTAGCGGCTCCGATGGCGCTGCTACACCGGAACCGACCGCTACACCTGAGACCACAACGAATTGCCCTTTTGGGTTTCGCACGGCGCCAGCCGGTAGGCAGACCCAAGATTTGAGTTGCGTCGACCTGCGCGGCGCCGACCTGAGCAATGCCGACCTGGTCGTTGAAGTGGGCCCACTCCAGCTCGGCAACAGTGCTCCAAAGCCACCAAAAACCGGCCGCGGAGCGTGCCAAACACACTTTGCGTGACCGGTTCAGCACTGGTCAATTGCGCCGGCGACCGTGCTCGAGGTCACACGCAGACTGTGTTGATGGCGACAGAACCGCTGTCCATGGTGGCGCATGATGGGTTCACACCAGCCAGTCAAACCAAAGGAACATGCCAATGAGCACTATTTTCGTCCGACCAGCCCCACCAGTGATTCAGAAAGGACTTCTGACAGCACTTTTGTTACCGGCTGTCCAGCACTAACACCGAAACGGACAGAACCCCCCGGCCGCAATGGTCGGGAGTTCTGTCGCGTAGCAAGCCGTTCGTGGCTACAGCCTTCATGGCGGTTCGTTATCGCTGTGACCAAAGGAGGTTGGTGACGAAGTCGCGACTAGGTCACGAGTCTCGTCGACGCCATTGCTCACCAAGCGTGAAGAAACCCAAGCCAAGAAGAACAAAGGCCACAGTTGCAGCGACACTGCTACGTGTTCCCGTGAACGCAACTGCCGGAGCCTCAGGCAGCGGCACCACAGCCGAAGGCACAACGTTCGCAGCCACAGCATCGTTCGCAGCTGCAGCAGGGTCCGAGTTCGCCCACGGATCAGCATGAGCAGGCGCATTCACAATCTTAGGCGACGGCAACCTGGGCGGGCTTGACGTGCAACCATTCGTGATATTCGCACGGAACGACGCTGCAGGATCCAACGCTGTGCCGATCGAGTCAGTGACCGTCAGCCAAACATCGTGCCACCCGCTGACCGTGCCGTAATGAATGAAACCAGGCGCTGTCCACGCGCCTCTCGGGGGCGGGTTCGGATTCAACAAATACTCCAGACGATACGGCGGTAGACCACCCCGGATCTCGCCGCTCATCCCGCCACCACACACATACGGATGATCAACCCCGAAACCGTGAACAATCGGCTCACAACCACCAACCGCCAACAAACCACGAGTCTCGCCCGCATCACCGTCATCACAATCCACGTCGGTGGCGGACCTGGAAACCTCGACCGTCAGCGAAGTGCGACCAGTCGATCGTGCGGGATGGCATGCACGATCCGTCCTCGATGGCCGGTCATCGTCTCGGCCGCACACAGTGCGTTCCAGATCGACTCCTCGACTGCCTCGGCGGTGGCGTTGAATAACGGCGTCATCGCTGCTGCTGGCACCGTCGTGACTGTTGTTGGCTCGACCGCATGGAGCGGAACGGTGTTCCCAGTCGAAAAGGCGATGAATATGTCACCGCTTCCGTTTCCACCGGTGCCACCCACGCGGGCAAGCCCGACCGTTGCCCGTCGTGCCAGTCGTTTGCACTGATCGGCCAGCAGCGGCGCATCGGTCGCTATGACCACGATGATCGAGCCGGCATCTGCCACTGCGGGGTCGGTCGGCAGTGGGGTCACATCTGCGTCGATCGTTGTGCCGACCGGTCGTCCTTCCAAGCGCAGTAGTCCCCTGGCGCCATAGTTGGCCTGCACCAGTGCGGCCACGGTGTAGGTGCTTCCCGCCGTCTCGACTCGCCGTGACGAAGTACCGATCCCGCCCTTGAAGCCATGGCACACCATGCCGGTTCCGCCGCCAACATTACCCTCGGCCACGGCTCCGTCGGGATGAGCGTCGGCGTCGGCGATGGCTGCTTTCACATCATCGAGAGTGAGATGAAAGGCACCGATGTCGTTCAAGAAGCCGTCATACGTTTCACCGACCACTGGCAGGCACCACGAGGCCTTCGGATCGCGTTCGATCTCTGCCGCTACGAGTGTGTCGCGAACTAGCCCGACCTGGTGTGTATTGGTTATACCGATTGGACCGCTCAATAAGCCCGACTCGTCAAGCCAGTGGGAGCCGGTCATCTCGCCGTTGCCGTTGAACGAAAACAGACCAGCAAAGCACAGATCGGAGCGCGCTTCGACCGGCCTTGAGTTAACGATCGTCACGCCGGTTCGGGCAACACGAGGTTCGTTGCGGATCACCGTTTGATGTCCTACCGAAACACCGGCAACATCGGTTATTGCATTGCGATCACCGGTCGGGAAGGTGCCGATGGTGAAGCCGAGTTCTCTGAGGCGTGGCATCGTCCGAGACTACGCTGCACACCGCTCTCCCGCTTCGCCCTCGCGCTCGGCTAGTCCGCGATGAAGCCGGCCCAGCGATTCATGTACTCGACGAATGCCGGGCTCAGGCCCTGCTCAGCAAGGTACCGGCGCGACACCGGCGGCCGCACGGGCACGAATGCAGAGTCGGATGCCAAGCGCTGCGGATAGTCATGGTGCAGAATCGCGACACGACCAAGAATTGGGAAGTCGGCCCCGGCGGCGATGACCCGCTCGGCATCGGCCGGATCGTGGATCTTGCCTGCGACACCAACAGGAACTCGCCGACCTTGCGGATCGGTCCGGCGCTCGATGTCACAAACGATCTCGACCAGCGAACGACCATGCCACTGCTCATCCTCGGGCTCCTTGAAACAATCCCACAACGAGAGGTCCATGAAGTCGACGTCGCCGGTGTCGATGAGTTGCTGGGTCAGTGTCCGGATCTCAGCCAGATCCATGCCAAAACGTTCCGGCGACAGCCGGACGCCCACGATGAAGTCGTCGCCACATTGTTCGCGAATATCCGCCAACATCTCGAACAACAGCCGACTGCGGTTCTCAAGCGAGCCGCCATACTCGTCGCCCCGCCGATTCAACGTCGAGCTCAGAAACTGGCAGATGATGTAGCCATGGGCACCGTGTAGCTCAACGCCATCAAACCCGGCGGCTTCACACCGCACTGCCGCAGCAACGAAGTCAGCTACCAACTCTTGCACCTCATCGGTGCTCAGTGCTCGGGCACCCGTCTCCTCGTCGTCGGACGGACAAACCGGCGTTGTGCCGATGACCTCGATGGGCGAACGATTGCCGGCGTGGTGAAGCTGCGCGATCGAGACCGAACCAGTCGCATTGATATCCGACGCCAGCCGGGTGAGACCCGGTAACTGATGATCGCCCCAAACACCGAGCTGGCCGGGAAATCCCTGCCCCACTGCTTGTACATGGGCAGCACAGGTCATGGTCAAACCGAAGCCCCCGTCGGCACGCATTGTCAGCCACCGATGCTCATCGTCGGACAACGTGCCATCGACATTGCTCTGCTGATTCGTCAGCGGGGCCAACACAAAATGGTTCGGCAACGCCCGACCTCTGGGTAATTGCAGCGGACTCAACAGGGGCGAAGACATCGCTACAACCTACGGGGCAAACGTGCACCCCACGAAGTCTCGTTCTCACACGATCAGCAGGTCCTCGGAGTCGGACGATTTCGTCACCAGCCACACAACGGCAGCCAGAACGATCGCTCCGCCGATCAACGTTCCGACCCGAGGCGTCTCACCGGGCCAGATCCAGACCCACAACGGGGCAAGAACGATCTCGGTCATAAGCAGAAGCGACACCCGTGCGGCGGGAACCGACCGGTGTCCAAGGTTGAACAGCGGTAACCCGATCCCGAGCGCTGCTCCCCCACTCACACATGCCAAAGCTGCGTCGCGCCATGACACCGCGAGCCCGCCATTGGCTAATGCAGCGGCCGTCGCACCAAGAGCCAGGAACACACCTGCAAGCAAGGCTGGCACGACCGGATCTGTTCCCGGAGCAGAGCGAAGCACCACGTTGTAGAGGCCCACGAGAGCCGGGATCAGCATCGCGAACACCAGTCCCATTCCCGAGCCAGCGTCGAGCCCGGTGCCGACCATGATCGCAACACCGACCATGGTCACGCCAATAGCGATGAAGGTCGCGCTGTGTACCCGTTCCCGCAGCAACAGCCAGCCGAACACTGCGGCGTAGACCGGCGCTGCAGCAAGGAGTAGCAGCGTGGTGGCGGCCGAAATCCGGCTTAGCGCCAAGATGTACAGCATGGACGTGATCGCCAACAAGAACCCAGCGACTATGGCCTTCCATGTTGTTGCACCGAAGTCAACTGGACGCGACCGATGCCGAAGCGCGACGAGCGCCAACATAGCGAGGGCCGTGGAGCCACCCCGGTAGGCCAGAAACTGCCAATCGTTGGCAGTATCGACAGCACGGTAGGCCACTGCTGTGAAACTGAAGACCGTCCCAGCCAGAGCAAGGAGCACCGCTCCCTCGCGTTCGGTCAGTTCCGCCTCGCCGAGGAACGCACGGCCCATCGATCTCAGCACCATTCCATGTTAGGCCAGCGTCTGGCCGGGCGGCAGGGACGCACTGGCTGGGGGACGCCGATGAGCGCAAGCTGATCGGGTCAGGACCTGGAGCGTGGCCTGACCGGGTTGACGTTCAGGTCGCCGTCGACTCCCACACATGGTCCATGAAGTCGCCAAAGCCCTCGGTGTCGAATGCAGCGGTGAGACCGTCGTCGTCATGGCCGAGCCTCAATGCCGGACAGAAGAACTCCTCCTCACCGAGCCAGAAATCTGGGGACCCACGCACCCCGCGGCGCTGCCCGTCCTGGTAGTCGGCAAGCACCCTGGCATGTGCCTCGGCCGATGGCGCGCCCAAAGTGAACTCACTCGCAATCGACGACAACACGTCGGCATCACCCAGATTTCGACCTTGCTCGAACAAGGCGTCGCGTAGCGCAAGACTCATAGCCAGGCCAGTGGGGTGATCGACATCAAAGGCTGCAGCGGCCAGATTCAACGCAGGAATCGTTGTCGTTGGCCAGGTGTCTTCACTGAAGTTGGCGAAGACGTCTGTTGCCAGTTGTTTCTTCAGAGCCGCGATCTTGGCCGATACAGCCGGGCTTCGAGCGGCGCCCCGTTGACCCACTCCAGAGGCCAAGCCCGCACTACGATGTCGATCTGACCGTCGGACGCCGCCAGTTCGTGCACGACTCTCTTCAGTCCGACGTGGGTGAACGGGCAACTGATATCAGCGAAGACCTCTAGACGTGTGGGCATCAGTCAAGTATCGACCGGTCAGTGCACCGTGTCGAGGGACCAAAGCCCCAGATCACCGATGGGGTCAACTGGATTGAACGTACGAGTGCAGCACCGTGGCAGCCACGCGCTGGGCTGAGTGCCGTCGTGCTCAACGAATACATCTATGTGCTCGGCGGATCCCAGAACGACGACGCTTCGATTATTGGCCCAAACGGTCGGGCTCGTCAGTACTACAACGATGTCTGGCGTTCCCTCGACGGCGCTGTATGGGAACTGATCGCTCCGTCGGCCGGCTGGAGCGAACGACCTGGCCACCAATGCGAGGTCCTGAGACAGGAGTTCGTGTGCTTCGGCGGCTTCGGGCTCGTCGAGAATCCCATGGACGTGTGATCGACTTCGGACGGGGTCGAATGGACACTCCTCGCGGACCCGCCTTGGAACGCCGAGGACCAGACCCAGGTGAAATACGACTTCGACTCCATTACTGTCAACAACAACGACAGCCCGATCATCATGACCTTCGGTGGTGACCGAGAGACCTTCGACTTCGCCGATCCCGAGAACTACCTACGGGTTGATGATGATGTCTGGGTCTTTGGGCCGGCAGAATCGGCTGGCATCTTGCCTGTGATTTCGCAGTGTGCTGCGCCGGGCCTGTTGTGCGTCGCCGACGGCCCAGAACCCGACAACACTCAGTCGAATGCCCGGGCCCCCGAATGCTGCCCTCGGCGGTGCAGCTTGGCCCAAACCATCACGGTTACTAGTCGTAGGTGATCACGCCGCGAATGTTCTTGCCAGCATGCATGTCTTTGTAACCCTGGTTGATGTCTTCAAGCGCGTAGGTACTGGTGACCAACTCGTCGAGCAGCAGGTCGCCGTTCACATACATGTCGAGCATGCGAGGGATGTCAGCAGTCGGATTTGAACCACCGAACACCGAGCCCTGAATACGCTTCTGAAACAACGTGAGTTCGCGGGCATTGATCGTTATGTCGGTGTCGGCGTGACCAATCGCAGTGACCACAACAGTGCCGGCCTTGCGAATCGCATCGAAGGCCTGAGTGACATGGTCTGACTCAAGCACGCCGGTGCACACGATCGCCGAATCGGCACCCTGACCGTTCGTGCGCGATCGCGTAAACTCGATGGCTTCGGGCATCGAAGCAAAGGCTGCGGTCGCTCCGACCTTGCCCGCCATTTCTCGCTTGAGCTCGACTGGGTCCACGGCGATCACGTGGCTGGCGCCGGAGTGACTCGCTCC
>Ga0115551_1002372_pt1 | contig 11486 bp, 15 predicted proteins | sample COGITO_mtgs_1103_FD_87179 | JGI IMG/M metagenome (GOLD analysis project Ga0115551, IMG submission 87179) | Pelagic marine microbial communities from North Sea - COGITO_mtgs_110321 | ecosystem: Environmental > Aquatic > Marine > Epipelagic | place: Germany:Helgoland, sampling site Kabeltonne... | reverse complement strand
TGGAGTTTACGCATCTCTATATAATTGTCCTTATAGAGGTATAAACTATGATGTAGATTTGTTGGAGTTTTCAATAGAACATATGTTAAAGTTCGTTAATGATGAAACTCAGTTGATTATATTAGCAAATCCAAATAGTCCAATCGGAGATTACAAAACCATAGAAGAAATAAAACCATTATTAGATACAGGTATTCCGGTGTTAATTGACGAGGCATATATAGAGTTTGGTAAAAATGAAAGTTTTATAAAATATATTGATGATTATCCAAATCTAATCATTACGAGAACTTTCTCAAAAGGATTTGGTGCAGCAGGTTGTAGAGTCGGTATGACATTTTCTAATCCACATTATATAGAAAATATTTCCAAATTCAGACAAATGTATGAAATATCAGGAGTTTCTATGAAGTATTGTGAATTTTTATTGGACAATTATCATATTGTAGATAACTACATCAATGAAGTGATTGAAGAAAAAAAGAAAGTGGTTTCAATGTTAAAAAATTATGAGGTTGTAGATTCAGATTGTAATTGGATACATTTCAATAACCAAGAAGATAATAAAAAAACAAAAGAGATTTTAGAAAAACATAAAGTGTTGGTCAAGTATTGTAAAGTACACCCATCTGGATTTAGAGAAAATTGGTGTCGTATGACAATTCAACCAGGACTTTCAGAGCAAGAATTTTTTAAGGAGTTGACCAGTGAAATATCCTAATAACTACATTTACAAATATATAAAAGACGAGATACCAGAAAAAGATTTATATGATAAAAAAGTTCTTTTTGTTTTTGGTGATAGTTGGACAAACAATCGATATATAAAAAATCCAAAAAAACATTGGTGTTATTTATTGAAACAAAAACTAAATTATGATTATGTTATTAATATCTCTGATGATTATGATTCAAATTATGAAATATTCGATAGTGTTAAAAAAACTTTGTCTGATAAAGATTATCCAATGAACCAACAGAAATGGTTAAATAATTTAAGAGAATTTAAAGTCGTAGTAGAGTGGTCAACACCAATGAGAGATAGCACTTCAGTAGCAGAAATGTATTCACCTTGGAATACTGCCACAATACCTAACTTAGATTCCAAAAAACCAAATACTAAATTATGGTTAGATTATGTTGATAAATGGTTTAGAGTAGAAATGTATTCTTATGATACACAAAAAAGAATATTATTTTTACAAGAATTTTTTAATCACAATAAGATTGATTGGTATATGTTTATGGGATTTACACCATTAGTTGAAAAACAATTCTACAACACAGAATATGATTTAAGAAAGTGGATTGATAAAGAAAGATTTTTGTTTTTGTATGGGTTTCCAAACAATATGCAAGATTACTTAATCACAACACTTGATAAAAAATTTAAAGAGGATATTGACATTAATGAAATGCAATTTGAAAATAACAGGTTAAAGTATTTTGGAAGTCATAGTAATGGTGTTTTTATTTGCGATGGACACCCAGACACAAAAGGTTTAGAATTAATGTCAGATATAGTATATAGGAGTATAAAATGATTTTATTTTTAGGGTGTAGTTTTACTTGGGGAGCAGGTTTACAGTTTGAATATTTGATAGATAATGAGGAGTGGACTATCGAACAATGTAATAAACTTATACCACCAAAGTCATTTATGGAACACCTAAACTATAAGTCAGATATGTTTAGAAAAAAAAATCATTATCCAAATTTAGTTGCTAAACACTTTGATTGTCATCATTCACTCGGTAAAGTTGGTAATGGTGGAGACAATATGAATATAAAATTTTGTCTCGATAACTTGAATCAACTTGTTGTTCACGAAACTAAAAAACAAATTAATCCAATAAAATTAGTAGTCGTTCAATTTACTGAGTGGACACGAGTAGGACACATCGATATGGAGGCCCAAGTTGATAGAATTATTGAATCACTCGGAACAACAAAGTGGATTGGTTTATCTTGGAGAGATGATGTTTCACAATATTTAAAAAAAATAAAACCTTACAACTTTTGTCCAATAGAATACAAAGGAATTCAGTATGATAATTTTGAAGAACTAATTGATTCACCACAAAATTGTAATAATCAGTTTTGGTCAATAGACGAAAAATTAACTTTGTATGGAAAGTATAATGCAAAATTAAATGATGAACACTTTTGTAAAAAAGGACACGAGGTTATGGCAAAATCAATAATTAAAAAAATTGAAGAAAACAATATATTTTGATATTTATTAATAAGTCAGTCGGAACTAACTCGGGTAAATCCTGAAAGACCTAACCTTCCGAAGTGACAATAAAATAGGAGGCAAATGTTTAGTTATCAATCACAGATTAGTGATGTCTTGAAAGATGTCAAGATATTCACTCCAGACAAATTCACAGATTATCGTGGAACAATGTGGACATATTGGGAACAATCTATGGACACACCACCACAGAAAATTTCAAAATTCACAAACTCTCGTAAAAATGTTCTACGAGGATTACACGGAGATAATGAAACTTGGAAACATATTACTTGTGTTTATGGTGCTTTCTATTTAGTTGTTGTTGATTATCGTGAAGATAGTCCAACTTATTTACAATGGGATAGTTTTACCTTAGATGATAAAAATTGTAAAAGTGTATTGGTTCCACCAGGTTTTCTAAACGGACATTTATGTTTATCAGACGAGTGTGTATTTCACTATACTCAATCCTATCCAAATAAATATATAGATTCTCAAGACCAAATAATAGCAAAATGGAATGACCCGATGTTAAAAATAAACTGGCCAGTAGATAATCCAATATTATCAGTAAGGGATAAATGAAAAAAAAATTACTAACAGATTTTAATTATTGGGAACAGGATGTGGATACAATACAATCTAATATTGAAGTATCACAAAAAGATTGTCATTGGATAAAAGATGATTACAATAGTATTGAAATAAAATCATTTTTAGATGTTCCGGGTTGGATAAATGATGCTCAATGGATTTTTAAAGAAGTGGTTAAAAATTGTCAAGACGGAGATAAAGTCGTCGAAATGGGGACATACTTTGGACAATCGGCTTGTTATATGGGTATGTTAATTAGAGATAGTGGTAAAGATATTAAGTTTGATACTTATGACACCTTTGAGGAACTTGACCCATCTATAAGAGCAGGTCAACAACCAAAACAATTTGCAGAGTATAGATTACAAAAAGGTAGACATACCGCACCTATGTCAACGATAGTCAAATCACACTTTGAATCTTGTGGTGTTGATGACTATGTAAATTTAATTGTGTGTGATGCCATACACTCTCACAAATTTTATGAAGATAACTCGTTGATGTTATTTTACAATGACGCAGTTAATAATGAAAAAGAATTATATGAATTAATAACTAACTTCTGGCCAAAAATTAAACAAGGTGGTATGATAGCGGGTGATGACATAAATTTTGAAAGTGTTAAAAACGCAGTTAGTAGGTTTTGTAAAGATAACAATATAAAATACGAACAGACTGAGGTCAGTTGGTATATAAGGAAAAAATAATGGAAAATAGAAAATTTTTACCAACACTAAATGAATTAATTGATAGACTAAGTATTCACCAATTAAAAGAAGTTTTTATTCCAGAAAACAAAGAAAACTACGGGAAAGAAATTCAAGATATACTACACGATATTGATTTAATTCTAAAACAAGATAGTGGTAAAATTACAGCAGAGACTATTAGAGCAATCATCGTATTATCACAAATGAACACACATATTTGGTATAACGAAACAAAAGTTCGTAATGGTGATAAAGATGGAAACTTACATTTAACACACGGACTAAATGGTATTCGTAATGTTGCTGGTAATAAAATAGCAGAGTGTGTTGGTGGAAGAAGAGATTATAAAACAGATTGTCTTGCAGCAGAGTTTAAAGACTGGGAGATTAGTTGGTAATGTTTAGAGAAACAAAAACACGTTCAACATCAAAGTCAGTCAGTTGGAGAGTTATAGCCTTTTTAAATTCTTGGTTTATATTGGCAGTAGGACTTTCTAATATACCACTTTGGAACGCAATCATAATGAACTTAACTGGTATATTATTTTTTTATATACACGAAAGAGTTTGGGACAATATAAATTACGGGAGATACATTGAAAAATCTAAATAACTATAAAAAAGTTAGAGATGTAAATCTTACTAAACAAGATTTAATCGACTTCGAAGAACACATTGTGTCTTTATGGGAAGGTGGTAAAATAAAAGCACCCGTTCATTTGTCTCACGGAAACGAAGAACAATTGATAGAAATATTTTCAGTTATTGGTAAAAATGATTATGTGTTTTCTACTTGGAGAAGTCACTATCACGCATTACTTCACGGACTAACACCAGAGTGGATTGAGGACAAAATTTTACAAGGTAAATCAATATCATTATGTAATCTTGACCATAACTTTTATTCATCAGCAATCGTTACCGGTGTATTACCTATCGCACTCGGAACTGCTATTGGATTAAAAAAACAAAACTCAAAACAAAAAGTGTGGTGTTTTGTTGGTGATATGACTTTTGAAACAGGTATATTTTATGAAGTTCATAAGTATGCCAGAAACTTTGATTTACCATTATATTTTGTAGTAGAAGATAATAAAGTTTCTACACAAACACCAACAAAGGCAACTTGGAATAAAACAAGGGATATTCCTGATGATGTAGTTTATTATGAATACGAATCTAAATATCCACACTACGGGACAGGTAAATGGGTAATATTTTAAACATAATAAATAGTAATCAACACTTTCATAATATTAGTGATGAATGTAAACATCACTATATGGAATGCCTTGATGGTCCTTTTATGAGTGAAGAAATAAAAGACTATTTTGAATTGTCTATTGTAAATATTGATAGTGTATATGAAAATAAAAAGTATATCTATCCAATTGAGTGTAGGACAATAGATGCGGTTTTAAGTGGTATAAATCATTTACCAGAAAAAATTGTAGAGTTAGTCAACAAAGATAGATGTAAAGTAATTTTTAGTTATGAATCTGAGGGTGATTTTCCAATTGAAGATTTTAACAAGTGGTTTTATATGTCTAAGTTTATACTAAAAGAAAAAGTTAAGTTAAGTAATATATATGTTTTTTGTAATGACTTTAATGCAGAACAAAGAAATAATACAGAGATAAACTTTTTTGGTTCAACACACTTTTTAGACACAATAAGTTATCAATTAAATAAAATGATTCAAGATAAATCTTTTGGTATAGAATTAAATGACTTTGACTATGATTTTAAAATTAGAAACATATCTGACATAAACATTGAAAAAAAGAATAAAAGATTTTTGTGTTATTTAAGAAATTGTGCAAGAGCACACCGGGTGGGTATTGCTTCCTATTTTGAATATAATAAATTATGGGAAGATAATAATATAAGTTTTCTTAAAGTTACATACCAAAATGATGATTGTGAATATTTACCAGACTATTTAAAAGATTCACAAAAACTATTACACAACAAAGATTTAATAGAGTTAGATACACAACACTTGAAAAGTAAAATGGGATTCGAAACAATATTTAGTTCTGATTGGAAACACTATCAAGAAACTTTTTTAAGTATAGTTTCTGAAACTTGTTTTGACGATAGCTCTATATACTTTTCTGAAAAAACTATAAAACCACTATTACATATGCACCCATTTATTATGATGTCTACACCATATACATTACAGAAACTTAATGAATTAGGATTTAAAACATTTGATGGGTTTATTGATGAAAGTTATGATAGAGAAGAACAAACAAAAGCAAGATTTCAGATGATACTTCGTGAAATAGATAAATTTAATGATAAATCATTTGAAGAATTAAAAAATTGGTGGACAGATATACTACCAATATTAGAACATAATCAAAAAAGGTTATTAGAATTAGGAAAACAAAAAACAGAAAAAATAAAATTATTGGAGAAAATGAATGACTAAAATATTAATTACAGGCGCATCAGGTATGGTTGGAAAACATTTAGTAGATATGTGTTTAGATAAAGGATATTATGTAAGAGGAACCGATATTAGATTAGATGATAGATATTTAGAGGAGAAGTATTGGGGAGATAACTTTGACTTTTTTCAAGCAGATTTAAGAGACTTTGATAGATGTAAAGTTTTAGTTGATGATATTGATGTAGTATTTCAAGTGGCAGGAGTAAAAGGTTCACCAAAGAGAGCAGCAGAACAACCAAACGATTATTTTACACCAATGTTACAAATGAATACTAACATAGCAGAAGCTTCAAGATTACAAGGAGTTGATTGGTATGTTTACACTTCTACTGTTGGAGTTTATCAACCAGCAGAGGTTTTTAAAGAAGATGATGTGTGGAAAACTTATCCAAGTGAAAATGATAAATATGCCGGTTGGGTAAAACGATTAGGTGAATTACAATTAGATTGTTTTGAAACTCACTATGGATTAAAAAATTATTCAATAGTTAGACCAGCAAATATTTACGGGGAGTATGATGAGTTCGGTGAAGAATCTACGGTAATAGCATCATTAGTGAAAAAAGCATATCACGACAACAATGATATATTATCAGTATGGGGAGACGGAACACCAATAAGAGATTTTATACACGCAGAAGATGTAGCAAGAGGTATATTGATGTCATATGAAAACCAAATTACAGAACCTATCAATTTAGGTAGTGGGGACGGAGTTCGTATAAAAGATGTTGCAGAAATAATTGCAAATCATTATAATCAATCAATAGATTACGATACATCAAAACCAAACGGAGATAACAAAAGACTTATGGATATGACACGAGCAAATAGTTATGGGTTTTATCCAGAGGTAGATTTAGAAACAGGAATAAAAAGGGTGATAAAATATTATGAGTCTTTACAAAAATAAGAAAGTAGTCGTAACAGGTGGAAGTGGTTTTGTCGGAACACACTTCATACAAGAGTTATTAGATAGAGGTGCTAATGTTAGAACATCAATTCATAAAACACCACTAAAAATACAAGATGATAGAATTGAAGTATTGGAAAATATTGATTTGACTAAATTAGACGATGCTATGAAATTGGTAGAGGGTGTTGACTTTGTTGTACATTGTGCAGGATATATTGGACACCCAAGTTCAATTCCAACAGATTATCAAATCGGACTAAACCAAATTAATGTAATTACAAATGTATTGGAAGCTTGTTACAAACAAGGAGTCAAGAGATTCTTAGATTTAAATAGTTCAACAGGTTATCCAGATAGAAGGTATCCAATCACGGAGGATGAGTATTGGGACGACGAACCATTTATATCATATTATAGTTATGGTTGGATGCGAAGATATAGAGAAAAACTTATGGAACATACTTCACATTTAACAGATATGCATATTGGTATTGCTCGTGGAACAGCAATCTTTGGACCACACGATAACTTTGATTTGAAAACCTGCCACGTGATTCCAGCACTAATTAAAAGATGTTTAAGTGGAGAGAATCCATTTGTAGTTTGGGGTAGTCCAGATGTCGTTAGAGATTTTTTATATGTAAAAGATGTGGTAAAAGGTTGTTTGTTAGTATTGGAAAAGGGTGAATCAATGAAACCTTACAATGTTGGATATGGAACTACTGTAAATATCGGAGATATTGTAAACACAATTCTTAAAGTTACAGGTAAAAAACCCGATGTTCAATGGGATAATTCAAAACCCACTACAATACCATTTCGTTCTTGTTCAACAAAACGAATAGAAACAGAATTAGGATTTAAACCAGACTATACTTTTGAACAAGGTATGAAAGAAACGATAGAGTGGTATGAAAACTTATAAAGATGAATTAATAAAATCAATGAATTATTTGGCAGAAAAACCAAATACTATTTTTATAGGACAACAAACTGCTTATGCGGGTAATCCAATGTCTACAACAATATTAGATGTAGCAAAAGATAAAATGATTGAAACACCAGTATTTGAAGAAGTTCAAATGGGTATGTCAGTAGGATTAGGTATGACTAATATGTGTGTCATTACCTTTTATCCAAGGTGGGATTTCTTAATTTGTGCAACAAATCAATTGATTAATCATTTGGATAAATTTAAACATATGACAGGTTATGACTCGCATGTTATCATTAGAGTTGGTAAAGGTAGTGATGACCCATTAGACCCCGGTGTTCAACACAAAGCAGACTATACCGAAGAATTTAAAAGTATGTTAGATTATGTAGAAATAATTAATCTTTACGATAAGTCTAATATCTACGAAACTTACAAAAAAGCATATAATGATAAAAAACCAGTAATAATAGTGGAGTATACAGAAAAATATGGAAATTAATAAAAAATATCTTATAACAAGTGGGTGTTCATTTACAGAGGGACATAACCTTCGTGGTGTAACTTGGGCAGACTTTCTTGCAAAAGAATTAAATTTAGACTTAGTAAATTTAGGAAAAGGTGGAACCGGAAATAAAGTTATTACACAAATGGTTATTGATTATTGTACACTAAAACCAGAAATAGCAAAAAAAAGTTATTTTGTAATACAATTGTCAGAGTGTTTACGATACTTAATCAATTACGACAATTTAGAAGAAGAAAGGTCTATGTATTGGCACTTTACACCAAATCAGTTTATTAGAGAAGATGGATTTGAAAATTGGGATTTAGACTTTTCACTCAATAAACATATTTATGACAATCGTTATGGTTTAGCACCATTCTTTTCTAACATAACTTTTAGTTTGTTAAACACTTATTGGGATATTATTAATATTGTTAACTTTTTTGAAAATAACAATTATCCTTATTTAATATTTGATGGATTAAATAACCATATTCCAATTAAGATAAATGGTAAATGGTGTTTAAGGGAAGATATTTTTGGACAAAATCGAGATGCGAGATACGAACTTGATGTTTCATATGAATCAGACTTGTATGATTTTATAAAAAATAAACAAGAACCAGTTATACATTATAGTTTAATAGAACACATTAAATCTTTAAAATATTACTACAATGATGAAATTTTATTCAACTTTTGTCATTTTAGAGAAAATGAAGACTATTATAGGGGTAATGACGGACACCCAAACGAATTGGGTGCTAAAATGTGGGCAAAACACCTAAAAGGAGTAATAGAAAATTATGATTAAAGAATACAAAAAAAACGGATATGTAGTTTTTGATGACTTATTACCCGAAAAAGAATATAAAAAAATACTTGACATTTGTAAAAATTCTTCGTATAATAAGATATCACAGAAAAGAGCAGATAGGTATGCCATATGGTCAACACCAGACGATAAGTTCTTTCCAGATTCAGACGAAGTTTATCAAAATCAATTTTGGGGAACCGACGATGTAGTCCAAACACCAGAAGTAAAACAAATGTTTGATAAATACATTAAACCAAAAGTATTAGAACTCACAAACAATCAAGCAGGTAAATTTATGCACCAAACCAATATGTATCGTAATAATGGTAAAGATTTTTTAAGAATTCATTATGATGATTATATGGGGTTATGTGGTTATGTATTTTATGTCGGTGAATATCAATGGAAATACGATTGGGGCGGATTACTACAAATGAGAGTTGATGATGATGTAAAAACAATACTACCGAATAAAAATAGATTAGTGTTGATGAATCATTCACTTCGTATGGGACATTGGGTTACACCAACAAACACTTGGGCAAAAGAAAACCGATATACTATTGTAGGTTTTTGTATTGACAAAGATAGAGATTTACCAGAAACTTGGACAAAAAGAAAAGACCAAAGGGTAGAGAAATGAAAATATTAATTACAGGTGGAGCAGGATATTTGGGTTCAGTAATAACAAGAAACCTACTAAAAAATCACGAAGTAATCGTATATGATAATTTAATGTATAATCAAACATCATTAGTAGATTTGTCAAACAATCCAAACTTTACATTTCATTATGGTGATGTTTGTCAATGGAGTAAACTGAAATACATCGTAGAACAAGTTGATGTAGTGATACCACTTGCAGCATTAGTTGGTTTTCCTTTGTGTGAAAAAGATAAAGATTTAGCCACAAGTATCAACACCACACAAATACAAAATATAGTTGATGTATTGTCAAATGACCAAATGATATTGTATCCAAATACCAATAGTGGTTATGGAACACGAGGAGAGGGAATGGTTGATGAAACTAACGAACTAACACCAATAAGTCATTATGGTAGAACAAAATGTGAGGCAGAAGACTATATAATTAATGAAAGTAATGGTATATCTTTTAGATTAGCAACCGTATTTGGTGTATCAAGTCGTATGAGAACAGATTTATTAGTCAATGACTTCGTGTATAAATTATTAACCGATAGATACATTACTTTATTCGAACACAAATTTGTTAGAAACTTTATTCATATACAAGATGTTAGTAGAGCATTTGAATATATGATTGACAATTACTATACTTTTAATAATGAAATATTTAATTTAGGTTTATCTGATGAAAACATCACTAAAAAACAATTAGTTGAAAAAATACAATCACATATATCAAATACATCAGTAAACTATTCTGATTATTATGTTGACCCAGATAAAAGAGATTATATAGTTAGTAATGAAAAAATTGAAAAAACAGGTTGGAAACCACTATTTACTTTAGATGATGGAATAAAAGAATTAATTCAATCATACAAAATGATAGTTCCAACACAATCACAATATAGAAACACAACACCATTATCATATGAGGAATAACTATGTTTAAAAAAATAAAACAATGGTTTGACGACTGGAAAGCCAAAAGAAAATTAGCAAAAAAACTTAAAGCACTTCGTAAACGAGACCCTTTCATTTATAAATAAAACTTCTAAATCTTATATTTATAGTTGTATAGAATTATAAATTTTAGGACTAAAAATGATAAAATTATCAGAATTACTACACGAAGGATACAAAGACCCAGGTATATTCAAAGCAGTCTTCTTAGCAGGTGGACCCGGAAGTGGTAAAACCTACATAGCAAAAGGATTATTCGGAATACCCGATAAAGTAAATGTATCTCAAACAGGTATGAAAATGGTCAATTCTGACAAAGAATTAAAATATTTATTAAACAAGTTTGGATTTGGAACAAATCTTGACGCATTGCCAGATGAAGTATTTGCAAATCTAACAGGCGATGGACCAGATTCAAGTGGACTAAGAAACTTTGCAAAAGATTTAACGGCAGAACGAAGAAGATTATACCAAAACGGAAGACTCGGAATGATTATCGACGGAACTGGTGATGATTATCAAAAGATTGCAGGTGAAAAGGCAGAATTAGAAAAAATTGGATATCAAACATATATGATTTTTGTCAACACCACATTAGAAGTAGCACTTCAAAGAAATGAACTCAGAGATAGAGTTCTACCACAGAGTATAGTTTCACAATCACACAAAGAGGTGAATAGAAACATTGGTGCA
>Ga0115551_1002342_pt1 | contig 11567 bp, 9 predicted proteins | sample COGITO_mtgs_1103_FD_87179 | JGI IMG/M metagenome (GOLD analysis project Ga0115551, IMG submission 87179) | Pelagic marine microbial communities from North Sea - COGITO_mtgs_110321 | ecosystem: Environmental > Aquatic > Marine > Epipelagic | place: Germany:Helgoland, sampling site Kabeltonne... | reverse complement strand
GGCCATACCAGGGAAAACACAATGACAAGGATAGCCAAGAGCCTAATGATTGTGGCAGCCGCCTGGGGACTGCTCGGCACCGCTTATGCGGAAACCGTGCAAGTAGGCGTCGGCCAACAAGAAATCATCAATACCAAAGAGCGCGTTGCCCGTGTCGCAGTAGGTGATCCGGAAACCGCAGACGTCAATGTACTCGGCGTTAAACAAATTCTGCTAACGGGCAAAAAACGCGGTGACACCACGCTGTTGGTATGGCCTCGGGGTGCAGACCAGCCCACGCGTTATTCGATAATTGTCGGCGCTGGTGATTTGCCTGATGTATTGTTGGATACCAAGCGCAAGACGCTTAAAACACAAGTGCAAACTGATATTCGAATTGCCGAAGTTAGCCGTAGCGCAGCACGCAGTATTGGCTTTAGTTTTTTAAATAGTGAAACTGATGATGTGCTGGGAAGACTGGGTCCGCCCGGTACTTCAAGTGGTATTACCAGCACGGGTGGAGGCGCAGGCAGTTTCATTAGCCCCACAGGCTTTCAGGCTTTGGATGACGCGTTCAATTTGGTGTTTTTCGCGGACGGCGGAAGTATTGCGTCCTTGGTTAGTATTCTCGAGCGTCGCGGCTTAATGCGGACACTCGCCAAACCCTCCTTACTAGCCATGAGCGGCCAAACTGCAACCTTTCTTGCCGGTGGCGAGTTTCCTATACCCGTTACCCAAGGCGGTGGTGGCGGCGGCAACAGCGGCAATAATATTACGGTGGAATTCAAAGAATTCGGTATTCGCTTGAGTCTAACCCCCACGGTATTGCAAGAAGATCGGATCGTCTTGAAAGTAGCTCCTGAAGTGAGTGAGTTGGACTTCGATGCAGGGGTAAACGTACAGGGCTTACAAATTCCCGGCATCCGCGTACGCCGCACCGATACCACGGTTGAGTTGGGCGACGGCGAAACATTCATTATTAGCGGATTGGTCGATCAAGATCTGGCAGCGAACGTAGATAAAGTGCCTTGGTTGGGAGATATCCCAATTCTAGGGGCGTTTTTCCGGTCTACCTCGTACTCCCGTCAGGATCGCGAACTAATCATGATTGTTACACCGCATTTAGTGACGCCGTTAAGCAAGGGTACCAAGGTAGCGCTGCCCGGTGAGGAATACGACAAGTACGACCCGGATTCCGCTGATCTGTTCTTTTTTGAAACCGGTGAGTTTGACCCCAGCGGCCGCGGATCTTCGACTGGATTTACGCGCTAACGCGGTATGAGTTGTGTGCACGATGATGAGGGCTGCGTTCAACCCTTTCATCACGCACGCGCCACCCATTGTGCAGGCACTAAAAAAGCGTTGAATTAATGAGAACCCAAGCCTTACTTTTAGCAGATGATCCGGTATATCTAAGCTGGCTTGCGGATTGCTTGGGCGAAGAAGTAACCGTACTCCCAGCGGACGCTACGGATACCCAGGCCCTGATTGCGGAGATATCGAGCACTCCAGGGGTTGGTCTGCTATTCATTCAATTTGATGAAGAGCATGCCAAGGAACGGGCCGTGGTGGTCGAGCATGTTCTCGAAAAATATCCCGAGTTACCCGTTGTGGCAGTCGGTGATAGCGAGCAATCCGATGCCGTACTGGCCGCAATGCGGGCAGGCACGCGTGATTACTTCGTATTAAACCGCGACGACAACAATCTTACGGCGTTGGTCTCCCGTGTTCTAAAACGTAGCAACGGCTCCAAATCCACCACAGGCGGTACCATGGCCGCTGGTAAGCTTTTCAGCATTATTAGCGGACCGGCTGCCGCGGGCGTGCCTTTCCTGGCGGTGCACTTAGCTATTGCTTTGCAAGATTCTGGCGGTGATAAACGCCGTGTCTTGCTCTTGGATGTTACTTCGCCGGGCGGCGCTTCGCTGATTTTTTTAGACACGGAGCAGGCCTACAGTGCTTTGGATGCGTTGCGTGACGTATATCGTTGCGATCAAACGCTAATCGACACTGCCTTTACCCGTCACGAGAAAGGGTTTTATTTGTTGAGCCTGCCTGAGGATTCGGTTGGCCCGCCCCCTATCGAGACAGAAGATTTCTCGCGGTTACTGGATACGCTAAAAGGCTATTTCGACCATATCGTGGTCGGTGCGGATAGTGGGATTTCGCTCAGCTCCTTGGGCGCGCTGGTGCGCCAAAGCGACAAGACCCTGCTCATTACTGATCAATCGGTATTGAAAAGCAGGCAAAACAAACATTTGTTGCATGCACTGCGCCAGTCGGATTGCCCGTTAGACAAGACCGGTTTAGTTATTGACAACTATCAGGCGAATTTAGGGCTGGACGCGCAACGCATGGCCTCGCTACTTGATTTGGAATTACTGGCATCACTTACCGGCCGATCGCAGTCCCGCATAGAGGCGATGAATTCCGGTGAGCCACTGTTCGATAGTGCGCCGCGAGATGCCTATTGCCGTGAAGTAAACGAGCTGGTCCAGACCCTTACGGGCGAGACAATTACAGTTAGCTCCAGCGGCGGATTACTCGGCCGGTTATTTAAATAGGCCATGCAAGCCGCAGAGCAAAAAACCGGATTTCGACTGTCTGAACAATATCAGACACTAAAGACCCGCTTGCACAAACATTTAATTCGGCTGTTGGAAGACGGTGGCATTGAGATCGAGGAATGGTCTAAAGCTAAGGCTGGTGAGTTTATCCGCTCGCAAGTCAGGGTCTACGTCAAAGAGCAACGCCTGGCAGTCAACCAGAGCGAATCCGACATGCTCGCCGAGGACACGCTAAACGAGTTAATAGGGTTCGGTCCGATTCAAGCTCTGGTAGATGATGACGGCGTTAGCGATATTGTTGTAAACGGCCCAAACCACGTATTTACAGAGCGAGACGGTCGGTTAATTGCCGAGCCACTGCGTTTCAATGACGATGGGCATGTAATTCGCGTTATCCAGCGTATTTTGGCGCCACTAGGCCGTCGCGTAGATGAATCTACTCCGATGGTCGACGCGCGCTTGCCGGATGGCAGTCGCGTTAATGCCATTATTCCGCCAATCGCGCTTGACGGGCCCTGCGTCTCTATTCGTAAATTTAAAGCCAACCCACTATCTGACCGCGAATTGGTGCGCATGGGCAGCGTCACGCAACCGATACTTGATTACCTACGTGAACAAGTAAAAATGCGCCGTAATATTATAGTGATCGGCGGTACCGGCTCGGGCAAAACCACCTTCTTGAATTTGATTAGCCAGTGGGTATCGCAAGGCGAACGTATCCTGACGATTGAGGATGCCGCCGAATTACGCCTGAACCACAGCCATGTTGTGCGCCTGGAAACCCGCCCGCCCAATCTGGAAGGCGAGCGGCAAGTGACGGCGCGTGATTTAGTACGCAACGCATTGCGCATGCGCCCCGACCGAATCATCGTTGGTGAGGTACGCGGCGATGAAGTTCTGGATATGTTGCAGGCCATGAACACCGGCCACGATGGTTCCATGACCACGCTTCACGCCAACGGGCCTCGCGACGCGATTCATCGGCTGCAATTGTTAGCGGGCTTTGCCGGATTTAATGGCGATGAGCGAACCTTGCTACATCAGATCGGCTCCGCGCTTGATCTCGTTGTCCATGTGACCCGTTTATCTAGCGGTAAACGTCGACTGATATCCATTCAGTCGGTGCATGATGTCGAGGGAGAATCCCTCGCAATGTCTGAAATATTTAGTTACAACGAAAGCGCTGATCAACATGTTGATTTACGCGCCAATACGGAGTCAACATGACTTTCGTGATTCTCACCGTATTCGCACTATTGCTCGTTAGCGGGGCGATTTGGGTGCTTTCGCAAGCACGGACAAAAGAAAACCAGGAAAGCTTTGCGCAGCGAGTAGGACAATCCGAAGCCGGAGAGATGGTTGATGAGTTGGCTGGTTTGCGTAATCTGCAACGGATTCGTAATCCGATTAGCCGTTATATATGTCACCATTTTTGGGGAGCGGGAATTGACCTAAGTGTGGGCAGCGCCAATATTTTTCTCGCGCTTTTTGTGGTTATCACACTACTTATAGTTCTGGTTGATCCGTTTGTCGGCATATCATTAGCGGTGTCAGTCATAGCTATTGGTTATTTAGCCTTGCAGCAGCGGATAAACGCGCGTCGGCGACGTATTTTGGAACAATTACCCGATTTTCTTGAGTATGTGATGCGATCGTTAACCGCTGGTAATACTCTGGAAGAAGCGCTTAGAAGTGCGGCTCTGGAATCGAATGACCCAATTCGCTCGCTATTTTTAAGCGTCTCGCGCCAAGTACGTCTCGGTGCCACTGTTGAAAATACATTGGGCGAAGCAGCGGATGTACACAACTTGCGCGCGTTACATATTCTTGCGCTCTCAGCGCGCGTGAACCGCCGCTTTGGTGGTTCCATGCGGCGTGTCGTGAAAAGTCTTGTGCAGACTATACGACGCCAAGACGCCGCGGTGCGTGAGCTCAAGGCGCTAACTGGCGAAACTCGATTTTCAGCGTGGGTCGTAGCGGCTATACCAATCGCGATCAGTGCGTTCTTTTATTTCCAGAATCCTGGCTACTATGAAGTTATGCTTTCTAGTGGCGGTGGGCGATTGGCATTGGTGATAGCTGTTGCTTTGCAAGGCCTTGGAATTTTCATAATTTGGCGCATGATTGCATCCATGCAAGAGCCGAATTTATGAGCCAGTACTTACCAATAGCAATTGCGATCGCCGTATTTATGGCAATGGCGGGTGTGGGTCTGCTGATTTATACCTTTGCCGCAGGTGGCCGCAGGCGTCAGCTAGTTCGCCGCCTGGAGGACACCAGTACCGGTTCGAACACATCGGGTGCGGGCAAGCAAGACGAATGGATCACCCGTATGGCCGCGCAGGGCCAACAACTGGATAAGCTGTTACAAAAACCCGAGGAAACAACGATCTTGTTGGCGCAGGCTGGTTGGCGCGGAGCCAAGGCAAGAGCATTGTTCTACGGGTTTCAGATACTTTTGCCGATTGTCGTGCTGCTTGCTGCCATACCGTTTTGGTTTACGCTGGCGGCTTTAGCCGAGTCTGGATTAGCATTAAGCGTTATTGCCGCCGCCGTGATATTGGCATTACTGCTACCGCGAATGGTATTGCGCTCGGTCGCAAAGAAACGTCGAGAGAAAATAGCTAGAGAATCAACATTATTCATCAATTTATTAATCTTGCTATTCGAGGCCGGTTTAAATAGCCGCCAAGCGTTGGTGAGTTTAGTCAATGACGGCCCCGATACGCTGCCAAATATTGTTGATGAGTTGCAGCCTATTCTGAGACAAGTCGAAGCAGGTGCCGATTTGAGTGGCTTGCTTTCAGACGCAGGAAAGACCCTGAATATTCCAGAGATTGAAACAATTTTCGGCATACTTCGGCAAGTCGAGCGCTACGGTGGTGAGATTCGCGAGCCTTTAACCGAAGCCCTGGACGTTATTGAGGAACGTCGCTCTCTTGCGTTGCGTGAGCAGGTGAACATACTCTCGGGCAAAATGACCGTGGTGTTGGTTGCCTGTTTCTTCCCTGCATTGTTAATCATGATCGTTGGCCCCGGTGTAGCCTCCATATTTACCGTGCTAAAGAATTTGTGATGAAGGCGCACTCCATAACAATCGTTTTGATATCAGCACTCGCGGCTCTCACTAGCGGTTGCGCAGGTTTCGGCGCGCAGCCAGGAAATAACCCCGAACAATTGTTAGCAGAGGCGCGTGGCCCTGAAGAAAACCGCAAACTACATACGGATTTAATCCGCGAGATGATAGGGCAAGAGCGTTTATACGCAGCCTATGCGCACTTGCAGGCACAAGAAAGAAGTTTTGGCGACAACCTTGAACTGAAACTACTTCGGGCAGAAATACAACGCAAACTGGGTCGTAGCATCGAGGCGGAGGCCGATTACAAAAAGCTGTTAGACACGCCTTACGAGGGCTATGCACGTCACGGACTGGGCCTGATATACGCAAAAAACAACATTGTTTTAGGTACGAAATTTCTGCGTGAAGCCGTTGAGCTACGGCCCACCGATGCCAATATGCGTAATGATCTGGGTTACGCACTTATGCGCCAGAATAAATATACCGAGGCACGTTTGCACTTGGCCACGGCGTTTCAGTTGGACAGCGGTTCGAGCTTGAGCCGCAACAACTATATGCTGATCTTGTTGCTTGAAGGCGACCAGGCAGAAGCCGCGCGTGTTGCCAGGCAAACGCAGATACCACCGCAGCAAATTGCGCGGTTAAAGCAACAAGCTAAAGAATTAGGCCGGATAACAGTGGCGCCGAAAGTTTCTACGCCCAGCACGAGCACCGAAGCATCGTTAACGATTGGCGGCGGAGGTGGCTAAATGGAATTTTTTCAAATAATTGTAAGTAGGCCCAAACAATGGAGGGGCGCATCATGTACAAAGCGTTAATATTTGCTGTGGGTTTGTTGCCGCTAGCTGCGTTCGCGGGCTCGGTTACCGATATAGGCGCAACTACGCTGACTGCGTTGGAAAAGCAGCGTTCGGGTGAAAATGCCGTAGAGGTTAGACCTATGCTTAAAGACGTAGCAGATCGCACCTATGAGCGTTATTTGGAGAGTTTTACGCATCCTATTCCCGCAGAGTTTGAACGCGATCAAGAGTTTCTTTCTGGAAACTAAACAGGGTTTATCTTCAAAGCTCATTTTATAATCTCTCCGAATACCCATCGAAATTCACCGCGTCGGCAATGGGAATGTAATATGCCGCACGCCCATTGCGCTGGACTGAAACAGGCAAAATGAAATTCCCCGGAATTGCCAATGCGCCATGGGTTCAACCCGCTGTCGTGGGTGTGTGGGCGCTGGCCGCGATAATATTTTTAGCTGCTCCCGTTCTGTTGATGTCGAGTCTGGGCGCCGCTGCTAAATCCCTGGATAGTGATATACAAGCTGCGGCCAATACGCAGTTGGCACCGAAGGTTGAGCAGCGCAACATTCCGCAATCGGTCATATCGGCGGTCCAAGGCTTGCTGAGCCAACAAGCGCTCGGCCTAAACTACGTAACGCTGCGTAACGCCGATCGGGTCATTCTTGTATCTAATGGCGACCTGGAACAATCTCTGAATTGGTTGCCCGCTGGCCAAGCGCGCGCGTGGCGCGGCTTTTTTTACCGAAGCACCAGTTTCGACCGCAGCACGACGTTACGTTCCGAAGGCGAAATTGTCGGTTTCATCGATTACGGCATTGGCACCGGCCGGGTATTGGCGAGTCTCCCGCTGCGTGCTTGGGTATTTGCTTTACTCGCATTGCTGGCGGGCTATGGATTAGTCGTTCTCTTTCCAACAACATCTAGCTGGGTACAAGCACGCTTTGGTGCAAATGCCGACCCTGCAACAAACACAAAACCTGCGCCAACCCGCGCCAGTGCAAAATATCAGCCTGCCGATAAAAGCGGTAGCGAGTTACAACTTAGCGACCAAATGGGTATGGGCTATCTGGCCGTGGATGGGCAAGGTGGTGTTGTTGATGTAAATGTAAATGCCGCCCGGATTATGGGTTTCGAACTTAGACGGCTCCCTGGCCAGAATCTAGACCGTTTGATGGTGTTGGAAGATGTGCATGGCCATGCCGTGGAATCCCCGATAGCGAACTGCTTGGAGGGAAAAAAGAAACCCATCCATACGCATGCATGGCTGCGCCGTCGCGATGGCAAATTGATCGGCATTGAGATGCACGCTGCACAAATACCTGCATCCGCGCGCGCCGCTGCGGGCATGTTGTTTTGGGAAGTGAGTGAAGACTTGAAAGCCCGCAATTCAGATTCTGAACGTGCCGCGCTTGCACACACCCTGTTACAAAACGTAGCCGAAGCGGTGCTTGTAACTAATAGCACGGGCCAAATACTCGAGGCTAACGCCGCCGCAACCCGCTTACTTGGATATACCGCACAAGGCCTAAAGACTATTTCTGCGATCGAAATTTTGCCCAATCCCTTGGAAGACTCGGGATTGAAGGAAATGGCACATGCGGCCGGCACCGCTAAGCGCCGGGACGGTAGCGCCTTGGATGCGACGGTATCCTGTATGTCTGTTCGGTGGGATGGCAAAGCAGCGTTTGTATTGCTCATACGCGCCCGGGGCGTGCGTTCCGCGGATGCCGAAGCAGTGCATCCACCCAAGGCGGATGCGCTTCCGGCCATGGCCTCCCAAGACCCGCTTACTGGTCTGGCGACCCATCGCCATTTAATGGAAAAAATGGCGCGATGTTTCGCAGATGAACAAACCAAACAGTCCAGCCTGCTGTTATTAATCGACCTCGTTAATTTTAAACAGGTTAACCACGAACATGGTCGGGCGACCGGAGACCAAGTACTCACAGCCTTCGGCAAGCATTTGCATAGTGTTTGCGGCACTGAACACACCGCTGCTCATTTAGGCGGCGATGAGTTTGCAGTGTTTATAGTTAACGCCAACGTAGAGGAAGAAATAGACGAAGACATGGCAATGGAGTACCTCAAACCATTGCGGGTAGATAGTGCCAAGCCACTACGTGTAGCCGAGATGGATTGGGAATTGAAGATTGACGTCGGCATGAGTATCGCGCCGATGGATGCCGATAATGCTAATGAGTTATTCCAACATGCAGAAGCTGCGCTGTACACGCTAAAGCAGGGTGAGCAGCACGAACCCTTGCTATATGCGCCAGGTATGAACCTTGGCGCTGGCGAGCGGGGCGGGCAGGCGTTACGCAAGGCGCTGGCAGCAGGCGCCCTCGGTTTGTATCTGCAACCGGTATGCCGCGCTGGCGGGGACGAGGCGATCGCCGCAAGCCTGGCGTCAATAAACTGGCAACCAGAGCAGGGTGAAGCTGTAGATCACGACCAGCTATGGTTACAGGCAGATGAATTTAATTTGCTACCCGAGATGACGGCGTGGTGCTTGCGTCGCATCGCCAAAGAACATGCCGAGTGGCGCAATATGGGTTTGGCTTTGGTGCCGGTATTTTTACCGCTGCCGTTTGAAGCATTAAGCGCGCCGGGACTGGATCGGGTGGTTGCGAATATTATGTCGCGCTACAAGGTTCCGAAAGGGGCGCTGGTGCTTTGCGTGTCTGGCCAAAAACTCCCGCAGGAGTACGTTGCGCCAGCTGGATTGCGTAGTGCACTGGGCACCGACTTCGATACCAAGCAAACCACCAGCGCTGAATTTCTATGGGTTAACGGTGCACGCGTGCAACAGCTACCCGATGATTCGAAAACTGTCGCAGCAATAAAGCAATTGGGTGTTTACTCGCGTAAGCGTGCCAAACCCATCATCGCTGGGCCGGTTGAAAACACCGCCCAGCACAGCACTTTAATGGCTTTAGGTGTGGGTTATGTGTATGGCCCGCATATTGGCGAGCCTTTGAAGCCGCGCCCGTTCGCGCGCCACTTGGCCAAACAGCTTACACAGCCAATTTAGTTCTGGCGATTGCTAGCTAGGTGATTTGCCAACGCCGCGAAATCCGCTGGCGATAGGACCTCCGCACGCAGGCTTGAATCTATTCCCAATGCGTTGAAGTCGTCATCGCCCACCAGCCCTGAAAGCGTATTTCGCAGTGTTTTACGGCGCTGCGAAAATGCCTGGGTCACTACCTTACCGAATAGTTTACGGTCATTGATCGCAAACGACGGCGCGCGCGGTGTGAGCCGCACAACCGCAGAGTCCACCTTGGGCGCCGGTTGAAACGCGCCAGGGCCTACGTGCAAAACATTGGTCGCGCTGGCTTGCGCGGCAACCGCCACGCTAAGTCGACCATAGCTGCGAGTGCCCGGCTCCGCTGCTAAACGCTGCACGACTTCTTTTTGCAACATGAAATGCATGTCCACAATGTTCGCGTTGCTGGCCAACAGATGAAATAGCAGCGGCGTGGAAATGTTGTAGGGCAGGTTACCGAGCAAACGCAGCGGTTTTCCCTCAGCCAGTTCTGCGTAGTCGACTTTCAAAGCATCTGCTTGGTGTAGCGTTAATGTACCCAAATCCTTACTACGTTGTTCCAGTAGCGGGATTAGGTCACGGTCGAGTTCCACCGCGGTTAGCTTACCCACACGTTGTAGTATCGGTAAGGTGAGGGCGCCGCGTCCGGGGCCAATTTCTATAATGAACTCATCGGGCTGGGGGTTGATAATATCCAACAAACGCCCGATCACCGCGGGATCGTGTAAGAAGTTTTGGCCAAATCTTTTGCGGGCGGGAACGCTCATGCCTGATTCCCTTGCGTGCGATTTGTTGAGTTATTGCGCGCCAGCATAACCGCCATTTCTAGCGCGGCGTTCAAGCTGCCACTCTGCACCTTATTGCTGCCAGCCAAGTCCAGGGCCGTTCCGTGGTCTACCGATGTGCGGATAATTGGCAAGCCCAGGGTAACGTTTACGGTATTGCCGAACCCAAGATGTTTAATCACTGGCAAGCCTTGGTCATGAAACATTGCGAGTACGGCATCGCAATGGGCGAGCTTGTCTGGCGTAAACAGTGTATCCGCGGGTAGCGGCCCCTGTAGCCGCATCCCTTGGGCCGTTAGCTCCGCAATTACAGGTTCTATAACATCGATTTCCTCGCGCCCCAGGTAGCCACTTTCACCCGCATGTGGGTTGAGTCCGGCCACCAGAATATTAGGCTTGGCAATGCCGAAGCGTTCTCGTAAATCATGATTTAGCACGCTAAGGCAGTGCCGCAGACTCGCTTGCGTGAGCGCGTCGGGTACTTCCCGTAATGGAATATGTACCGTTGCTAATGCCACTTTCAGGCCTTGGGTAGCCAGCATCATCACCGGTTCGTCGCCACCACAACGCGCCGCCAAGTAGCCAGTATGGCCGTTAAACGCAATACCGGCATCGTTGATTACGGATTTTTGCACGGGGCCGGTAAGCATGGCATCACAGCGTGCTGCAAGGCATAAGTCCACTGCTTGATCTAAGCTGTTTAGCACGTATTGCGCGTTTCTTATATCCAATTGGCCTGGCACTGCGGGCGCGGCTAAAGGTAGCGGTAGAACTTGCAGGCTACCAGCCTGCTGCGGCTTGCTTTGCGCGCTATCTAGGCTATCCGGGGTGGTATGGATTATTTTTAGTGGTAGGCCCAGCAACCGGGCGCGTTGTAGGAGCAAGTCTGGGTCGCAGAGTGCCAGTATCGCAGCCGGGAAATCGCGCTGCGCCAGGCGCACTGCTAGATCCGGCCCGATGCCGGCAGGTTCACCGGGGGTGAATGCAATACGCGGTAAACGGTTCACCGGCAATGCCGGGCTATGTGTTCATTTTTTGTATTGCGACGAGAAGAGGGGGCTGATCGGATTGCCACCCAGATTAACTATTTTCGCCGGTATTTAAGTTTTCGCCCCGGTAGTCATCCAAACGGACTTCTACATAGGCTTCGTCCCGCAGGCGGCGGAGCCAGATGGCGGATTCTTCCTCTAACTTGCGTTGGCCAATAGCCTGACGCGCACGTTGTCTGCTCTGCTCTTCGCTCTTGTCGCGCTCGCGACGTTCAAGCACTTTTACAATATGCCAGCCGTCATCTGTCTTAAACGGAGCGCCGGT
>Ga0115551_1002340_pt1 | contig 11576 bp, 11 predicted proteins | sample COGITO_mtgs_1103_FD_87179 | JGI IMG/M metagenome (GOLD analysis project Ga0115551, IMG submission 87179) | Pelagic marine microbial communities from North Sea - COGITO_mtgs_110321 | ecosystem: Environmental > Aquatic > Marine > Epipelagic | place: Germany:Helgoland, sampling site Kabeltonne... | reverse complement strand
TTCACAAAATCGTTCATTTGTCAATATGTTCTCACCTTTCTTTGAAGTGAAACTGATAGCATTCTTGACATTGCCCACTGAAAAGAGTGCAACTAATGTGCAGGAGCAAAATAGGGCCCATCTCAACGACTTGAATGCTCTCATCGAAAATGAGAACATATTTGCGATAGTCTTAGGTTTAATACTAGAACCACTGAAGCAACTAGAGTCAAGTGGAGGAGCAAATTTCAAAACTAACGAGTCAAAATCTCTTCAGCTGATTTTAACATTTTATCGGAACTTGTTAATAATCGCAGAGGAAGAGAATAATACGCGAGTTAAGAAGATACTTTCCTCTTGTCTCTTCAAATACAACTTTTTGGATGTTTTGCTAGTGTTGGTGCAGAATCATAAGAAAATTCTTGGTCATGAAGACACAGCTTTAGCGGTTGAGATTTTACAATTGTTATTTCGTGGCATTCCGCCAGACAAATTAGCAGAAGAGCTCAGCAATGCACAAAATAAGGATCAAGACATTTTTACTCATGATAGCTTGAAATTTCCTTATCAAACGAAAAAGCATATACCCAGGTTCAATGGAAAATTTGAACCAAAAAGTGTGCGTCGTGTGGTCGAAATGAGCGGAAAAATAAAAAAATCACACATTCACCCTGTTCTTTGCCCAGAAAAGTCCTATTTTATTGACAAAAGTATACCTCAATTTTGGGTTGCATTATTAGATTCCACTTATTTTGGAGCGTTTATATTTCATGCGTGGAGAGATATCGTGAGAACTAGTGGAGATGTTGAACAAAGAGCTACAGAATGGCAAACTAGAAGTTATAATCTCTTGCGATTCTCAACTTTTGGTTTACGTATCCTCTCCAAGTTCTTTCATAAGAATGCCTTGAAAGACAAGATAAGCATTAAATGCGTCGCTGATATTTTTGATTCTTCTTTTGTTCACTGGCTGAGAATGGAATGGATAGCTCTAGAAAACAAAAAAGATTACTATGGAGCTAACATAGTTTGTTGCATGCTAGTAGAAATAACGTCAATTGTCTATAATATTTCTGTTCATGGAACTTCAGCTGAAAAGGATGCTAGCAAATTTCTCATTCGTGAATTATACTTTAAATCAAAGACTGAAAGTCTCTTGGAACAAGTTTGTATTTCATTGAAGAGCTTTAAGAGCAAATATCCTTCAGCATACTTATTTTCTCTGATCAATTTGCTGAGTTCTTCTCTGACTATTATGAAGACGCATCAAAGTCAGTATGAAGGCATTCGTAAGTACGGGAATATTCATGATAATTCAATAATCTACTACCACATGAGACTACTAAAGGGTAGAAATAAAAATGAATCACTTCTAGATTCAGTTTATATCTATCTACAGAGTTTAGTGAGTGCAAATTGTGTAGAAAGGCTGTTCTCATTTAGGCACCTTGATTGTTTGCACGACTATTGTGTGATGTCGCGAAGAGAACCGGAACATATTTCTGAATATGCCCTGCTATTGCAACAAGAATGTCACTTTGTGTTGAATTGCTTCCACTTAGCAGTTACAAGACCAGCAGAACATCTCAATGAAAAAAAGAGATTATTTTTAGAGGTGTTATTTTCTTAAAGTGTTGTGATTTGATATTATCTTGAGGGACTTTCCTTTATCTATTTTGAAAAGGTCTAGAGAGGCTTAAAAACTTGAATTGCCTCCATGTAACCTTTGGTATATACCAGTATTTAAGAGATATTTTTCTTTCAGGATCTCGGTATATAAGCACTCTCTGTATTCCTGCAATGTTTTCCCCTTGAGGTCAACTAAAGATAATTTATTTTGACAGAAGGACTTAGATTTGCGGTTGAAATTTTGTGTCAAATCTGTTTCTACGATCTTATTCTCTTCGGCTGTATCCATGAAACGACGAAAAATAATATCTCTGAGACCACTGCTAGCAGTTATTCTCTTTTGCGGATCACATGCCAGTAGTCCATTTAGTAGTCTTACCAATGGTTTCTTGTGCATGAGTTTCTATTCATAAATATGAAAGCTTCTTGCAAGTACAGTACTTTTTTTTACCTTCGAAAAATGATCAAATTTAGCACCAGATATCATATCCGTGAGAATTGCACCACTCATATTCTTCAAATCCCATGACATAGAGTACAAAGTTGTTTTCTGGAAAAAAATTGAGGGATAGTACTTCAAGGATATTAAATTGCATTTTACTTTCAATATGATTCTGATCTGGTGTGCGGTTGAGGTTCCAGGAAATAAAACACGCCTAGATAAAAAGTATGAACTCTTTCGATTGATTTGAGGGATTTGATTGCAATGTACCTTTGAAATAGCTCTCCAGTAATGCAACCCACGGACCAGATATCTACAGCTTTTGAGTATGCTTTGCATTTCATTAAAATCTCAGGAGCTCGATACCTATTCTTTTTGGTGATTTTTTATGAGAAGATTTTTTCACTGGGTCGCATACCATCTCGTTGCTACGTACGATGTTAAATCGCATGCATATCTTTGTGTTTGTTTACAGAATATTCCACGCGCTAGGCCGAAATCGGCAAGTTTAATTTGACAGTCTTGGTTTATTAATATATTGCTAGGCTTTTTTTTGAAGAGGTTTTTTAAAAAGCAGTCCGAAGTGAATCTTTCTACCTTTATGTCTCTATGGATTATATCTTTACTATGAATGTATTGTAAGGTGATCAGGATCTGATATAGCACATAGTAATTATGTACTGTTTTCAGCTGGTTTGACCTACACACTTCAATTTTCGTGTAATGTAAAATAGGTTTCCATTTGTAACTTTGAAAGTCCAACCTGCGTGTAAATCAGCCTCCATGTGCTCAAAAACCATGTATATATCAGAGTCGATTCCACATCTAAAAATATTAAGTAGTCTAGAGAATTTATTGCAAGTTAGACTTAAAAACAGTGGAATGAATGTCGTACTTGGTAATATTCTTATGTTTATCCAGAATTTTTAAGCAGAACATTTCTCGAGTTGTACGCTGGTATTTAAAACTGTTAGAAGAGCACGCTATCCTTCTCATATAACTGGCCACCTTTGCATCTCTTTGATTGCGAAAAGCCTCAGTAATCCTTTTAATTGCAATTTTTTTGCCATTGCTCTTATCTATTGATTGCCAAACCGTTCCATATGCCTTTCGAAGGAATAAAAAAGGTTTTGTTCGGTCAAGAAAGTCAATACCCCTTGTCCTATTTTTTTGTGAATTGTGTATTTTTGGGTTATATGACTTTCTATTTCTCTACAGTATTTGTGTAAAGTTACGTGTATTTCAAAAGTAACGAATGCTAAACCTCATGATGATAAAATGATGATATTGCTCATGCTTTGATTTTTAATGCATATAGTTGACAACGATAATGGCGTTTATAATTAAAGCTTTTTTTAGAAAAAAGCGATTATTTTTTACCTCCACTACCACAAAAACATCAAACTGTCAAAAATAAACTGCCTTCTTCAGAAAGAAATTGTTTGCAAAATTTACCCGTAAAAACATTCAACCATATGATCTCTTTACGAGCTTTTTTTTTCTCTTAACCACAGCACAGTATACTATAGCCATATGTTTTCTAAGTGGTCTATAATAACATGCCCTGAAAAAGTTTATTCAATTCATCAACCTCAAGCATACCATAGCCTTTTAACACTTCTCGTGGGTACACTTGAAGAAGTATATTGAAGAATTGAACATGTGCTTCCACTATATTTGAAAAGATTGGTTTGAGTAGTAAAGCTTGAGTCTCTGTTCCCCGGATATAAATCTTCAGAGAATTCATCATATCAATGAAGGAAGTTTCAAGCGAGCTGTTCACACTGCAAATAACTTCTGCAACTCTTTTCTCAGATCCAAAAGCTGAAGTGGACAATTTTTTACCATCCCCTTCAGAGAATTCAAAAGCTGTTACTTTCGTGATAAAACGAAGCATTGGCTCAACAGTTGATTTTGTAACAGTCATGATGAAGGCTTCACATCCAATTTTTAATTTTTTTTCGAGTTCTTTCTTTGAATTCACGGTAGACTCCAGGACGTGGGGTCGTCCTTCAGAGGCAAGAACAAAAAAAGCATTGTCTTGAGACAGTGCAAACAACGATAATTCTCCTGCAAATATACGCTGCATATGACCTCGCATATGGCTAAAATCAAGTTCCTTTACTTCTATTGTGTATTCTGCATCGAATGGAGCAATTTGTTCCCTTAGAATAAGAAGATGTTTAATCAGAAATAGCTGCCCATCCGATGCTCCAGAAGTCCGAGATATTATCTTACTTGCAAGTATAATATTATCTGTGCATAAACTGATAGCTTCTTGTGCCAGCCCTGAAAAGGTCGTTGATTCAATACATCGGTATAGACTACTTAAACATTTCAAAGTTTTCTCAAGCGGAGGGTACCAAAGAGCACTTTGACTAGACAAATTGAGGGAGTTCTTCTTGGTCAAGTTATTGCAAAACATGAGCTTTTTCGGATAATCAATATCCATCGAAGATGGGATGTAGTTACCAACTTCGTCACGCAAAAATGTTTGTGCTCGGTATATCATTCGTTCCTGTATATCAGCCAGCATATGGTACAATATAGGAGAAAGTGCTAAAAGCGTTTCTTCATCGTCAGCAAGTATTCCTTCTAGAATTTCGCCCTTGATGATTTCAGCTAGTTTTGCAAGCTCATGTACATTTCCTGGAGTATTTTCGTAAAATAAGTCAAAAAAATTATTTCTGAAGAAGTAAATTACCTATATGGATGTATATCGGCCTCAATACATCGTAAATAAGGCCGCCAAAAGAGTTCATGAGAGGAACCAAAGCATCACTACGTTGATTCATCGCAAATAACTGTTTGAAAAGTCTGATTTCCGCCATAGCAAGATCCATTAGATATGTAATTCCTGTACGAGTAAGGCTTTGCACATCTTGAGCAGCTTTCACAACAATTTCATGCATTTTTAGTCGAACCGCGCCAGATAACAGCCTTGAACGCTCTTCGCAGTATAAATTATGACAGTCTTTCATCAGTAATTTATATTCTGCTTTCTGGGTTCGTTTTTCAATCTCACCGATCAAAAACTTCAAATCTTGTGAAAAAGTGGCATATTTCACATAAAATATAGAGGTTACTACATGTTCTTCTGAAGTTTCGAACCAAGTTTCAATTTCTTTGATAACTTTCTTATGGAGAACTTCGGAATTCTGCACACCTTGCCCCTGTTGCACTTTCATGCAGCTTTTTGATATAGAAATATTTATTTCATTTAAAAGTGCAATAAAGCGAAACCGTATTGAAGCAAGAGCCCTGCTACGAAGCTGCTGTAACTTCAGACTATAGTTATTTCCACCAGCATATTGTTGATGTTCCCCAATAAATTCTATGCAGGAGTCTAGATGTTCAAGCAGATGGATAAAATCGACTAAAGAGCTTTTATCCAGCGTAGACGTGTCTACAAGAAGATTCGATTCTGAAAGTGAGCCAGTAACATTATCAATCTCATCAAAAAATACAAGCTTTGACATAATTGCTTTGGCGAACTGACACAGATATTCTATTTCACGCATGAGTCTCTGGCAATCATTTCTTAACGTCTCTCCTCTTTTCTCAATACCATCATGGATAGCTACTACGATAGAGACGCTTCTACACCCATCGTAAATTTTTGTCAAAAGGCAGTCACAGCTTGAACATAATTTGGTCAATTTGTGAGCATAGGAACGATATCTTTCGTCAGCCTCGTGGGCAAGTGTTGCGTCGATTGTACTGTACCATGCGTGAAAATTCTGAGCATCATGCACAACAGTAACTGGATTATCCAATAGTGCATGTCGTTCAGAGCTGGATAGTTGTGGGTCGAGAGGAGCGTTGAGCGTATCGTGCCCGAGATTCGTCCTGTTCTTATTACATTTCTTCAAATTATTGTCTCGTCCACAGGAAGTTGTCAAAAAAGCAAGAATACTTAGTTGCTGCTTCGTGAGCGTTGTAGTGTGTTCCCACCCGTGCGTTACAGTATATCCTATCTTGATCGTGACATGCGATTTGTCAGTACTTGAGATGTGCAAAGACGGAACCTCTGTGCGTTGTTCCATACTTCGTTTGAGTGAGCTATCCGGGGGTTTGTGAAAACTCTTATTCATAATTTAGGGTTTAAATAAGATTCAAAAGACATACAAGGGTAATATAAGATGATGGAGAGAATATGATATGATGCATAGGCCATATGGCCATATGGCATATATGGCCATATGGCATATAGCATATGTACGAGGTGTTTATCCGCGAAAAAAAAATGTTCGAGTCAAACCCCTTAACCACTCGGGCACATCTGCGACTGTTGTTCGCAGACGGCAGGATTCGAACCTGCGCAGGCGAAGCCTATTTGATTTCTAAACTTTCACTTGAGCTTGTCGAATTTAACGTACAAAAAATGAGAAAAAATGCCCCCCCCCCGCTGAAAATAATATTTTTTTTGTTTGCGATGGGAAGAGTTACATATGATATGCATGATGCGTAAGCACGAAAAAAGTAAAAGTTTTTACGTAATTCATCGGTATATGGCCGTATATTATTTACAAGGTGGCCATATATACTCTCTTCTTATCTATATTTCTTCCTTTCTTCTCTTAATAGTAGGCTGTGGAACATCCGTCGTCCTCGAAAACAGTCCAAAAATAATTCTGAACTGAACTTATTACCGTGTTACTGTGTTTGTATCCAACAGCTTTTAGGGCAGCCTCAAGAGCAAATAGATTAATGAAACTTCACGCTAATGTTACATCCTCGTTCCAAGGTCGAAGCAGTATATTGACGGTATGTCAGTCACATATTCACGTTTGATTCGAGTAATTGACTTAGCGAATACCTGTAGTTGAGGAACGTACCTCGGGCGTTGAAAAAGTTGACATTGAGAACTTCTATGTCCTTGAAAACTGGAATCGTAGGTCGGTTTCATTATCACTCACAATATAAGATGTGAAACTGATGAAAATTTTTAGGACTCCCAAATGTAGGAAAGAGTACTTTGTTTAACGCTTTAACGGAGAATGCTGCAGCACAAGTAACTTGTTAACTTTTTTATGCCCCAAAACTGACAATATAAATAGACTGCCAACTTTCCATTTTGCACAATTGAACCCAATGTTGGAATAGTTGCGGTACCTGACGAGCGACTTAAAGTGCTTTCTCAAATTTCTTCATCTGAAAATATAATACCTGCTTTTGTTGAGATAGTAGATATAGCTGGTTTAGTAAAAGTTGGAAAGTTTCACTTTAAGATGAAAATATTAAAAAGTAGAATAGGGTGCTTCAGAGGGCCAGGGACTAGGGAACAAATTTCTCTCAAATATACGTGAATGTGACGCGATTATTCATACTGTTCGATGCTTTGATGATGACGAGGTTTTTATTTTGTCAGATACCGCAGAAATAACAAAAATTATAATCTTATCATAGGTGATACATGTTGATGGGCGCGTGAATCCTGTAGAAGATGTAGCAACAATCAATTTTGAGTTAGCTCTGTCTGATTTGCTGCAAGTTGAAAGGAGAATCGATAGATTAAAGAAGGGGAAAGCTAAGGTTCGATCTTCAAGCATTTGAAAACTGCAATTTTATGTCCTTCAATAGAGTCCCACAGAAAAAGCACAAGAAGCAGCAGAACTTGAAGTGCTTGAAAGGGTATCTCTATCACTAGAAAGTGGAATTCCAGTTCGTGTTCTCAAACTCTGTGAGGTAATCGTAAATTAATGGTTGACCGAGGATGATAATGCTTTTTAATGATAAAGGATGAAAGTGTGTTGCTGTCTACTCTCAATTTACTGACTCAAAAACCGTGTATATATGCTGCAAATGTTTGTGAAAGTGACTTGCGCACGAAGGTGAAATTCATCAAAAGATCTTATAATGTATGAATATATTCTTTGTGAAGGGAAGTGGAAATATTTACGTAGAGAATTTGCTTGATCTTGCAAATAGTGAAGGCTCTGCTGTTTGTATTGTGTCTGCAAAGGTAAAAAGTTTTTTCTACTCGAAAACTTACTTTTATTTGATTTCATTGTAAAGATCGAATCCGAACTTGTACAAATGGAACTTGAAGAACGGGAATTCTTCCTTGAAGAGTTAGGAGTAAAAGAAGTGGGTCTTCCTGCTCTTGTACGATTTTTAAAGTTTGTTTTGTATCTCTACTAATTAGAATATATAGGTCAGAGCTGTGTACAAGCAACTAAAGCTTCAAACATATTTTACAACGGGTGAAAAAGAAACACGAGCCTGGACCACGAAGGTTTTTAAACTGCTACATATTTTTTTCATCTCAAATGTGAAACCAAGATTGGCGCCACTGCTCCACAAGCTGCGGGTGTTATACACACTGACTTCGAACGCGGATTTATCAAGTAAGAGGATTTAATTCAGGCAATCTTTTTCAAATTACATTCTTTACAAAGGGCGGAAACTGTCTCATACCAAGACTATGTTGTTAGTGAAGGTTTTGCAAAGGCCAAGGTACGCATAAAAATATCGTGAAACTTTTGATTATAAACTTTGAAATCAAGGAAAAGGGACTTTGGAGACTCGAGGGAAAGGAGTACGTTGTCAAGGAAGGAGATATCATGGTTTTCAAATTTAATGTATGAGAATCAAAATTGCAAAATACTTCTCATAAACAAAAAAATTCTTGGTATCAGATACTCGTACTACCGCGTACTCAAGTTCAAAGAATTTGGTTCTTAGAGACCCGAAACAATTACACAAAGTGAGAAGTATCCTGATTCAAGACACATGTATTCATATAGAAATGATGATTTCTCGCCACATTTGCAAGCCTGGATCTTCATCTGCATCATCATATAAAACTGAATGAGTAAAGCTAAGAGGGTCAAAGTTTGTAATTGTACCTCCAAAAAATTCATTGTCGTGAGACCATAAAATTTTAACTCGCTTCCCAACTGCACGAGCTTGCAAAAGCGCTATCGCAGCTCCTTGATGACCTTGATGGGCCAGTCGTGTTGATAAAATTAACGGACAAGAGTCATATAAAGATCTAGAAGGTTCTTTTGTAACTTGCTGTTCTTTCCTCATAGGATTTGTCTGAAGTCGTAGCGATGTTTGTAAATTTTTAGTTTTTGCATCTAAGACTCTTTTATTAGCTTTTATACAAACTTTACAATTCCCACAAGGCTGTGCTTTTTTTAAAGATGGCGTCGTCCCTTGCTCAAATATGTCAAAATAATCCAAATTTTGAGCTCGAAACTTTGACAATGCTTGATCAATGGACACAATGTAATTTTCTTTTTGAGAAGAACATATTAGCTGGCTTCGTGCACGTCCATATGAAGAAAAGAACTCTTGGCATTCGGTCTCTTTTGAAGATATCAAAATTTGATCACTCCCCATAATTACGAACTGATGATCGCTCGTAATCGGAGTGTATGAGTCTTTAATTGAGTCGCACTTTAAAATAGTTGCTCCTTTTGATCGAACAGAAATAACTGGCCAGAGCACTTTTGGTGACATATTTCCGTATAGGCTATATGAGGCGAACATAATCTTCTCTCCTTCTGACTCATTCGAATCATTAGTTGGACTATTGTTATCATTCTGATTTTCACAGTAGATTTGTGGTTCGTCTGATTCAGATACATCACTTGACGAGCCTAAACGTTCTTGCACTACTGGCTTATGTGTTCTGAGCATACCATTTACTACAAAATCCAAAAGTTCAAAACCTTGCTTTTTCAAACGCATTAGAAACTTTTTGCAAATTGTTGAATTTGGAATATCGTCTCCATAGCGCAAAAAGTCGCCGAGTTTTATATATGGGTAAAGTTTAGGCGAAGAACTTATTCCTGAGATCCCATATCGTCCTTTCCAGAATAACTGGGGTGAAACATTCCAAGCACAGCAGGGCCATGCAGATGTGTCCCGGAATCCTGGACATTCTGCTACAAATGGTCTTCCGATTGAAGCCATCATAAATTTAGAAATATAAGGTTCATTCAATTGTTGACCAATCCAAAAAAATATAGGTACTGCACAAGAATTCCCAAGAACTGATAAACGCTTTTGAGTCTGGATTTTGCAGTCAAATTTACTTGCAGCTGGCTTATCTGGATTGATAATAGGGTAACATGATTCAGTCCACCCTTCGGGGAACCCGAATAACCTCTCAGCATCCCTAACATCAAGCATCGTGCAACTTTTTTTTGTATCATTGATATTATTGTACGCATTACGTACAATACAAGTTCGCCTTCCATTAGCAGTCGTTAAACAGTGCAGAATATTTAGGTACGGAGGATGACGTTTTTCTCCAAGATCCACACAAGCTACAGTATTTGAGTCAATACTGGGTTGTTGACACGAGCAAGTGTAACATTCATTAGATTTACTTGGAAACATATTTGAGCACTGTCCTTGGCAATGGATGTCCTGGGACAATAGTATATCCCTTGGATCTCCATGAATTGAAGCAACAATAAAAACACGCGAACGACTATGAGGAATTCCAAATGATGCCAAGTCGACGACTCGATACGCCCAACGGTAATCGAGCTGTTCGAGCTCTCTAGTTATGTATGCAATACCAGGTTGTTGTGGGGGAGTCTGATTCCAATGCCAATTAAGTAGCCCGGGTACATTTTCAAAAATGACCCATGGCACCTTCTTGCTTCGGAGTAAACGAAAAACATGTGAAACAAGACTAGAGCGTAGTCCCTTTTCAATCCCTGCTCGATTCTGATTCTCAGTTGATAAGTCTTGACAAGGGAAACCTGCCACGACGATATCTGTTTCTTCAGGAAGACTTTGAAGTGTAACTATATCTAAAACTATTGCGGTTGCAGGGAAATTTTTTTTAAGCACCTGGATACAATGCGGATTATTCTCCACCTGAAGAATAATTTCATGGCCCGCATTAACTAATCTGTGTATAAGGTTAGCGAATTTGAGTATGGAAGATATTTCTCACCCCAAATCTATACCGCCTATACCGGAAAATAAAGAAACAACTTTCATTCCTTTTTCCTTGGAGTTTTCATATTTTCTTGGAGTAATTTTTCATTTTACTGAAATTCCGAGTGAGTGGTGAATAGATGAATGGTTACCTTCGATAGAGTTTAGGACAAGAACTCACACGCGACTTTGTCCTTATTTTGGCGCTTTATTTCTTCACAGCTTTAATGAAATTCTCTCTTCGAAGTACTATCAAATATGAACCATTTTTTTATACTTCCTTGCTTTTTTTTAACGATACTTGGACCTATACGCAATAATTCGTACCACACCCTTGGGGAGTCTAAAAACCTGGATAAAAACCCTAAATTACACAATAGAGAGGTTTTTTTGGCGAAACCAAAACTGGAAAAATGAGGAAAATCGCTTATTTTAAATGACCACATTTCGATCACTCACGAACAGATACAACAAAAGAAAAGCAAAGCGCTCCCCTGTCGCGTCGTTCGTCTCTCTCGCGGAGAAGAAGAAAACTCGTCCGTCGTCCACTTTCATTAGTACTCGCAAGAAGCGCGAACGCGCGATATGACGAGGAACGAGCAATCAGAGCGCGACGTGG
>Ga0115551_1002329_pt1 | contig 11601 bp, 17 predicted proteins | sample COGITO_mtgs_1103_FD_87179 | JGI IMG/M metagenome (GOLD analysis project Ga0115551, IMG submission 87179) | Pelagic marine microbial communities from North Sea - COGITO_mtgs_110321 | ecosystem: Environmental > Aquatic > Marine > Epipelagic | place: Germany:Helgoland, sampling site Kabeltonne... | reverse complement strand
ATTTTGATACATTTTAAATTATGGAGAAAAATTTAATCAATATTATGGAAAGTATGACTGGTGCAAAAGCCTTGATGACTGCAATGGAAAAAGAAGGTGTCAAAGAGGTATTTGGATTACCTGGTGGAGCAAACCTTCCAATGTATGATGAATTTTCACGATGTGATATTAGACATATCTTAGTACGTCACGAACAATCTGCATCACACATGGCTGATGGTTTTGGCCGTGTTAGTAGAAAACCTGGAGTTTGTTTTGCAACTTCTGGACCTGGTGCCACAAATATCTTAACTGGGATAGCAACTGCTCAAGCAGATTCAGCACCTATGATTGCAGTAACTGGACAAGTTCCTGTTGCAATGATAGGGAAAGATGCATTTCAAGAAAGTGATATTATTGGAATGGCTAATCCTGTTGTCAAATATGCTTTTCAACCTAGAACTCCTGGAGAAGTTCCAGAAGTAGTAAAAAAGGGATTTTACATTGCAGAAACTGGTAGACCTGGACCTGTATTAATTGACGTTCCAAAAGATGTTCAACAAAATGAAGCTCCAATGAATTTTCCTGATGAGTTTAAAATTCAAGGATATCATCCTTGGACGGATCCTGACATTATTGCTTGTGAAAAAGCAATTGAAATGTTACTTAATTCTGAAAAACCAATTATTTTAGCTGGTGGTGGAACTATTATTTCATCAGCATTTGCTGAATTACAATCTATTGCTGAAACCTTAATGCTTCCTGTAGTTACAACTTTCAAAGGTAAAGGTGCATTTCCAGAAAACCATCCATTATCACTAGGTCCAATTGGAATGCATGGTCATGCTGAAGCAAATAAAATGATGGCTGAAGCTGATTGTGTTTTGGCAATTGGAACAAGATTTTCTGATAGGTCTGTTGGAACCTTTGAGGCTTTTGAAAAAAGATTAAAAATTATTCATATGGATGTTGATCCTGCTGAAATTGGTAAAAACCAAACAACCAATTTAGCTGTTGTTGGTGATGTTCGTACTTCACTTAGAATTATGGTAAAATTACTTTTGCAAAAACAAATCAAAAAAACTGAAGAATCTGTTTGGTTCAAACATGTTAGAGAAACTAAAGAATATTGGAAAGAAAATTTGAAACTTCATCCAGGTGAAATGGGTGCAGCAAAAATTCTCAGAAAATTAAGAGAAGTATTGCCAAAAGAATCCATTATCACTACTGAAGTTGGCCAACATCAAATGTGGGCTTCATTATTTTATGATGTAATTCAACCTGGAACTTTCTTTAGTTCTACAGGACTTGGTACAATGGGTTGGGGTTTTCCTGCATCTATTGGAGCAAAAGTCGCTAGACCTGATGTTCCAGTTGTTGATATCGCAGGGGATGGAAGTTTTAGTATGACTGAAAATTCTCTTGCAACTGCAGTATTGGAAGATATTCCTGTAATTGTATTTGTTTTGAATAATTCAACATTGGGTATGGTAGCTCAATGGCAAAGAACATTTTATGATAGAAGAATGGTTGGTGTGGATCAAGGCGGTTGTCCTGATTATGTTAAATTAGCAGAATCTTATGGAGCTCAAGGAATCAGAGCACAATCCATGGATGAATTGGATAAGGCAATTAAATCTGCAATTAGCAGTGAAGTAGCTACAGTTATTGATATTCCAATTGACCCTGAAGAAGATGTATTACCATTTGTTGCTCCTGGAACTTCGTTATCGGATATGATTTTACCTTCTTAGTGATAATTATGTGGGCTATTCTCTCTGTTTTAGTTGAAAACAAACCAGGTGTGTTGTTTAAGATTACACATCTTTTTAGATCCAGAAATTTCAATATTGATAGTATTTCTGTAGGAATAACTGACAATCCCGATTATTCTAGAATGACTATTACCTCATATGGAGATGAAAAACAAATTGAACAAATTGTCAAACAACTAGATAAAATGATTGATACTGTTGAGGTAAAACATTTGGATGAGCACAAAACAGTTTTTCGTGAACTATGTATTTTTAAGTTAAAACTAAGTAATGCTAATGATAGCATGGAAGTAAACAAATTGGCAAATGCATATGGTGGAAAAGTACATGATGTGAAAAAGGATTCAATTATGGTTGAGATAACTTCTACTCCAGATCAAATTAAAGCATTTGAAGAATTAGCAAAACCATTTGGAATAATTGATGTTGCACGAACAGGTGTTACTGCTTTGCAAAGGAGCGGAGCTTGAAAGTAAGAATTTTTGATACAACATTAAGAGATGGAGAACAAACTGTTGGCGTTTCTTTATCCCCAGATCAAAAATTATCTATTGCAAAAAAATTAGATGAACTTGGAGTTGATGTAATAGAAGCTGGATTTCCAGTAATCTCTGAAGGTGAATCTAAAGCAGTAAAGATGATCACTAGTGAAGGTTTATCTTGTGAAATTGCAGGATTGACTAGAACCATAAAAGGAGATATTGACGCTGCAGTTGATTCTGGATTAAACTATATCCATACATTCATTGCAACTTCTGATATTCACTTACAATACAAACTTCAAATGACAAGAGAACAAGCACTTGAAAAAGCAATTGAAGCAGTTGAATACGGAAAATCTCGTGGATTACAAGTTGAATTTTCAGCTGAAGATGCAACTAGAACCGATAGGGATTTCTTGAAACAAGTTTTTGGTGATGTTGCAAAAGCTGGAGCTGATAGAATTGATATTCCTGACACTGTTGGATATTCTACTCCTGAATATATTGCAGAAATTACAAAAGATGCAATTGCTGCAACACAACTTCCTGTAAGTGTTCATTGTCATAATGATTTTGGATTGGCTGTTGCAAATGCACTATCTGGAATACATGTTGGTGCTGCATGTGCACATGTAACAATTAATGGAATTGGAGAACGTGCTGGAAATGCCTCTTTAGAAGAACTTTCTATGGCATTACAATGTCTTCCACAAGATCAAAAATATGAAACAAATATCAAATCAGAATTAATTTACGATACTTCTCGATATGTCTCAAAAATTGTTGGAATTAAAGTCCAACCAAACAAGGCCATAGTTGGTGATAATGCATTTGGACACGAATCTGGTATTCATACTCACGGTGTCTTGAATAATCCTCTTACTTACGAACCAATTAGTCCTGAATTAGTTGGTAGAACAAGACAACTTCGAATCGGAAAACATGCTGGAATTCATGGAATGAATGCTATGCTTGAAGAATTTGGAGTAAAAACTACTGATGATCAATCCAAACAAATTCTTGAAAAAATTAAAGTGCTTGGTGATCAAGGACAACAAATCACTGATGTTGAATTATTATCAATTGCAAGTGATGTTTTAGGTGAAAAAGGAATAAAGAAAATTGTTCAACTATCAGCATTTTCCGTTTCAACCGGTATTGGAATAATGCCATATGCATTTGTAAAATTAAATATTGATGGGGAAGATTTCATTGGAACTGATTATGGTGTAGGTCCTGTTGATGCTGCATTAAATGCCATTCAAAAAATTACTGGAAAGGTTTCAGAATTAAAAATTACCGACTATAGGTTGGCATCTATATCAGGTGGTGCTACCGCATTATGTGAAGTAACAATCACTGTTGAGGATCCTCAAGGAAATTCTGTTTCAGCAAAATCTATTGGCGAAGATATTGTTACTACAAGTGTAAAAGCTGTTATTGACGGAATCAATAGAATCATGCTTAAAAATATGCTCAAGGAAAAACAGTTAAACTGAATTTGATTATTGATGTGATGATATGTATAAGATTTCATTAATTACTGGTGATGGAATAGGTCCTGAACTATCTGATTCTGCAATTTCAGTATTGAACACAATTCAGGAAAAATATGGAATTGAATTTGAAATTTCTAAATTAGTTGCTGGAGATAAAGCTCTTGAACAAACAGGAAAAGCACTACCTGATGATGTAGTTGAAACAATAAAAAATTCTGATGTGTGTCTTAAAGCCCCAGTAGGTGAAAGTGCAGCTGATGTTATTGTTGTTTTAAGAAGAATGCTTGATCTTTATGCAAATATTCGACCTTCAAAATCATACCCTCACATGCCTGCATTACGTGATGATATTGATATGGTGATAGTTCGAGAAAATACTGAAGATCTTTACACTGGCAAAGAATTTAGTCTAGGGGACTCTGCAGTTGCTTTGAGAATTATTTCTGAAGCTGCGTCAAAAAGAATTGCAAAATATGCATTTGAAACTGCAAAACAACGTAATTCTATGAAAAAAGTGACATGTGTTCATAAATCTAATGTCATGCGTGTTACTGATGGATTATTTGCAAAGGCATGTATTGAAGTTTCAAAAGATTATCCTGAAATTAAATTTGAAGAAATGTATGTTGATGCATGTGCAATGAATTTAATTCGTCAACCTGAAAAATTTGATGTTGTAGTAACTACTAATCTCTTTGGTGATATTTTGTCTGATGAATCTTCTCAAGTAGTTGGTGGTTTAGGTATGGCACCAGCAGCAAATCTTGGTGATGCTTTTGCATTGTTTGAACCTGTTCATGGTGCAGCATTTGATATTGCTGGACAAAATATTGCAAACCCTTCATCATTTTTACTTTCAATTAAAATGATGCTTGATTGGCTTGGTGCAAAACACAATGATCCAAAGTGTTTTGAAATGGCAAAAAAACTAGAATCTACTATTTTTGATTTAGTAAAAACTGGAATTAAAACAAAAGATATTGGTGGTGATAAGACAACTACTGAATTTACAAAACAAATTACTGATAATCTATAAATTTACCAAATTTTATTAATTGCAAATTTTAGTCATTAAACATGGTAGTTTGCTGTATTTGTAAAATTGCACCTGGAACTTTAAAGATCAAGGATGGTAATCCAAAGTATAAGGGAAAACCTGTTTGCAAAGAATGTGAAGGTTACCGAAAACTTTTGAAAGAAACCAAATAATCTGATTTTTTGGACTTTATTAGGCACAATAATGCTTATCTAAACGGATTTGTGATGTTCTATAATGGGATTCTTAGATAGATTTAGCCATACATTTGACAAACAAGGCTATGATCTTGATGGATATGATAGAGATGGATTTTCTAAAAGTGGATACAACAAAAAAGGATATGACAAAAATGGATTTGATAGAAATGGGTATGACAAAAAAGGATATGATAAACGAGGATATGACCGAAAAGGATTTGATAAAAAAGGATATGACAAAAATGGTTTCAAAGAAGGATATGATGAAGATGGATTTGATTTTAAGGGTTTCAACAAAGATGGATACAACAAAAAAGGATATAACAAAAAAGGATACAACAAAGATGGATATGATAATCGAAGTTTCTCGATAGATGGGATACACATTGACACAAAAAACCCTTTTGATACAAATGGTTACAACAAAAAAGGATATGACAAAAATGGTTTCAACAAAGATGGTTACAACAAAAATGGTTTCAACAAAGATGGTTACAACAAAAATGGTTTCAACAAAGATGGCTATGACTTAGATGGTTACAACAAAAATGGTTACAGTATAGATGGTTTCAACAAAGATGGATATGATTCCAATGGATTTGATGCAAATGGATATGGTGAAACAGGTTTCAACAAAGATGGATATGATTCAAATGGATTTGATGAAGATGGATATGATTCAAATGGATTTGATGAAGATGGATATGATCATCTGGGATATGACAAAGATGGTTACAACCAAGAAGGATATAACAAATATAATAAAAACAAAAACGAAATGGAAACTGATTAAAAGATTTTGTGTTTGAATGTACTGAACAAACTTAACCATGAACTATGTTTTCTGTTTGAGTCATTTACGTCATTAATAATCTCAATTTTTAGTTATTAAGCATCTTAATAATTTTTAATAATTAATTGGTTTTAGTATATATTCTATTATTAACATTTTACACATTTATTAATAACATTTTGAGAATTTAGGCATGAAAGGTTCTCAAATTGGAATTATTGGCGGAGGAATTGCAGCTGTTGTGATTATTGCAGCATTGTTTGTATCTATGGGAACTCAAAATAATGCTACTCCGTTACCTGCTGAAAATGATGTCGTTATTCAATCTGAAGACAAATTGATAGTTTATACAACATTTTATCCATTGTACCAATTTACTCAAGGTGTTTCAGGTGATGCAGCTGATGTCCGAATTTTAATTCCAGCTAATGGAGATCCTCATGCATCCGAATTGGGACCAAAAACTATAGCTGCATTAACAAAAGCAGATATGGTGATTTTCAATGGTGCAGACTTTGAACCATACATTGATGAAATTATGTCTGCATCTGATTTTGCACACATTGTATTTGTTGATTCATCTGAAGGAATTGAACTTATGGAAGGTGAATCTCATGATCATAGTTCCCATGGAAGTCATGGTGGCGATAAACACGATGACCATTCAAAAGAAGATGGACACGATGAACATGCTGAAGACTTTTACAAAGAGATTGAACATGTTATAGAAGAATTTGAAGCAGGTGAAATAACTCAATCACAATCTATTGAAGAAATTGAGGAAATACTAAGTGAACACAAAGGAGACGGACATGGACATGAAAGTGAAATTGAAGATATTGAACATTTAATTTACGAAATTGAAGATGGACACATTGACGATGCAGAAGGATTAGAAGAAATCCATCATTTAGTTTCTGGCGAAGATGCACATGATGACCATGGGGGAGAAGGCATCGACCATACTTATGACCCACACATTTGGCTTGATCCTATATTAGCAAAAGCTCAGGTAATGACGATTGCAGACCACTTACAAGAATCTGATCCTGTACATGCAGAAATCTACCATGATAATGCTATTTCATATGCTAACCAATTAGATCAACTGGATCAAGAAATCCGTAGTGATGTATCCTCTTGCGCAAAAGACACGTTTGTACCATTCCACAATGCATTTTCGTATTTTGCAGAAAGATATGATCTCAACACCTTGGCAGTAATACAGGAGTTTAGCCCTGAAACTCCTGTAACTGCAAAGGATATTGAAAAACTAATTCACTTTGCTGAAGATAATGACATAAAGTATTTCTTCACTGAAGAAAACAGAAATCCAAAACTAGCTGAAAGATTAGCCGCTGAATTGGGAGGAGATATCTTGTTGTTTAGTCCATTAGAATCTCTTTCTGAACGTGATGATCCAAGTACAACATACTTTGAAAAAATGAGACAAAATGTTGATAACTTGCAAATTGCATTAGAGTGTAATTGACAACATTTGTTCAAAATTTTAAAACATTGATCAGGTAGATTTTTCTTTCTGAGGTTTATTTTGTTTTGCCCATTCTTCGTACATTTTCATTAATTCATCAACGTCTTTTCCCTCTTCAGAATATGTGACAATTACTCCAAATGTCCCTTTTTTATCGTGACCCCGTGCAAAATATCCCCAAAATGAGTCAGGTAATTTCTGAAAACTACTTGAATCATGTGAGACTCCTATCAAATTATTGCCAATTACTTCGATGACTTTTTTTGCATCTTCTTTTTCGATCATGATTTATGATTAACTTGTTACAATAAAAAGCTGAATATCTAGGCCTAAATTTTAGTAAATTCTTACTTTTACAAAAAACTTATTGCTACCTTCGGCAATTTAGATCAACTTGGATTGTCTTCAATGTGATGGAAAAGGAAAGTTCATGAATGAATTTGGCTTGATGGAAAAATGTACTTTCTGTAAAAACCCCGATTTGAGTTTTGGATAATTTTAAAGACCATTTCAAAACTCTAATTTTTTTACAACAAGAAAGAACTGGAAAACATTGGACATAAATGAATCCTAACATGAATTGTTTTCCTTACTCATCACTCTACTACGCAGACATGATGGTTTCTTGTTACCATTAGTACGTCAAAATAATATTTAAAATTGATCTTTTTTTAAATTATTTTTTACTAACATGACCACATTTTTTACATGCGTATCTGACGTCTCCCTCATGTAATTCATTTTTACGAATAAGAACTGTAACTGGTTCATGACATTGTTTGCACACGCCATTGGGAAAATTACTATCATCCATAGTTATTTTTGAAATTTACTGAATATAACTAATACATTTTTGAATTTTTTACATTTGTAAAACAAGATTAAGACTTAGCAATATCGTAATCTTCTTTACCGTTACCAAATTTCTGTGTGATAATTTTAACTCTGTATTTCTTACCTTTTTGAATATCTTGGCACAATGTTGTGGGGGTTCCGTTATCATAAAATTTTGCAACTATCATCTTTCTTGACGTGTAGAATTTTTTTACTCCGTCAAATTCTTCTTCAGTCTCAAGATCTATCTCTAAAATTATTTCTTTTCCTACCTTGCGCTCATTTTTTTGTACATTAACGATGGTGAATACTCCTTTATCATCTAATTTTGAGAGTGATGCTTCAGCCATTTCAATAATTGATGATTTTTTTAGTGATAAACCTCTTTCTGTTGTCTAATACTGAGTATTTCTTTTAAAAATAAAATATTATGGGATTAACATCACTGCTGTACCCACAATTACTAGAAATCCTACAAAAAGAACCGAACGCTCTTTTTGGTCTCGTAGAAGTTTCTTTTCAAGCATACCTTTTATTTTTTAATTAAGATTTTAAACAATGTATTTTATTTTAGAAAATTTATGATATGTACATTCAAATACTAATTTTTGATAGAACCGAATCACTTTTTTTAGTGGATGGTTTATGAATATTGTATGGCCTTCACTCCTTGTCCTTCATGTCATCAACTAAGATTTGATAAAAAAGCAAATCGTTGTAATGATTGTGGTTACCAAATAGGTAATTAGAAATGAATATCAAAATGTGTAATCATATTGACGTATCTGGGGTAAGAATAGAAGTATCTCAATCTGTTTTTGCTTTATGTACTGTAGATGGAAAACAATTTGTTACTTATTCATGTAAAAATTGTTTTGATGAAATAAAGGAATTAGAGCATCAAATTATTTCTAAGGAAGAATTTGAAAAATATTTGAATCAATAATTGTGTATATAGTGTGATTTTTTAATAGTATTTTTAGTAGATTATCATGGGCCTATTGGGAAAAAGTAAAGAAAAATGTGATGCATGCAACAAACCATTTGAAGATCACGATGAACTTGTAGATCATCAAAAAAGAATTCATCCTCCAACTAAACCTTGTACTAAATGTTCTGGATTAATGGCCTGGGAAAGACAACATACTCAAGCATATGGAAATCTAATCTATGTTTGTAGAGAATGTGACTTTATTGGTGAAATGTGGCGATACTATCCGTAACTGATTTTCGACATTGTGCTAGTTTTATTGAAATCTCCTCTTCTCATTATTGTATTTTTTAAATGGACTAAAATTAAGACCAAATTTTCATCTCTAATCAATTAAGCATGAATTTTGTTTTTCAGGCACAAGTTTTCATATACTAGCGGTGTCTATTGTTACTAATGAGTGAAAAATTCACTAAACTTGATCAAGAGGAGGAACAAAAAATTATAGCTGAAATAACAAAAGAATTACAAGCAGAAGGGTATTCTGAGGAGGAAGTTAGACAAGGATTGGAACTTGCCTATCATCTAAAAACACATGTCAAGGCAAAAACCGACTCTATTTCAGATTGTTGTGAATAAAGAAAAATCACTTTTTTTCAATACATATTTCAATACATTTTCCTTAAATTCTATATCTTTGAAATAATCTTATGACTTGGGTTCCAATTTTCTATGTTTCTTCGCAAGATTTTGAAGGAGACATTAAATCACTAAAAACTGTTTTCTCACAATTTGAAAAACAGATTCATCAAACAGATGGTTATAGATTCAGTCCAGAAGCTGAGTTTGCAATGGGTTGGTGGTTTTATACAATTTATGTACGGATTGGTTTTATCAAAAAACTCGTAGAGTATAATCATACCCGTGATCCTAAAATTAAAGACGAAAAAGCAATTCTAAAGATTGTTCAAAATTATCTAAAAATGCAAAAGAGTAAAGCTAGGATAAAGTTTGATAGAGACAAACCTATGCTTGGAGGATATTGGCATTGGTTACTAAGATAGCGTAATCAAAAGAATGTACAGTGACAACCGAAGTTGTCACTGGAGAATTTTTTATTTAGTGACCAAAACTTACTCCTTTGGAGAGTTATCACGTGTCACTAAACATACCAATTCTCATGGCGTGCAAATTGTAATTTTATGAACTAATGAGTTTACAAAAAGGTTGGTATTTGATCAATTATGTGGCTATTTGATGATTGTATTCATAATATTGAGAAAAGAAACAACTATGAATACCAATTATATCTGTAAATTATGATTAAACAAATCCCTCTTTTATTGGTGGTAATTGGAATTGCAGTTCTATTGATTGGAGTTAATCTTGTAATGTCTTATGGTTTGACATTTTTTTCTGGTATTTCTCTTTTCTTTGGAAGTGCACTGCTAATAGCAGGTATAGATCTTAAAAGAAAAATTAAAAAATTAAACGCTAAAAATCGAAAGGAACATCATGATTACACAATTTCCAAATTGATGGAAGATGATGTTTCAAAAGAAGATGAGAATAAGGATTAACTATGGAACGTGAAAAGGCAATATCTGTTGCAAAATTAGTTTCATATTTGTTAATCATTGCTGGAATTGCAATATTATCTACAACAATTATCTATTTCATAACTGCTCCAATTAATTGGCTTTCGTATGTAGGAATTATAGTTGGAGGCTTAATGCTAAACATTGGAGCTGCAGCAATATTTCTAATTAAAAAATTAAAATTAGATATTAAATCATCACATTGATTTTTGTTTTAAACACACTTTTCTTGTATAATATACAAAATTATGGCAAGTACATTTTTTTATAAGAATTTCATAATTTGGTCATGGCAGATTCATTAACCACATATGATGAATTAAATGAAGATATTCAGTTTACTGAAGAAGAAACTAGGGCACTTTTGAAACTAAATGAAAAAGAAATATTGATTTTAATTTTATCTGAAATGAAAAAACAAACAGAATTATTATCAAAAAAATAGATCTTCTACAATAATTTGACATCTTAAATTTTTTTGAAGTACTATATTCCGTTTAATTTTGATTATGTGAATTCAAATATTTCTGCATTGTCAATCTTTTCTTGCAATTCTTTTTTGTGTTCTTCCTTTTGTTCATCCATACTATGCAAAAGCAAATCTTTCATTTATTTTTGCTAAAAAAAATCTTAAAGAATATCTAAAAATAAGTTAAAAATCAAACATCCTTTCAAATTAATTTTTGATTTTAAAAGAATTTTTTTTCTTTATGTTTGATAGTTTGGAAATGTGATTTTTCTAGAATTGTTTTCTAATTCCAATAATTACAATAGCAGGAACCCCTAGGTACATTGCCAAGTTTAGTGCAATTACTGAAATTCCAATTCCCAAAACTTCTGACTCAGTTTCAGCATTTTCCATTAAAGACAATGTACTGATCATCGGGGTAATTGCAAGCTTTACGGCTTCTTTGAAGTATGGATTTTCACGCTCATAATCTGCAATTATTGGACTAAATGAGTAATAGACATCGTTGAATGT
>Ga0115551_1002317_pt1 | contig 11632 bp, 21 predicted proteins | sample COGITO_mtgs_1103_FD_87179 | JGI IMG/M metagenome (GOLD analysis project Ga0115551, IMG submission 87179) | Pelagic marine microbial communities from North Sea - COGITO_mtgs_110321 | ecosystem: Environmental > Aquatic > Marine > Epipelagic | place: Germany:Helgoland, sampling site Kabeltonne... | reverse complement strand
TGCGATAACATCTACGATATGATTGAAATACTACAGAGTCGTATTGAGGAAATAGAAAATGAACACATGCAATTGATTCGTAAGATGGGAGAACTAAATACTCGCGTAGACGATTTTTTCTACAAATGAAAATTAATCTTTGGTACTCTGAGAGTATGAGTCAATGGAGATGGACTCTTTGTGAAGAAACTTCAGGAACATATTCTTCAGAATGTCATTCAGGACAGAGAGAAGACTTGAGAGAAGCAATGAATGATGTTGCTAACACAGTAGAATATATGTTAAAAGAAGAAGTATAAATATCTTAAAACTGAAGACGTATAACGTATTATACAATGGAAAATAATAAAATTAGATGTCGTTCCTGTGGAAAAGAATTAGAAGGACATTCAAGTAAGACAGTTTCTTGTGGTTGTCCGAACATGGCAACCATTCGTGGTGATAAGATTTCAGCAGTTGATTTATCAAATGTTGTTATGTTGAACTCTTATCAACCTAATCATAATAAGAGTGTTTTCTCACATGAAGACATCTTATGGCAAGAACAAAGAAAGCAACGCAAAGTTCGTAAAATGGACTTTGAAGTGAGGTGAGTTGGTAGAGTGGTTTATATTGCGTTAGTCTTGAAAATTAATGTGTCTTCACGGGCACCCCTGTTCGAATCCGAGACTCACCGTTTAAATCTTTATAAGTTCTTTAAAATTATTATGAAATGAAAATGTTTTCATTTCTACTTATTAAAATAAAATTATAACTATTAAATAAGAATTAATCAAATGGACGAACACACTTACGAAAATTGGGTGAAAGTAAAGAAAGCATTTGAAGAATCAGGAAATACACAAAACATGTTTTATCAAAGAGCTTGTGCTATAGTTATTGGAGAGAAAGATCCACTATCGAAAATGCTTGATACAAAGAATGATGAGTCTTTATAATGATGACTATGTGAAAAGAAGTGAAGTTCAGGAGATGATTGATGATGCCATACGAAAACATAATCGTAATGCTGGAATTATTAGTATGTGTGTTGGTTGGGTTGTTCTCGCACTTTTTGCTGAGGGTCTTCTTCGACTTATTGGAGTAATTGACCCCATTGTTCCTTGGTTAAAAATAACTCTTTAATAGATAAATGAACGAGGAAGAAAGAAAAGAGTTTCACAAGCAACTCAAAGAAAGAATAAATCAACTTAGAATGAGAAATTTGTTTGAAGAACCATGTCCACTTTATGAACCTGATGAGGAAGAAGATGGATTGGAATGAACTTTTTAGTTTTTTTGCAAGTGTTATTTATCTTTATGTTGCCTTGTTGAGTGGAATAATTATTGGTTATTTTATCCGAATTAGAGACGAAGGAGATTTATGAAACATCAAATCATTCTTATTGTATGTTTTTTACCTCTTATTATTATCTACATAGTATTAAAACTTGCTGTTTGGGTTGAAGCAGTTAACGCAGAACAGGATTATGTCAAACGAGAACCTTCACGAAAACGAGGACCATTCTTGGAAAATCCATATGAAGACGTTGATGCAGAGGAAGAAGAATATGGAAATCGCACAGACTATCGATGAGGCACTTTATCAGTATTATGTTGTGGAACTTGGAAAGGAAGTTCCTAATTGGAGATATGTGAAAGATCAAGATTGGTGGATAGAGTATTTGAAGACCTTAGGAATTGATCCTAAAAATCCATGATGAATGTACAAATTTTTGTCCGAACAATTATGAACACTCCTTGGTGTCTTGGGCTGATAGGATTTGCTTTGGTGTTTATTCCTGTTATAGGAATGTGGGCAGTCCACAAATATAACTGGCAGCACTGGGAACCATTTGACAAAGGGCACTATAAGTAGTATAATATCCAAATGAGAATAGCAGAACGCTCTCACTACATCAACTACACACATGGAAATTTACACATTAAATGAATGGGAAAAAAATTTCGACAAACTTATTGAAAGAGTTGAAAAAGGAGAAACCATAGGTATTGTGCGGGAAGATGGTAAAGCAGCAGTAATGATGCCTGCTGACGATGAACATCTGAAAATTTACACAGACTTAAATGACGAAGCTCCTTGACTCCTACACCTATTGACTTTTTGCTTCATTCACTTTATAATTAAAAGGTAATTAATCAGACAAATGCTCATTACTTCTAAGTTCAAAAAAGACCTCGACACTCTTCGTGGTGCTGCAAACGGAGACTTTTTCCTTGATGTAAAGAACCCAAAACTTTTCAAAAAAGTTCGTCGCTATTATGAAAATAATGGAGTAGTATTTTCTGGAGATCCTGGTGATGACTATGAAATTATGATGGATTTCCTCTATGCAGATCTTGAGCAACCAGTAGAAGTTGCATAATAAAATTTTTTAATTATGGACTACAAGACTTCTGGTGTTGACATTATCAAGGGACGATCCTTTGTAGAATACATCAAAGCACTGGCACCTAATATTGGTGGGTTTAATGGAATGATGGAGATTCCATCTGGATATGAGAAACCTGTATTAGTATCTGGTGCTGATGGTGTCGGAACTAAAATTAATATCTGTAGGATTGCTGATGATTACTCCACTATTGGTCAGGATCTCGTTGCTATGTGCGTCAATGACGTTATATGTTCTGGTGCTAAACCATTATATTTTCTAGACTATATCTCTACTAAATCACTTGATCCCAATGTCACTGACATTATGAATGGAATTGCCACTGGTTGTGCGATGGCAGGAATGGAATTGTTAGGTGGAGAAACAGCAGAGCATTTCAGACAAACTGATTATGACCTTGCTGGTTTCTGTACTGGTATTGTAGAGAAGAACCAGATTGTTGACGGTAGCATTATGTTTCCTGGTGATGTAGTCATTGGTATTGAGAGTAGTGGTCTTCATAGTAATGGATACACACTTATCAATGATATGCTGTGGAGACATAAAATCTTCTACAAGGACATGCCAGAACTGTTGGTGCCAACCACCATCTATGCCCGTCTCATACAGCACCTGTTAGGTAAAGTTCCTATCTCAGGTATGGCACACATCACAGGAGGAGGACTGCCTGAGAACCTTCCACGATGCCTTCCAAAGCATCTGACTGTTGATGTTGATTGGTCTGCTTGGGAACGACCAGAACTCTTCAACAAGATACAGGAGGCAGGAGAGATTGCTGAGGAGGAGATGCGTAATGTATTCAACTGTGGTATTGGATTTTGTATAGTTGTGTCACCAGATGCAGTAGAAGTAACTCAAAATTTAATTGCCGATACTCCATTTGGTATGAGATCATGGGTCATTGGAGAAGTTAAGTGAAACAACTTTTTTTAGTTGATATCGGTGATGGAAGATGTATCACTCACGACGGACATGTTCAAATGGGTATCTTCAATCATACAGTAGAGAAGCATCTTGAACTATGTCCCGAACAAGATTGGCAGGTAACATACTGGATACCTGATCCATTAGGTCTACGATATAAGAGAGCAAACTTTCAGCATACTATGAAGGCGAATGAAGGTTCTCCTAAGACTGATAATGCTGGCGATAGCCGCCCTAGAGATTTTCCAGATCAGGCAACAAATCGATTAGAGAGGACATTATAACATGTAAGAAAAAGTAAAGCAGAGTTGCATAAACTCTGCTTTTTTTGTATAATAGTAAAGTTATAGAATTGTGTATGAAAATTGCTTTAATTACTGGTATTACTGGACAAGATGGTTCATACCTTGCAGAACTTCTCCTTGAAAAAGGTTATGAAGTTCATGGTATTGTTCGTCGTTCGTCTTTAATTAATACTCATCGTATTGATCACATTTATGACCGTATTAATTTACACTATGGAGATCTTACTGACTCCACTAATCTTGTGAGAGTTATTCAACAGGTTCAACCAAATGAGATTTATAATCTTGGTGCTCAGAGTCATGTGAAGGTTTCTTTTGAGATACCTGAATACACGGGTCAGACAGACGCTCTAGGCACTCTGAGAGTGCTTGAGGCAGTACGTTTATTGGGTATGGAGGAAAAGGTTCGTATCTACCAAGCATCCACCAGTGAACTCTATGGACTGGTGCAAGAAACTCCACAGACAGAAACTACACCTTTCTATCCTCGTTCTCCTTATGGTGTTGCAAAACTCTATGGGTATTGGATTACCAAGAACTATCGTGAGGCATACGGAATGTATGCTTGCACAGGTATTCTTTTTAATCACGAATCTTCTCGTCGTGGTGAAACATTTGTAACTCGCAAGATTATAATAGGACTTAAAGCAATTTCTGAAGGAAAACAAAATGTCCTTTATCTTGGCAATTTAAATGCAAAAAGAGATTGGGGACATGCTAAGGATTATGTGAGAGCAATGTGGTTGATGCTTCAGCAAGATACTCCAGAAGATTATGTGATTTCTACTGGTGAACAGTATTCAGTTCGTGAGTTTGTTGAAAAGGCAGCACCATACTTTGGATTTGACATTGAATGGTATGGTCAAGGTGAAGATGAAATTGGTATGGATAAGAACACTAAAAAAACAATCATTGCAGTCAATCCTAAATACTATCGTCCTACGGAAGTAGAAACTCTATTAGGAGATTCTACAAAAGCAAAGGAAAAGATTGGTTGGGAACCTGAGATTTCATTTGACGATTTGGTAATGGAGATGTGTAAAAATGAATAATTTGAAGTGGCCATTAATGAAAGATAATCTAACATTATCTGATCGAGTCAAAATGGCATCTTTTTGTTTATTTTCAAATAGATTTACTAATGGTCCAAAGGTCAGAAAGTTTGAATCTGAATGGAATAATTGGTTGGGATCTAAGTATTCTTTATATGTTTCATCTGGGAGCACTGCTAATTATCTTCTTCTTTCATCTGTAAAAGAACTCTATGGATTGAAAGATGGGGATAAAGTTTTAGTACCTTCTAATACGTGGGTAACAAATGTTGGACCCGTAATTCAATTAGGTTTCACTCCTATTTTTTGTGACATTAATTTGAATAATTTTAGTTTTTGTGAAGAAAACTTAGAATACATTGCGGAGAAACATCCTGATATAAAACTTATCTTTATTACGCACTTGATAGGATATCCTGCAAATAGGGATAAGTATGCTGAACTGTTTCCCAAAGCATTGCTTTTGGATGATGTGTGTGAATCTCATGGATGTAAGAATCCTGACGGATCTAAGGTAGGATCTAATAGTTTGGGATCTACCTTTAGTTTTTATTTTGGACATCACATATCAACAATTGAGGGTGGAATGATTTCTACTGACAATTTTGATCTGTATGATTTGATGAGAATGAAAAGATCTCATGGATTAGCAAGAGAGTCTGAAAGATTTGAAGGTTACATGTTTCAGTATCCAGAAATATCTAAACAGTTTATGTTTGTAACTGATGGTTATAACTTTAGAAATAACGAACTGGGAGCAGTATTGGGAATATCTCAATTGAAAAGACTTGATAAATATATTGAAATACGAAATCAAAACTACTTAAAATTTATAAATTTGATAAAGAATTATTCTGATTATTTTGCAGTTCCAGAATATAATGATAATGTTAGTAATTTTTGTCTACCATTACTATGTAAAGATAAAAAATATGCAGATATTTTAAGGAAAATGTTTGATGAAAATAATATTGAGCATAGACCTATCATTGGAGGTAATCTTTTGAGGCAACCATTTCTCAGTGAATATAGTATTGAAACTCAAAAACAAAACTTAAATGTTGATTTTGTTCATTATAACGGAATTTATTTGGGAAACAATCATTTTGTTGGTGACAAAGAAATTGAATTATTACACTGTATCTTAGAGAAATTATGAATACCGAATCTAAAATTTACGTTGCAGGAAATACTGGATTGGTAGGATCTGCAATTGTTCGTATGCTTCATTGGAAAGGATATACTAATATTCTTTCATCACCATCTTCTCATTGGGATTTACGTCGTCAGGAAGATGTGGAAAGGTTTTTTAGAATTAATGAACCAGAATATGTGTATCTTGCTGCTGCAAAGGTGGGTGGTATTGGTGCCAATAAAGATTATCCTGGACATTTCATCTATGATAACTTGATGATACAGTCAAACATCATTGATGCTGCTCGTAAGTTTGGTGTTAAGAAACTTCTCTTCTTAGGTTCTTCTTGCATTTATCCTAAGATATGTGAACAACCCATTAAAGAAGAGTATCTTATGACTTCTCCTTTAGAACCAACAAATGATGCTTATGCAATTGCTAAGATTGCAGGTATTAAAATGTGTCAATCTTATCGTAAGCAGTATGGATTTAATGCAATCTCTTTGATGCCTACAAATCTATATGGTCCTAATGATAACTTTAATTTTGAAAGTGCTCATGTTCTACCTGCGATGATTGCCAAGTATCATCATGCAACCACTAATGGATATATTATTGACATGGGTGGTCCCTGGTGGCCAGATGTAGAACTTTGGGGTGACGGTTCGGCACGAAGAGAGTTTCTTTATGTTGATGATCTTGCCGAAGCATGTTTTACTTGCATGAGGGATTATAATGATCCTGATATTATTAATGTAGGAACCGGTGAAGATATTACAATTAAAGAACTTTCAAATATGATTTCTGATATTGTGGGATATCCTGGTCAAACTATATGGGATACTTCTAAACCTAATGGAACTCCAAGAAAACTCTTGGATGTGACTAAAATTAAGTCTCTTGGATGGGAACCAAAAATGAGTTTATCGTCCGGTATTGAAAAAACTTATAGTTGGTATAAAAATCAATGAAAAAATTAGCAGAACTTACAAAAAGAAAAACGTGTGCCGTAGTTAGTAATTCAGGAGATTTAATGAATTATGAATATGGTGAGTTCATTGATAGTCATGATGTTGTAATTAGATGTAATTGGTCACTTATTGATGGATATGAAAAAAATGTAGGTAAAAGGACAGATATTCGAGTAACATGTATTCATTTATCTAGATTGATACATGATTTTGATACTTGGTCTAAAGATGTAAATTATAATAAGTGTTTTCCTTCTTGGCATAGTCTATCGATAGAAAAATTAATTTATGATGGTGAAATAATTATTTTGCAACCCAATGCAAGTCCGTTTAAAAATGGAATTATATCAAAATTAAATGGAAATGAAGTTTATTCTTTGAGTGATTTAGGAAGGGGTGGTATTCTTGATTACAAGGGAACTCATTTAGGAACTGGGATTATTGCAATATTATTTGCCTCAGAACTTTTTGAAAGTGTTAGTTGTTTCTGCTTTGACTTCTTTCAAAAATCAAAAGAACATTATTATGAAAAACTTAATGTTGACTTGAATGCAACACACAATCACATGAATGAATATAAAATGTCAAGAGAACTTCCTAATGTAAAATTTTATCCTGATTGAATTATGCAAACTTTTTTTATTAATACTGATAAAATGTTTACCAATATTACACAACTGGTAAATGACAGTCTACCAGAAGGTAAGGAGGGATTGGCACACATCTATACTCCACATACAACTGCTTGTATAACCACATTAGAAGACGAACTTCTCCATTTAGTTGATGTTAGATTTTTCCTAGATAAAGTTGCTCCTAAACATAAAGAACCAGAAGGAGATCAGAAGAATATTAAATACCTGCACGATATTATTTCTTTGAGAAACGATACACCAGTTGATGAAAGAGTCAACGGTCATTCTCATATTAGGTCATTGTTTTTTGATAGTTGTCAGGTGATTCCTTTTAGTGATGGAAAACTATTGACTGGAGATTGGAAATCTTTGTTCTTTGTTGAATTAGATCCATCAAGAGAGAGGAAAATTTATTTAAATTTGGTTCCAACATTTTGAGTTAAATGAAACTTTTTACTATCGTAAAGCAAAATTCATCTAGAGTGAATCATAAAAATTTTCAAACTATTTGTTCCGATATTCCACTATGGAAATGGACAGTTAATCGTTTGATAAGTGATAAGTATGAATTGTATATAAACACAGATTCTAATACAGTTTTTGATGAGGTATTGGATATGAGTAATGTTTATGGAATATCCAGAAATAATAAGCATATTGAATGGGAAAAAAATTCTGAGAATGAAGGATCTCCAGTTGAATCAATGCTGATAGAATTTTGTAAGAATGATTCAATTTCTTCTTCTGAAGTTATATGTTTATTTCATGTTACTTCTCCATTCATTAATTTGAAAACTATTGAGCAGGCATCTAAATATTTGAATGATGGATATGATTCTGTTCAATCAGTAAAACGTATACAGGATTTCGTTTTTAAAATGGAAGATGAAAAAATGATACCTGTAAATTATGATCCATTTAAAGTTCAGAGAACACAAGATATTCTTCCAGTTTATATGTCTCTAGGTGCATTTTTTATTTCTACAAAACAAAAGATATTGGAAGAAGGAAAAAGACTTCCAGGTAAAGTATTTAATTATGAACTTGACTCTGTGAGTTCTATTGAAATTGATTATCCAGATGATTTGCAACTAGCTAGATATGTTGCTAGTAATATGGTAGAATATGATTAAGTGCAGACAAAAATGAATTTTATAGATGTTACTTTGAGAGATGGTGGACATCAAGTCAAGTTTGATTGGCTTGATGATTTTGTTGATTCTCATATCAGAACAATAATACGCTCACCAACAATCAATTTTATTGAACTTGGTTATTGGAAACAAACTTCCAAGTCTACGAATAAGTTTTATGATTTGAATGAAATACATCTTCAAGATATCTCCGATAGATTGAATATAGAAAACTTTAATAAGTTTTCTATAATGGTTGATTGTCATTACTGTAAACATGATGCTAATGAATATCCCAATAAAGATTTTGGTGTAGGTTTAGTTAGAGTTTGTTCTAGATCCGAGGATATTGATATAGCAGTTAAGTTAGGAGAGAGTATTAAGAAAAGAACAGGATCAAAACTAAGCATGAACTTTTTTAATATTACAAACTATACGATGGTAGATTTAGAGAGATGTGTAAAACTTGCCTCTAACTCTGGTGCTGACTTCATTTACTTTGCAGATACTCATGGAACTCTTGATCTAGAACATGAGTTTGAAAAATATTCTGATATGGCTGCATTGATAAATTCTTATGGAGTTACTCCAGGATTTCATTTACATGATCATTCTGGTAAAGCATACTTTAATTATAGGCAGTTGTTGAAATGTGGTTTTGGTTCTACTGACGTATCTCTGGCAGGAATGGGAAAAGGTGATGGTAACTTAAAACTAGAATATGTTCTTCCTGTATTCGAAAGTCCTGAAATTTTAGACCATTTGGAAAATTATAGATCTATCCTGCAAATGAAACCGAGTTCTTATGGTATCATTTCATCATACTTTTCTATTACGGATTACTATGCTCTTCAAGCAATACGTTTAGGTCTTAAACCTAGTACTTTTTATAATAAGGCAAGTTTTATAGAAGGCATTAATAAGGACAATTATTCTAAGGAGCATTTAATGTAATGAAATATTTTATTACTGGGACTACATCTGGTTTGGGAATGAGTTTGCAGCAACAAATTCAAAATTCATCTAATAAACTTGTATCTTTAAATAGAACTAAAATTAATTCTGATGATACTGATCAATTTATTATTCATGATCTGAAAAATTTTGATCAACTTAACTCTGTATTATCTTCGTATATTTTTTATCTTGAAGATGTTGATGTGTGTATAATGAATGCAGGAACTCTAGGATCTATTAAGAATGCAATTGAAGTTGAAACATTTGATATTTTGGATTCTTTTCGTATTAATTGTCTTGCCAATAAAATTATTGTAGATTTTTTTCTCAAGGAAACTAACTGTAATAAATTTGTTTATATCAGTAGTGGGGCATCTTCCAATCCTTATACTGGATGGTTAGAATATTGCTCTACAAAATCATTCTCTGATGCAATGTTTAGAGTATATGCAAAAGAAAATCTTGATAAAATATTTGTTTCTGTATCTCCAGGAGCAATTAATACTAATATGCAAAGTAAAATCAGAAATTCTTCTATTGAACAATATCCAGATATGAAAAAATTCTTTGATCTTTATGAGGATAATAAACTTCGTAGCCCTAATGATGCTGCCTTTAAATTAGTTAAAAAAATTGAAAAATTAACTCTTGATGATTCTGGTTCTTTCTTGAAGATTTAAAAAATGATAAAAATTTATAGATGCAATCTCCCTCAGCATCACGATGTCTTTTTAGAAATGGTAGACATCTGGGAAGAAATGGGATTTATTGAAACGGAGTATGTTGAAGGACATGTTCATTGGGCAGATAAAGAAAAAACATTTTTACTCTGGCACTGGCCAAGGATTGATGAACCATGGAAACAAGTTCCTCCTTTCAGAGTTGGATTGTTTGGTAATGTAGTTCCAGACCATCCACAATGTAAACCATGGACATTTTTTGCTAGAAGTCCTAGACGATTAGATAAAATTGCTAAATCTGATTTGCCTTCTTATGATGATAGAAGCATAACTTCAATTTTTATGGGAAAGGTTGAAAATCAAATTCAAGCAGCAGGTAGAAACAATTATGACTGGAGTACTGGCATAGAAGATTTTTATATGAGTCAAGGTTCTCCTGGATCGTACAAATATACTAAAGAACAATACTTAGAAAGATTGTCTCAGGCAAAGTTTGGTCTCACACTTCCTGGATATGGACCCAAGTGTAATAGAGATATTGAACTTATGGGTGTAGGTACTGTACCCATTGTTGCTCCTGGTTGTGATGTTGATCGTTATCATGAACCATGGATTGAAAATGTCCACTACATAAGAGTAGAAAGACCCGAAGACATTCAAGATAGAGTTTCTTCTATTAGTAAATCTCAATGGCAGGAAATGCATTATGAGTGTAAATTATGGTATAATAGAAACTCGTCTCCTAAAGGATCTTTTAATCTTACTAAAACATTGATTGAAAAATACAAATGAAATATGTAACTTATTTGAATTCTGGATGTATTGACATCTGTGAAAATATGTTGATTTCTGCGGAAAAATCGGGAATCGATATGGATAACTTTTTTGTTGCTTGTCTGGACGATAAAGCATATCAAAAATTTTCATATCTCAAAAATGCATTTAAATATGCCGATGAAGAATTAACTGAATATCAAGATTGGACATTTGATTCCAATAGTGGGTTCCGGAAGATTCATTATTATAAGTGGCCAATTATTCAAAAGGTTTATGAAGAACATAAAGAACTTTGTTGGGTTGATACTGATATCGTATTCTTAAGAGATCCTAGTGAGTACCTTTCTGGACATAAAACTTTTAAAGCACAAAATGATTCTCCTGGTCATAGGGCATGTGGTGGATTTTTGGTCTTTAATGATTCTGACATAACTGAATTATTAATCGATGACATGGCATCTAATACTACTGAAGATGATCAAATTCTTTTGAATCATTATATTGAAGGTGCATATAAAACGAACTATAAACCTCTTCCTATTGATTTATTTCCTAATGGTAAAACATATTATGAAACTGGAGATAAAGGGTATCTAAGGGAAAACTCATACATTGTTCATAATAATTGGATGATTGGTATTGAAACTAAAATGAATAAGTTTAAAGAAGA
>Ga0115551_1002310_pt1 | contig 11663 bp, 21 predicted proteins | sample COGITO_mtgs_1103_FD_87179 | JGI IMG/M metagenome (GOLD analysis project Ga0115551, IMG submission 87179) | Pelagic marine microbial communities from North Sea - COGITO_mtgs_110321 | ecosystem: Environmental > Aquatic > Marine > Epipelagic | place: Germany:Helgoland, sampling site Kabeltonne... | reverse complement strand
TTAAAGATTTAGAAGAACAAACTTTAAGAGTTTGTGCAGAAGAAGGTTTTGTTTTGAAAGAAACATTAAAACTAAGATTAAGTAGTATAAAAGGAGGTTTCAAATACGAACCCGTATTTGTTTTTAAATTATGAGTAAAGGCAGCGAATACAGACCCTACAATAAAAAGAAATTTGACCAAGAATATGATCGTATTTTTAGTAAAAAAAAGACCAAGGAGAAGGAGAAAAAGCATTAGGGGGGGTTAGTCAAAATGCCCCTACTCCATAGTCAAAATGCCCCTAACCCTTAGTACTTTTGACTAATACAGACTAACTAGTACTAAGAGAGAGCGGAGCTTACGCTCGCTCTCTTAGGGAAAAGAAGGAAAAGAAATTGAATCAATATTGGTGGATAGAAACAGGCGTTCCAGATAACGAAAAAGAATCTGGATGTGTGCGTTATAGTCTAACGAAGTTAAGATATTCGGAAGTGAAGAAAGGAGTGTGGAGAATCTTTAGACTGAATCTCGATAGACCTGATCTAACGTCTTCAGACAAGATAGTTTTGTATTGTCTCTGCGAGCGGTATCGCGTGCAGAGTATGAGCAGCACGGATGCACTTAATTATTTGGCGAAGATGTCGGGGATAGGAAGGAAGACAGTTGGGAGGAGTGTGCAGAAGCTAGCGGATAAGGAGGTGATTTGGATTGTGGAGGAAGGCGGGGAGCGAAGGCGACACAGGGGATTGGAGGCGAGAAGTTTCTTTAAGAAGCATTTCCTGATCGTAGGGCTAAGTTATGAGTTGAGTGAGGGGTAGGGTTACCCCTCGCTCGGTTCGTCTCTATATGAGGAGTTTAGAGACGTTTTTGGGGAAGTTCTGCTTCGTCTTGAAGTATGCTTGATAACAGTTCGTGTCTTATATCTATTTTTAACTGTTTTGGTAGTTCCTGGTTTAGTATGACTAGATCGGAGACTTTAGGCTTATACGTCTTATGGTTATTGGCTTGATGTTCCGCCTCGTCTGTATATCTCCATAGCACAGTTTCGGGGTGCAGATCAGAGTTAAAACTGAATATGAAGCGTTCTTTAAACTTAGTCATGGTAAAACCCTATTCTATGCAAAAACTTAGTGAAGGCATTAGAGTCTATTAAGTCTCTGCGCCTTGTCTTGCGTGGTTGCTCAAAGATGAGCTGGTTACTCTTAAGGTTGTATAGCTCTCGTCTTCCATCATTGTAAACTATGGTTCTTGTTCCTTCCCATCCGTCAGAATGTACGTAACGTATTTGTTTTGCCCAATCCTCGTAAGCTTGAAGGCCTTTTTGTTTTTCTACTGCGTTTGTAAATTCAGTCATTAGCTTTTCTCCTCTAAAATTAATCTGCGTTTTCCTATTTGTATGTAACCATTTTCTATATCTACATATACATTTTTATATTTTGTAAAGTCTCTAACTTTGTATTGTGTATTTTTCATCAAAGTATCGTATATATCGTCTAAAAAGTTTTTATCTGATTGTTTTATTTCAGTCATTAGATTTTCTCCTTAACAGTTAGATCATATTCAGCTTCAGTAAGATAAGAATAAGACTTTAGAAACTCCTGTTTAGTTAGTATCTTGAAGTCTCTCATCTTCTCTTTGTCGGTAATAAATGATGTATGTTTCATTAGCTTTTCTCCTTATTGGTTATGTCTTCAAGCTGGTACTTGATTTCAGTTATAAAATTAACATGGTTTAGGTTCTTTACCTCGTCTGCGTGTGCCAGGTATTGTTGTATTCTTGCGAGAGTGCGTTCAAGTCTTTCTTGCACTGGCATATCTTGTAACATCTCCTCTAGTTGCTTGTGTATGGTTTCGCCTTGTTTACTCATTGGTTTTGCTCCTCTAGTTGTTGAAGTTCTGTTTCTAGTTCTACGATCTCAGACTGCGCCAATAAATGACGCTCCTGTCTAAGTATTGATTCTATGATGATTATTCTTTCCATTGGTTAGGCTCTTTTCCATTGATTAAAAAATGTCTCTCTGCTCCAGTTAATAACCTTTTCTTTTTGTTCTACATTTTCAAATTCTGCATTGTTGATTATTGGTAGAATTACATTTTCAAAATTATTTAACTCATGAAAGTCTTTTTTTATGTTGAAGTATCTGTTTTTCATTGGTTACGCTCCTAGTTGATAAAAGAATAGAAAGAAAAAGCCACACATTGCGACACAGTAAAAAAACTGTATCGCGTAGGCTTTGTATATTGTGCGTTTAGTTTTGATCATTATGCTATTCCCTCCATAACATCATCAAAGTCAGACATTAAAACTTTATTTAATTGCTCTAACTTTTCATGCCCTATATTATTAACTAACCATCTTTGTTGTTGTTGATAACTGCAATCGTAATCGGTGGCGTTGTATTCTCCAAAAGCCTGAATAACCATTGAGCGTGATTTCTTTCCCGTGTTTGATTCCTCCCACCTTGAAAACCATTTTTCTGATATATCACGTCCGTAATCTCCGTTCAGATACATTCTGAATAGTACCCTTATGATATGGTTATCATTGCTTATGATTTCTTCAAAGTGATTGTAATCGTTTTTTAGTTTATCTTTATAAGTTGTCATGTTGTTTCCTCCTCAGGTTTATTATTGACTAAGACGCGCTTGCGCGCGTTTCGGATATTGAATCCTCTTCAGTTAGCCTTTGACAATCTTTCTTCTAACCATTTATTAAAAGATTTAGTTTCTTCTTTCCTTACATCTATTTCTAATTGCATATCAAGAATATCAATTCCCATTGATTCTAATAATACAGAAGCGTCACCAGCTTCTAATCCGTTAGACTCAAGTAAGTTCGCCAAATGGTGTACTATCACCTTCTCTTGGTGAGTTTCTATTATTGTTTTTTTCTTTGTTGTCATGTTTTTCTCCTCTGTTTAATTAATGACCAATGCATTATTGCACACGATTACGCATATTGCAACACCTTGATAAATATGAATCCACAATAACCATTAAAAATGCTTTAGAATAAAGGCATGAAAGCAATTAATAACTCATCAATTATGGAACATAAAACACCTAAAAAGAGAGGAAGGAAGACAATTAAATTCACAGAAGACGATCTTTTAAAAATAGAGCAAGCTTCTGGAATGGGTTTAACGAATGAGCAATTAGCCAGTGTTTTGGGGTGTTCTTTGAGTACAGTAAGAAGAAACAGAAAAAATAATGAACTATTTGAGCATCATGTTCGGAGGGGAAGAGCTAATTCTTTGAAAGAAGTTTCAAACGCTCTCTATAATAATGCAATTTATGAGAACAATGTCCAGGCGCAAATCTTCTTTTTAAAGAACAGGGGAGAGGAAGGCCAATGGTCTGAAAAAAACGAGAATGTTTATCAGCTCAACTTGTCTAATGTGCTAACAGAAGCACAGGGAAGGATAATAGAGGGCGAAAGAGTAAAGGAAGTAACCAATTCGGGGCTAGTCCCTTATGAAGAACCGATCAAGTCAAAAGAAACTAATAAATAACTGGTAATGGCGCAACATCTAATCTCCCTAAATGCTAAGCCTTTTTGACGGAATGCCAGCAGATCAACTCTCCGATCTGACCCCCCCGTCAAACCCTTCGGGGGTGTGATATATATATACAGTGTGAAATAAAATTTTTATAAAAAAATGAAATACAGTCCACAAGAAGAAAAAGAACTGATGACCTCTCTCTGGTCACTCAACATAAAAGATGATCCTCTAAACTTTGTCCGCTTTGTCTTCCCTTGGGGACAAAAGGACACCCCCCTCGAGCACTTTGAAGGGCCAAGAAAGTGGCAAGAAAAAATTTTGCGAGATATTGCAATACACATACAACGTAACAACTCTATTGATATGCCAGAGATGTTTCGTCTCGCAGTCGGATCAGGTCGTGGAATAGGTAAGTCTGCCTTAGTCGGATGGATTATCTTATGGATGCTTTCCACTCGCCTTGGCTCAACTGTCATCGTCACCGCCAACACCGAACAACAGCTACGCTCAAGAACATGGGCGGAACTCGGTAAGTGGCTCACACTCTCCATACACTCTCATTGGTTTCAAAAGACAGCGACAACCATCAAACCCGCAGCCTGGTTTGAAGAAGCACTCGTTAGAGACTTAAAAATAGACACGGGCTACTACTACGCACAAGCGCAACTCTGGTCAGAAGAAAACCCAGATGCCTTCGCTGGTATTCACTCCAGCTACGGTGTGTGCCTTATTATGGATGAGGCTTCAGGTATACCCGCACCCATCTACTCTGTGTCAGAAGGTTTCTTCTCAGAGCCTACCCCCAATCGTTTCTGGTTTACCTTCTCCAACCCCAGAAGAAATTCAGGGCCTTTCTACGACAGCTTCCACTCCAAACGTGCCTTTTGGAAGTCGGATCAGATAGACTCTCGTGACGTAGAAGGAACAGACAAAGCACTCTTCCAGAAAATGATAGAACAGTATGGAGAAGACTCTACTGTATCTAGGGTAGAAGTCATGGGTCAGTTTCCAAAGGCAGATGACGATACTGTTATCCCTATGGACTTAATTAATTCTGCAATAGACAGAGACGTAACACTTGCAGCGAGCGAACCGATTCTATGGGGTCTTGACGTTGCCAGATTTGGTGGCGACAACTCTGCGCTTTGTGTAAGACAAGGAAATACAGTTTTAGAAATAACCACATTTAATTCCATGGACTTAATGCAGTTGTGCGGTGCAATAAAAAATCGTTATGACGATTCAACGGTTATGGAGCGACCACAAGAAATATTGGTTGACGTGATTGGTTTAGGTAGCGGAGTCGTAGATAGATTAGCAGAACAGAATTTACCTGTGCGTGGTGTGAATGTAGCCGAAGCACCGAGCACAAAAAAGAATTATTTAAACCTACGAGCAGAGCTTTGGTTTGCAATAAAGGATTGGTTGGCGCAGCGTGATTGCCGACTTCCTAATAATGACGAGCTTGCTTCGGAACTCGCTGCGCCTCAATACAAATATACATCATCTGGAAAAATTAAAATAGAAAGTAAAGACGAAATGCGTAAAAGAGGTATAAAATCTCCAGACAAGGCAGACGCATTAGCTTTGACGATGGCAAGTTCGGCTGCATCCTTTGGTGGCAGTCAAGCGTTTATGGGTTATAATTTCAAAAAACCCTTGAAGTCAAGAATATTTAGAGTGGGATAATTTATGGCAAATAAAAAAGCAAAGCAGATCGAAGCAGAAATTGAAATGCAACTGAACGAAGATACGGACTTAATGAATCTTGAAGGAGTCATTAAATCAGAGATGGATGACGCTCGTGATTTCATCTACCAAGTCGGAGAAGAAAGAGCAGAGTCTACAGAATACTACCTTGGCAATGAGCCAGAATCGACAAGCACATTACAGTCTGAGTTTATCTCTACTGACGTTAGAGACACCATACTGTTTATGCTACCGTCTATCATGCGTACTTTCTTTGGTACTAAGAAGGTGGTTGAATTCATCCCTAAAGGGCCTGAAGACATACAGCTTGCCGAACAGCAAACAGATTATATTAACCATGTTATCCAACAAAAGAATAACGGGTTTAAAGTATTGTACGATGCCTTTAAAGATGCACTCGTTAGAAAAACAGGGTTTGTCAAAGTGTTTTGGGATGACTCACTTGATGCAACTACGCACGAGTATTCCAACCTAGACCCTCAGTCTTACCAAGCCTTAGTGCTTGACCCTGACGTAGAGATTATCGAAGAAGAGATTACTAAAGAAACGATTACTACACTTGACCCGCTGACACAGGAAGAAGTTACACAAGAACTGCCTGTCAGTTATGACCTCACCATTAGAAGAGTCAAAGAGAGAGATCAAGTGTGCATGGAGTCTGTACCACCAGAAGAGATACTTATATCCAGACACGCTAAAGATTTAAACAGCGCATCTTATGTTGCACACCGTATGGTTAAATCGGTATCTGATTTAATCGCTATGGGTTACGACCCTGAAGAGATTGAACAACACGCGGGCTATGGCGGTAGTGCAGTTGACCCAGAGGCTTATGAAGAAGTACAAGCGCGTAATCCTTTTGACAACATGGTTTATCCCGACAGGAATGATGCGGGTGGCAAAGACGTTTTATACATAGAACACTATTTATTCTACGACTTTGATGGCGATGGTATAGACGAAAGAATTAGAGTCTGTACTGCGGGTGATGGTATTCACGTTCTCAATGTAGAAGCGTGGGACGATCTACCGATTGTCATGTTCTGCCCTGATCCTGAACCACATACAGCGATTGGTTCATGTCCAGCAGACTACTTAAAACCGATTCAAGCAGCGAAGTCTCAGATTATGAGAGACACGCTAGACTCACTAGGACATTCTATTTTCCCTCGTATGGCTGTTGTCGAGGGTCAGGTCAATATTGATGATGTATTGAATACTGATATTGGACAGCCGATTAGAGTGCGTGCTCCTGGTATGGTACAACCTTTCAGCGTACCGTTTGTTGGCAAGGAAGCGTTTCCTGTACTGGGCTATCTCGATGAATCCAAAGAGAATCGTACAGGGGTGTCTAAAGCATCAGCTGGATTAAACGCTGACGCTCTTCAATCAAGCACCAAAGCAGCGGTGTCCGCTACTATGTCAGGAGCACAAGGAAGAATAGAGCTTATTTGTAGGCATTTTGCTGAAGGTGGTATGAAAGACCTCTTTGGATTAGTCAACAATCTAGTCATCAAACACCAAAGTGCTCAAGATATGTTTAGATTGAATGGTAAATTCGTACCCGTTGACCCTAGATATTGGGACAACAACAAAGATATCATTGTTAATGTAGCAATTAGCAAGACTTCAGACGAAGAAAAGTTTGCTATATTGTCTCAATTATCCACAAAACAAGAGCAAATATTGGCTCAATTAGGCCCTCAGAACCCTCTTGTCTCTTTACAGCAATATTCTAATACGTTGAGCAGAATGATCGAAATGGCTGGATTTAAAGACCCAGAATCGTTTATCAACACCGAAGTTCCGCCAATGCCACCCCCTTCACAAGAGCCACCGAAGCCAGATGCAGCTGAAATGTTAGCGCAAGCTGAAGCTATGAAGGCACAAGTAAGTGCTCAGAAGGCAATGATAGACGCGGAAACAGATCGTATGAAGATTATTATGGATGACGATAGAAGTCGTGACATAGAAGAAGCACAAATACGATTAAAGGCAGCAGAGTTGTTGGCAAAATATGGAGCACAAGTTAATATTGCAGAGATTAATTCTATTATGGAAAGAGATAGAGAATCGATGAGGCAAAATGCAAAACAACAAGCTCAAGGACTATTTACTAGCAATGCGCCCCAACAAAATTTATGATATTGAAGTCTTAGAAGGCGACATGGTGTTCATAGGCAAAGAAGTATTTGCCAAGAGTGAACGACAAGCTTTTGAAATGATGATATTAATGTTTGGTGGTGAGATAAACGAAGATTCAGAAGTGATTCTTTGTGAAGAAAGAACGGTGCATTAATGGCTAAAGCAATACGAAAAACAACAGGCAGCGGAGGTAACTACCGATCTACTAAGTCTGGTGCGGGTATGACTCAAAAGGGAGTCAATGCTTACAACAGAGCTAACCCTGGTTCTAAATTACAAACAGCTGTAACAGGAAAAGTAAAACCTGGTAGTAAAGCAGACAAGAGAAGAAAGTCTTACTGTGCTAGATCACTTGGACAACTTAAACGTAGTTCCGCAAAGACTAGAAACGATCCTAACTCTAGGATAAGACAAGCACGCAGAAGGTGGAAGTGTTAGAAAAACCCAAGTATAATCTTTTTATGGATATATTAATCGCACTCGTAGTTTTAGTTGTAATAGCTGGCTACTACGTTAAAAAGAAAAAGCCTGAAATCTACAACAAAGTTAAAGAATTATTAAAGCTTAAAAAATAAAATGCCAAAGAAAGGACTATACGCAAACATACACGCGAAACGTAAAAGAATAAAAAAAGGTTCAGGCGAAACAATGAGAAGAGCTGGAGCGAAAGGTGCTCCTACTGCTAAAGCCTTTAAAAAGGCAGCTAAGACCGCAAAGAAAAAATAATGTCTAAAAAAAAGACAACAGCAGAAGACAAGCGTAAACAAACCGCTGCCTTTTGGAAGTTTATTTTAGATCAAAGGAAAGTTAATAATAAGGAAGAACCATGCCAAAAGTAGGTAAACAAAAATATTCTTACACAGCTAAAGGAATGGCTAAAGCCAAGGCAGCTGCTAAAAAGAAAGGTGTTAAAGTTAAATACACCAAAAAGAAAAAGTAATGAAAAAGGTTTTGGTATTAGGGGTTTTACTATCTCCCTTTTTTGCTATTGCAGACCAGACAGGTGATTGTACTGCTGGTGAACAGTATTGTGAACAAAACAGTTTAGACACAACAAACACTACTACTACAAACAATACCAATACAAACACTAATACAAACACAAACACAAACACGAATACCAATACGAATACGTCAACTTCTACTGCGACTAATACCAACACCAATACGAACACAAATACGAATACGTCAAACAACACTAACGTAAATACAAGTACCGCTACGTCAACTGCAACAAACAATAACAGTAACACTAATGTTAATACCTCAACGTCAACAGTTAGTTCAGACGTTAATCAAGATATAAACAACAATACAGTTTCAAACAATACGAATACCAATACTAATACTTCGACATCAACGACAAACAATACAAACACTAATGTTAATAAGTCGGAGTCTGAATCTACGGTATCTACAAGCAATGTTAATCAGAACAATAACAACTCAACCTCTGATAACACCAACAGAAATATTAATGAATCAAATACCACTCAGACTGTAAATCAAAATGTTAAAACAAATGCTCCTCCTTCTTCTGCTATTGCTCCTAGTATTATGTCTTACTCACAAGACCTATGTACCACAGGAGTATCAGGTGCTTTTCAAGGACAAGTTTTTGGTTTATCAGGCGGTAAAGCAGTCAGAGATGAAAACTGTGAAAGATTAAAACTATCTAAATACCTATACGACACAGGTATGAAAGTAGCTTCTGTAGCTATACTTTGCCAAGACACAAGAGTTTTTCAAGCTATGGAAATGGCTGGAACACCCTGTCCGTATAAAGGCCAAGTTGGAAAGAAAGCTGCTTTAGCTTGGTCTGAAAATAAATTAGACAGACCTGATTATAAAGAGTTGAAAGACAAATACATTAGTAAATGTAAAACAACTCGTAACTCAAAAGGTAAAAAAAAATCAGGAAGAACTTGTGCTAAAGAATTTATGGTTGGTTAGTTGTTTATTAGTATTTAACAATCTACAAGCAAACTACATTTACGAATCTAATCAAAGTCTTATTGATTTAACCAATCAGACTAATACAGTTAATTTAAACTCTGGCGATGATTCGTTGTCTCCAGCCTTTGATTTAGACTTTACCTTTACCTTCTACGAAAACGATTATACCTCTGCTCGTATGGCAACCAATGGTTGTTTACACTTTGGTCTAGGTACAGGAAATATTAATTACAATAACTATTGTGGTGATTACACACCCGATCCTTTACCTCAATACGACAACACCTTATATCCTTTCTGGACTGATTTAGTGCAAGACAACAACTCTAGTATGCTTGCTAAAAACTTTTCAGACAAAGCTGTGTTTGGTTGGTATGACATGAGGGAATACTATAGAGATTCTGATAATAGCTTTGAAGTCATATTGTGGACTAATAATACTTATGAATTTAGATACGGTAATTTAGATGTTATTCAGCACGATGTATTAATAGCAGAACAAGGCAGCTCTTCCCAACTTTATACTTATTATTTTCACGATGAATGTAATACTGGATCAACCAATACCGCTACTTGCTATAACTATGATTGGAATGATTCAGATAAAAATCAAAACCTAGAAAGTGGTGGTTCTTTGTATAGCGAAGGATATATTGATTGTAGTGATCCTTTAAACAATTCTAGTTGTAATGGATATGCAGCAGCTTATTTAAACCAACAATGCGATATTGACCAACTATATAGCGAAACCTGTCCTTCTTATTGGGAAGCTTATGACGACTTACAATGCGACATTGATCCACAATACGCACCTTTCTGTGCTGGTTATCAACAAGAAGCTTCAGTTGCTTATTACGTTGAACAAGATTTTGATTATGGTTATGAAGAAGATTTTAGTTATGAAGAACCACAAGAAGAAATTATTATTTTTGATTATGAAGAAGTATTTATAGAATTTATACCACAAGAAGTTTATGTAGAAGAAGTAAATGTATTACCAGAAATAAATACCATTGAAGAAACAATTACAGAGCCTTTTCAAGAGCCAGTTGTTATGTTGACTTACAATGATTTTACACCTGAAACATCTGTTGTTAATCCAGTAGAAGAACTTATACAACTATATGAATTTGAAACCATTATCAGAGAAGAGTTAGAGCAAGAGGTTCAAACAGAATCTATTGAAGTTATAGAAACAATAGAAGAGATTGAAGAAGTAATAGAAATTGTAGAAAACGATGAAGAGATTATTGAAGAGATTGAAGAAGAAATAGAAGAGTTAGTTGCAGAAGAAACATCTACTAAAGGCGGAATAACTTCTACCATGTTAAGCGTAGTAAGAAACACAATAAGTGTTGCCTCTGCTAGTTCTAGTAATACCTCTACAGCTAATAGCACAAACAATACAAACAACAATACAGCTTCATCTTCATCTGGAATTAGTACCAGTAACTCACCTAGTATGTCCGATCAGATAACATCAGCCAATGCACAAAACAACATGGTATTGTCTTTAAATACAAACACAGATGATGTGGGTGGTAGTCAAACACAAAGCGTGTCTACAATTATTACACCACTAGCTACACTAGATTCTAGTCCACAAGTAGTTATGGCAGAAGTACAAGTACAGAATATGCAAGGTGAAATTAGTACAGCGGTATCGGGTGTAATGACACAAAGCGAAGCAGATCAAATAGCCGATCAAATCATTGCTAACAACATCAAAGAACAACAAGAAGAATTGCAAGAAGAATCACAAGAAACAGGTGAGTATGCCGATCAATCAACCCTGGTTGCTTATCTAGGTTATGTTCCAGCTTTTGAAGTTTACAAAGGTTATGAAATGCCTAAACAAGATAACTGGTATACACCTAGAGACATTTATGCTGATGCAGTTATCAATGATAATAATGAAGCCTTTTATGGATTGTCTTCAGCAAGTTTGAATACATTAGGTGAAATGATAGAATTACAACCTAATCTTTAGGAGTTTTTATGGATTGGTTTGAAAATAAAACAACACAGTTAATAGCTTTAGTTTCTATTGTAGGAACTTTAGCTGGTTTTGGTTATACGGGTGCAACTTATGTTAATCGTTTAGAAAACTTAGAAGCTGAGATTGTAGGCATAGATGATACCGAAAATGCACAACAGGCTATAGAAGAAAGGTTTGTAGCAATAGAAACGTCTGTTGAATATATAAACAAAAGCATTGATGAAGGTATCAATCCTTCACTAAAAACAATAGCTGAAGCATCTAATGAAACCAGTAAAGACGTAACGACACTACAAACAGAAATACAGTATTTACAAAATGATGTTAATGCTCTCAAGTCTGATAATAAAAATCCATTAGCGGAGTAATTT
>Ga0115551_1002303_pt1 | contig 11691 bp, 3 predicted proteins | sample COGITO_mtgs_1103_FD_87179 | JGI IMG/M metagenome (GOLD analysis project Ga0115551, IMG submission 87179) | Pelagic marine microbial communities from North Sea - COGITO_mtgs_110321 | ecosystem: Environmental > Aquatic > Marine > Epipelagic | place: Germany:Helgoland, sampling site Kabeltonne... | reverse complement strand
TCGCCCCTGAAGCACTCCTCCAGCGCGAGAAGTTCGGGAAGCGCCTCGGGAGCGACGGACCCCGGGGGCATCGGCTCCAGTCCCGACGCCTCCCTTCGCTTAGCGATGTCGTCTATGCGCATGGTGTACGCCTCCTCGAGCATGGACCTCGCCTGTGAGCGCGCGCCGGACTGCGACAGCTGTGCGGCGGAGTTTCGCATCGCCCACAGGCGCTCGGCCAGCGGCTCCGCCTCCTTCTCGGCTCGGTACCGCGCCCGCCTCGCCTCTTCCCTGTCCGGGAACTGTTCCTCATCGAGCGTGGGCTGGTTCATGAGCTTGCGCAGGTGTTCCTCCTCGGTGCGCTCCAGGATGAGACGCACGACGTCGTCCTCGTCGAGCAGCACACGAGCCGTCGCGGCGGTTCGCGTCACCGTGTCGCCGCTGAACCCGTCGAGGTACATAGCCTTCCAGGACGAACCCTCCGAGTTGGCCACGCGGCTCAAGGTCTGCGACGCGAGCTCCTCGAGCTGGGACATGGCGGATAAACCCGGGCCGGCATCGCCCGCCTGCGTTATGTTCATCCTGGCGCGCGCGATCCAGTGCGAGAGCGTGAGCATCGTGGACGTGACGGTGCCCTTCAACCTGTTTTTTTCGTCATCCTCCTCCTTCACCGCGGGGAAGCACAGCGACGCGTCCATGCCGTGCAAAAGTGAGAGCTCGTACCTGGCGACCCAGTCGAGGTCCTCGGTCGCCACGCCGTAGGCGTTGTCGAGGCACGCGGCGGCCGCGGCGGTGAGCCTGTTGGACACGTTGTCCGGGTCCGCGCTCGGCAGACTGGCGCGCTCGGGCCGAAAGTCGAGGCTCGAAGTTTCGCTTTGGTTGTTGGAAGCGCCCCCGGGCTGACGGATCTTGAGCTCCATCGCGGCGCCGCCGCGCATGGTGAGCGTCCGGAGCTCGGCGTCCGTCCTCGCCTGACTCAGGCGCATCCAGTGGTCGAACTCCACGTCGTCGAAACCCGCGCCCGTCACCGGGTCCACACCGATGAGGCACCTCTCCGTCTCGCCCGTCATCAGCTTCACCCGTTGATCGCTGGCGTAGTTGGCGATTGCGCTCTTGGCGACGGCGCTGCACATGGCGAGCGCGCCCTGCCTCGCCTTCTCGGAGCTCGGGAACACGTCGGAGAGGACCGCGGGGGACGAGATGCCGCACCTGGCGCGCACCTCCACCTCCACCTCCCCGCCGCCCGCGCGGTACTCGTACGTCACGGAGGCGGCGACGTCGAAGCCCTTTGCGATTTCACCCCTGCGTTCACGTTCCGCGTTCATCGCCGCGAGTCTCTCCGCCGCCGCGCGGGCCTCCTCCTCGCGCACGCGTTTGAGCTCCTCTTGAGCCTCGCGCTCGGCGCGTTCGCGTTCCTCGCGTTCCTTCGCCTCTTTCTCCTCGCGAATGACGCGTTCCATCTCGGCGCGTTCGGCGAGCTCGGCTCGAACTTTCGCTCGTCTCTCCTCCTCCGCCACCCGCGCCTTCTCAGCCAATTCGGCTTCCTTCTCCAGCCGCTTCTTCTCGGCGGCGAGGAACTTGGCCTCGTCTTCGTCGCGCTTCTTCTTGGCCTCCGCCTCTTTCTTTATTTTCTCAGCCTTGCGCTCCGCCTTTCGCTTCTCGTCGACCACGCGCTCCTCCTCCGTCATCTGCTTCAATTCCCCGGGTATTCCCCCGCCCTCCCGCTTCATGAGCTCGGCGAGGCCCCGGGACACGCCGCTTTCCTCCGCCTGGCGCCGGCCGAACAGCGCGCCGAGCGCGAACGCCAGCGCGACCGCGATCCCTGAGCTGGGCGCCATCCCGAGGGCACCCCCGGGAGCCGCTGAGATCGGCCCGACGGCGGAGCGCACCGCGGTTGGAGACCCGAGGGTGTCGCGCCATTGCGCGACGTCGCGCCAGGTGCCCAGGGATTCGATGGCATCCTGCGCGTGGTCGAGGACGGTGTAGTCCACCTCCACCTCCACCTCCTCGTACTCGTCCTCTTCCTCATCCTCGTCCCTCACTTCCGCGTTCTCAGGGACGAGCTCGTTCTTCCCGGCGTTGTCATCCGAGGGTTCACCCGGTGAGGTGCCCAACTCGACATCGTCCCCGTCCCGGTGTTCGTCGTCCCCGGCTCCCGCCGATGCCCTGGCCACGATCGCGAGGCGCGCGAGGCACCGGGCCGGTCGTGTGATTGCGACTCGGTGCTCTCTCGGCGCGCGTGCACCGACCCCCGGGGGCGGCACCCGGTGGAGCGTCGTCGCCGCCGTGGGGATTAATAATGTTGGAAGGGCGTCGCGCCGCACCGCACGTCGCGCCGCGCACCGGGCACGGAACGGCCCGGTCGCGCGCGACGACGACACCACCGCGCGTCTCGCGCGTGGTATCGACGTCGCGGCGACGCTCCACGTCGAGGGGCGAACCCACGGCGCCTGCATCGCGCCGCCTGAATCGGGTGGCCTAACTGTTGTGAGCTTTTCCATCTCCGATGAACCTGACTCGTCTCGGCAGCTCGGCAGTGAGAACGTCCGAGCAGGAAATGTAACGAGAGTGCCACTCTCCAGAGTGTATGACGGATCCGCCTGTTTGTAACTCAAGGAAATCATTTGGCCCTGATCGCACATGCAAATAGTCAGAACTTTCTGAATTTAGGTGCATTTCCTGACGTCCGAGAACTTTCACCCAGCCAGCGTGGAAGTTCTAGAAGTGACGTCAGAATTTGGAAATCCCCATTGTGACCCCCACCGCGCGTGTTGAGCGCGCACCGGGAAGACCATGGACGACACGAACGAACACGGGTTAACCCCCTTGAGTCCGCTCGACGGATCGATGGACCCGGACGGCCTGATGACCCGCGACGTCCTGGACAGCGCGCTCAACGCGATTTACTCCCCCGGCTTCGACCTGGGCGCCCCCGACGATCTCGGCAGCCTCTACGGCGCCCCGGACGTGCACGACGTGCGACCGCCCGAGACGCAGGGCACCGGGACCGGGACCGGGAGCGGATCCGGCGCGGGTTCCAACCCCAAGCACGCCCCCGCCGAGACGAGCAGCAAACCCGCCGACGCGGTCGGCAAGCGAGGGCGCCCCAACCTGAACCAAGCGGAGGTTCAGAAGAGGTACCGCGAGCGGAAAAAGAGCAAGATGGCGGAGCTCGAGAAGCAGGTGGAGGACCTTCGGGCGACGGTCATGGAACTCGAAAAGGCGAAAAAGCTGCAGGGCGGCGACAGTACCGGCTCGAAGGACGGTCTATTAAACAGCGGCGGACTATCCCCGCCGAACGGGACGACGACGACGAACAACACAGCCGGTGACAATCACGAGAGGCACAGCTCGGACGACGACACCACCGGCGTGGTCCCCGTCCCCGTGATGCGCCCGTTCACCGTCGGATCCGGCGCGAACGGCGATTCGCAGCTCACCGAACGGATCATCAAAGAGGTCGATCACCTTCGCAAGGAGCGCGGGGACCGGGGGTGCGACGACGACGGGAGCGACGGCGGGAGCGCTTGCGAAAATTATTGCGCCTACGCCGCCGTCGATTGCATCGAGGCGTCCGAGACTTTGCGTCGCGGGATGGACGGACCGTCCGCGAATGGCAAGTTCAAGAACTACACCGAGGCGGAGATCTGGTGGGGCGGCGTGAACGAGGTGTACAGCAAGTTTGTTCGCGTCATGCGCGAGCTGATGGACGCGGGGGCCAAGGATGACGACTTGCGAGTGGTGATCGATTCGATGTACGACGTGGTGAGCGTGGCTCGCGAGTCCAGGTCGGACCTCGCCGTCGTCTCCACCATAACACGAATCAACTTCAACATGCAACAACAGATGGCGTCCGACGGGATGAATATCACCGACGAGTGCAGGACGGCGTGCGCGCTGCTCTCCAAGAGCGTGGTTGATTCCCGCATGCAGTCGCAGAACACCGAGGAGGTCATCGCCAAGTTGGAGAACGAGCTACCCCCGAAGGATCTCCGAATCATCGTCGACTGGTACGACGCGTACATGGCGGAGTTGATGAAGATTGGCATGTGCCGCTTCGAGATGATCGTGAAGTATGAACGCACGAAACTCACCAAGGACATGGACGTGTTATACGGCATCCCGATCTCAGAGGTTACCAAGGAGGAAGGGCCCTACGCCGAGGACGGCAAGAAGATCGTGGAGTCGCTTCAGAAGGAGATGATCATGTACAAGAACGGCATTCGCGATCTGCTGCAAAAGCTGCCGGTGCGATCGGCGGCGCAGCTCTACCTGTCCGCGTACCCGTCGGCGCCGGACCCGATCACCCTGGCGTTCGAGCTCAAGAAGAAGCTGGAGCCAAAGTCGAGGGAGGTGTGGGCGGATGAAAAGGACAACATGAACGCGGCGAGTCCCTGATCCATTCTGAACGCCGCGTGAAAGCCACTTTGAGTGCTACCGCATCTGTATCGTTGTAATTTCAAATCACTAATCAGAACGAGTATCGGGTCCACCGGCTATACCCCGCCTCTCGTCTTCTTTCCGTGCCGCCCGTTCGCGCAGCACGCGCATCGATCGAGGTCCGACCCGGCGGCGAAGTCGAACCCACCCCCGCCGTCGTCCGCCTCGCACTGATGCGCCCCCCCGCCGTCGTCCGCCTCGCACTGATGCGCCCCGAACGTCGTTTCCTCCGCGTCCATGATCGACCTCAGGACGACGAGCGCGGCGGCCCTGTCCAACGCGACGTTGTACACGTCGCAAGCGAGGTAGTGCACGCACCCGGGGCAACCCGATCGATCCCCCGCGGGCATCGATAGGGACGCCGAGGTTTTAGGGTTCCCGTCGCCGTCGTCGTCGCCGCCGCCCTCGGCTTTGTCGCCGTCGCCGCCGCCCTCGGCTTCTTCCTCGCCCCGGCAGTCGCGGCACTCCTCGATGAGCTTCGCCGCCGCGCGAAGCAGCTTCGGGAACATGGGCGCCGCGCGCTCCGCGATGCCCACGCCGCCGGGCTGCCTGTCGAAGATCAAAACCCGCGTGGGCTTGTAGTGCTTACGCTGCGGATCGTCGCACTCCGCGCCGCAATCGCTCTGGTTCACCATCAGAAACAGCGGCAAAGCGTTGATCACCGCGTGCGTAGCCGCGTGAACGCCGGCGCGGAAATCGAGTCCCAGGTCGTCGCACTCGCGCCTCGCGGCGTCCGGCACGCGGATCCACGCCGCCCTGGTCCTGTACACCACGTCCGGCAGGCTTAAACCCACGGTGTCGAACACCTGGCCGGTGCCCTGCCAGATTTTGTGGTACGCGCTGAACGCCACGCGAATCTCGCACTCGGCGTATTGCGCGGTGGTGCCGTCAAACAGAGCGGGGCGGTGAGTGGGGCCCGGTCGATGTGGGTAGGCGTGCGTCTGCGCGCCGTGCTGCACCAACGTCACGGTGGTCATGTCCACGGTCCCGGTGAAGTACTTGACATCCGCGAGTCGAACGACGGCGGTTCTCGACCCGACGTTTAGCGATTTGCACAGGTACGTTCGAGCCTGGTTCAGGTAAACCGCCCCTGGGTACACCTCCCAGAAAGCCTTGGACGCCTCCACCTCCTCTATGACCGCGCCGGATGCCTCGTCAACGATGCGGTAGCGCTCCTCCTCGATCGTGCGGATACTCACGCCGTTCGCGGGGCCGCGCGAGGCGTCGCTCACGAGCCCGCCGCACCACACCAGCCGGGGATCGGAGCCGCCCCCGCTCGTCCCAAACGTCGGATCCGCCGGAGTCAACTTGCGCTCGTGTCTTAGGGACTCGCACACGTCCCCAAGCACAGCCCCGAAGTACACCCGGGCGTCCACCCCGATCGCCCCGCACGGTTTATTACCCTGCGAGACACGCGGGTCGAGCGGAATCTCGTGCGCGGCGCACTGCGCGTGGGCTCGCATGATCTTGACGTTTTCCGGATCCACCGCCGCGCGTTCAATCGGCCGTTTGAACAGCCTTTTGGGATCGCGCATGAAGTACTGGTCCAGCGCGCCGTCGAACGCGACGTAGACTCCCAGCGCGCGTTTACCCCGGCGCCCCGCCCGCCCCGACTGCTGCACCAACGACGCGACGGTGCCCGGGAACCCGAGGTGCAGGGTGCAGTCGAGGTACCCAACGTCCACGCCGAGCTCGAGGGCGTTGGGCGCCGCGACGCCGCGAAGGGCGCCGCCGAAGAGCGCACCCTCCACCGCGCGCCTGTCCTGCGCCGAGTATCCTCCTCTGTACGCCGCGACGGAGTCCGTGAGGTGCCCCGCGCCGGTATCGCGCAGAATCTCCCGGCAGTACCGGAGGACCAGCTCGCACAATTTTTTCGTCTTGCAGAACGCGATGCACTTGAGATCGTGGCGGACGCATTCGGCGAGGAGCGCGGCGACCTCGACGATGGGCGAGGACCTCGGCGCCTTGGCCCTGATGCCGGTGACGATCGCGGCGGTGGCGGCGTCCTCGTGGGCGCCCCCGGCCCTCGCCTTGGCGCGCATCGCCGCAGCCGCCGCGGCACCGGGGTTGTCCCTCGGATCCTCCCCGGTTTTATCGCCGTTACCCGCGCGGAGCCTCGCGGCCACCGCAGCCTTACCGCGGGGCTTCGCTCGCTCAGCCTTTTTCTGTGCCGCCTTGACCCACTTGGACACGATCGCCTCCCGCACCGGTGGGTTCCACATCAAAAACGTCTTGTCCCCCGACGGGGATCCGTCCTCGTCGACGATCTCCCACTCTGTCCCGCGAAAAGAATGATTCGTTTCCTCTCCGCGAACGGCGTCCTCGTCCTCGATCGTGGGCATGTCCCCGACCAACGCCACCGCGTGCTCGCGCGGGTTCGCGATCGTGGCACTGGTCACGATGAACCTCGGGTCCACCCCGTACAGCTCCCTGGCGATCCTCCGTAACCGCCTAACCACCAAGCTCACGTGCGACCCAAAAACACCGCGGTACACGTGTGCCTCGTCGAGCACCACGTACTTTAACCCCTTAAACACGCGCGCCCACCGTTTGTGCGCGGGTAGGAAACCGACGTGGAGCATATCCGGGTTGGTGATGACGAGTCTGCACTCGTTTCGGATGCGCTCGCGCTCGTCCGTTCGCGTGTCGCCGTCGTACACGCCAACCTCCGGGACGTGAGTCTCGCCGCCGTACGTGGAGGCGCCGTCCAACATGACCCGCAGCGCCCGGATCTGATCCTGCGCCAACGCCTTGGTGGGGAAGAGGTAAAGGGCCGTCGCGTCGGGGTCGTGCAATAGCGCGTCGAGCACCGGGGCGTTGTAGCACACCGACTTACCGCTCGCCGTGCCGGTGGCGACGCATACGTTGGCACGCCCGAGCACCGCGGCGATTCCCTCGTGCTGATGCGAGAAGAGCCGGAGTCGGTTCGGGTCGTCGGGGTCGAGCGGGACGCCCGTCGCGGCGAGTGCGGCGACCGTCGCGGGTCGAAGCGGCGGGGGCTCGGAACCCTTCGGCGCGAGCGCGGTTATTCTCGCGGGTATGTCCAGCCGGTGTTCGCACTGTCCTTGACCGCCGAGCGAATCCGTCCCTGCGGTGAGGTGCGATATGAACGCGTCGACGGACAGGGGTTCCAACCCGTGGCACCTGCACGCCCGTCCCCCTTTCTTTTTGGATCCCCCGCGTCCTTTCCGCTTGGCGATCGTCTCCTCCCGGATGAGCGGTTCAGCCACCCGCTTGGACTTCCGTTCAGCCTCCGCTCGCGCGACGAATACTGACACGGGCGCGGCGTTGACACTCTCCCACGGATCGTGCCCAGTTCCCGTCTCCGCACGTGTCGCGTCCGCCTGCGCTATGACCAACAAGCCCAAACCCGCTCGAAACGCGTCCACCCTGCGACGCACGGCGCCGTCCCCTCGCGCGTTCGCCTTGCGCTGCGCGGCTGTGCGCGGTTCATCGTCGAGCTCGTCGTCAGCCGTGGGTTGATCGTCGTCGAAGCCGTAGGTGGCGCGGCCGGTCCTGTACCCGTGCACGACGTCCTGCATCGGGCTCGGAGCTCCTTCCCCGGGCTCGGACCTTCCGTGTCTCCCTGGTAAGTCGCACGCGGTCCGGCCGGGCCCGGGTTCCGTCACGGACAGCAGCAAGTCGGTCTCTGTTTCGTGGCCCTCCCCTTCGGCATTGCTTCGGGAGGGTACATCTGGTGCGGCGCGATCCATGAACTCGTTGAAGGGGTCGGCGGCGTCCTCGTCGTGAACGTCCGCTATCCGCGAACGGCGCGTGAGTTGAAGCGAGCCCGGGCACAGCGCGGACATGAGGGTCAGGTCCGTCTCCGTCACTGTAGCGCACCCGCCGACGTCATCCGGGATCATGGATCGAACCAGTCTCCACGTGGGACGCACGCGCTGCGACTGAACCAGCGCGGACATGGTGGCCACGAGGTGGTACCCGACCGCCAGGCGCTCGAGCGCCGGCGGAAGTCCTTGCGTCTCGGCGTCGGCGGGCTCCTCTGGGTCCGGCTTTAGACGCTTTAGACGCTCCGGCTCGGGCTTTGCCGCGGTCCTTCCGCGTCGTCGTCGCTTCTTCGGGACCGATGACTCCGGCGGTGTCTCGGCGATCGCGAAGGTATCCACGTCATCGTCCGATACCTCGAGCGCCGTCGGCGCCGGAGGGGCGTCTTCGACGAGCGCTCTCGCGGATGCGGATCTCGCCTCCGCCGCGAGTTCGGCCCAGATTTCCTCCGCGAGCGCGGAGGTGGACACAGCTGTGTGGCCCTCGGCACCCTCCTCGGCACCCTCCTCGTCGTCATCCACGTCGTGACGGTGCGTGGGCGCCCGCGCGTTGCGACCGACGGGCGCGGCGAGAGGGTCCGCGTCCACGTCCTCCCACTCGTCGCCGTCATCGTCGCCGTCGTCTTCGTTTTCCCTGATGTAGTTGCGGGTTCTGAACCCCGGGCTGGCGGGCATCGGCCTTCGCGCGACGTGTGCGTGTGGCGCGCGCGGCGGGGATGTATGGGACACTGGCGGATGCGGAGGCCTGGGCGGGGGTTTCGGGCGGGTGTACGCGGTCACGACGCACGTGTCCCCCTCGACGTACCCGGACTCGCGAAGCGGCGTCGAGCCTTCGAGCTCGCCGCCGATACCGTTGTAGTACACGCGCGCGAACCATCCGGGGTGGCCGAGCGCCGCCGCGATCGCCGCGCGCGCATCGTCTACGGACGCGTCGACATCCACGGTGACGTCCGCGGCTTTACCTGCGTCGCGTGAGGACGGGGACGGTGAGAAGGGCGTCGCCCGGGGTGGGAAAACGCGATTGACAAGTGTCGTGAGGAGCGGGGCGCGGCGAGGGCGAGGGGACGCGGGGCGAGACGCTCACCCGTGATATCCTTCGCGTGCACGTGGATCCCGTCGGTCATCTTCGCGCGGTGCTAGTGGTCGGATACGCGCGGCGCCATGGTGAGATCCCGGTGTGCACGCACACTGGCTCGCCGAAACGTCATCACCGAGAAACTGAAGATCTCACAATCACTCGAGCCCGCACCGAGGCTTGATGTCGTGCGCGGCACCCTCAATCGTCGGGTTCGCACGCACACCCACCCGCCGCATCATGACGTCCGCGACGTCCACAGTCCCGAAGGGTGCCCCGGCGTCCACGGCCAAAGGCGGTGAGGGATGGACGCAGCGGGTCCTCACGCTCAGTCCCAAACAGCGCGGCATCTTCATCTGGACCGACTCCCTGCGCCGGAACGTCCCGGAGATCTCCTCGTGCCAGGCGGGCGTCCTCAACCTGTTCCTCCGCTCCACCACCGCGGCTCTCTCCGTGAACGAGAACGCGGATCCCGACGTCAGGACCGACCTCGAGAACGCGCTCGACAGGATCGTCCCCGGCACCGAATCCCTCGACGCCGTCGCCCGAAGCAGCTTCGTCGGCGTCTCCATGGACGTGCCCGTGCAGGGCGGCAAGCTCGCCTTCGGCACGTGGCAGGGCCTCTACCTCTGCGAGTGGGGCGACGGGTCCGCTCCCATCGAGGTCGTCGCCACGCTCGTGGACAATTCAGCGGACGTCAAGTGCACCCGCAACGTGACCGTCAAGGCTCCGGCGCGGGGATGCCACCTCGTTCAGGACGACGTCGACGATGCGCTCGCACCCGCGCGCGGCCGCCTCTCGGGTACGAAGCCCGGACTCGTTAACCTCCTCATCAGGCACACGTCCGCGTCCTTGACCATGAACGAGAACGCGGACCCGACCGTGCGCGGTGACATGGAAGCGGCGCTGAATCGCATCGTCCCCGAGCGTTGGCACGACGACCTCTTCGCCCACGTGGAGGAGGGACCTGACGACATGACCGCGCACGTCAAGTCCACCTTGTTCGGGAGCTCGCTGACCGTGCCGGTGGATGCGAACGGCCGGATGCGAACCGGCACGTGGCAGGGCGTCTACCTATGCGAACACAGAAATATCGGAGGGATGGGCGTCGGTCACGCTCGGGAGATCGCGACGGCGATGCTCGACGGCTCGGGCGCGGCGAACACCGCGGGACAAGGGACCGTCACGCTCACCGCGCCCGGCCGGGGATGCCACGACTTCACCGCGGACATCGCCGCCGCCGCGGAAGGCATCGGCATGGGCTCGAAGGTGCGCACGGGCTGGCTCAATCTCTTTTGTCAGCACACCAGCGCGTCCCTCACGGTTACCGACCGCTCAACCGGAGTCGGCGCCGGCGATCGTCTAGAAAGGGCGCTCAACGACACGGTTCCCGAATCATGGAACGACGAGTTCTTCGTTCACACGTACGAGGGCCCGGACGACATGCCCGGGCACGTCAAGGCGTCCATCATGGGTCCGTCCATCACGGTACCGATCGTGAACGGGGCGTTGGGTTTAGGTTCGCGGCAAGGATTGTTTTTGTGCGAGCACCGGAATACGGGGGGTTTCGGGTGCAACCTCAACCGCGAGGTTGTGCTGACGCTTCAGGGCGTCGATCGGTGATGAGACCGATGGATGGTCGTTGTGATTAAATAGACTAGAGTCCGCGGGTGAGACACCCGTCGGTCGTGTAACAAGAGCGAAGCTGTGTAATGTTAAGGAGAGAACGGGGCGATTACTCGTCGGATGGGAAGCCCACCGCTTCGGATCCGCCGGAGGAGCCCCAGTATTTCCTGTTGCGTTCGTCGATCCTCGGGTAGTTGACATCGACGCCGTCGACGCCCTTGCTCTGGTACTTACCGGTCTTCCAGTCTTTGGGACGGGGGCAGATGTTGGCCACGTTCGGGCGGTACTTGCAGTGCTTGTCGGGGACCCTGTCCTCGACGTTCCTGCGCGATCATTCGGGAGAGGGACCGGCGTCACGCGCGAACTCACCGGCGGTTGAAAGTATCGGTGACTCACCCGAAGCGGCCCGCGACATCCTTATCGTTCCAGTGGTTGTTGCAGTGGAATCCCGCCATACCGTCCGCTTGCTGCGGGATGGGAGGGTTCGGGGTCAGAGGGACGGTGAGACGCGCGGGTCTATCGGGAACGGGACTGCGCGATCGAATTGTGAATCTCACCGCTTCCTCCCACTCCGCATCCTGAGCGGTCTTCAGGTACATTCCGGGAACACCGGGAACCGGCGTGGCGCCCCTGTATCCGTACGCCATGATGTTCGAGGGCACATAAAGGACATCGGGGGTGTGTGTGCCGTGAGTGGGCATCGCGGATCGTCGCGAACGTGCGGGGCGCGGCGCGGGTGTGGCATCTCCACGAAGATTCATCATCCGGGAGAAAACGCACGAGCGT